>Ga0075424_100002683_pt1 | contig 16378 bp, 15 predicted proteins | sample SoiMethybrSBSTD3_FD_75301 | JGI IMG/M metagenome (GOLD analysis project Ga0075424, IMG submission 75301) | Bulk soil microbial communities from a Populus tree surrounding site in Tennessee, USA - Soil MetaG P. TD hybrid SBSTD3 | ecosystem: Environmental > Terrestrial > Soil > Tree plantation...
GTCGACTACCCGGCGATAGAGCACTTCAACGTCGACATCGAGGTCGGCGAGTTCTTCTGCTTGCTCGGGCCGAGCGGTTGCGGCAAGACGACCATCCTCAAGATGCTCGCGGGCTTCGAGGCGCCGACGGCCGGCCGGATTCGGATGGACGGCCGCGACGTCGACGGCGCCAGCCGCGACCGTGGCGTGGTCTTCCAGGGCGACGACTCCCTCTACGGCTGGCTCACCGCGGTCGAGAACGTCGAGTTCGGCCTGCGCATGCGCGGCGTGAGCAAGCGCGAGCGGCGCGAGCGCGCCTTGCGCCATCTCGAGCTGGTCGGCCTGCACGGCCAGGAGCAGAAGTATCCGGCCGAGCTCTCGGGCGGGATGAAGCAGCGCATCCAGATCGCGCGCGTGCTGGCGAACGAGCCGAAGATGCTGCTGATGGACGAGCCGTTCGCCGCGCTCGATGCCCAGACGCGCTCGCTGATGCAGGCCGAGCTGGCCAGTATCTGGCGCGCCGCGCGCACGACGGTGCTGTTCATCACCCACGACATCGACGAGGCGGTCACCCTCGGCACGCGCATCGGCGTGATGCGTGCCGGCCCGCGCTCGCACGTCAAGGGGCTGGTTTCCGTTTCGCTGAACGGCGCGCACAGCCGCACCGACGACGCGTTCCTGCGCTACTACAAAGAGGTGTACGAGATGATCCGCGACGAAGTCGCCGCCTCGCTCGCGCACCGGACGTAGACATGGGCGGGGCGCGTCGGCTGTGGGCGGGGTACGGGGGCTACGCGCTCGGCTTCGCGAGCCTGTTCCTGCTCTGGCAGCTCGCGTCCCTGTACCTGGTGAGCTCGGTGTTGTTCCCGCCGCCGACGATCGTGCTCAAGAAGGCGGTCGTGCTGGCGAGAAGCGGGGTGCTGTTCGAGCATCTCTGGGCCAGCCTGCAACGCATCCTGACCGGGTTCGTGGCGGGCTCGCTGCTGGGTATTCCGATCGGTTTGGCCATGGGCTCGTTCCGGCCGGTGCGCAAGCTCCTGGAGCCCTACACGGAGTTCTTGCGCTTCATCCCGTCCGTCGCCATGATCACGGTGGCCGTGATCTGGTTCGGGATCGGCGAGGCGTCGAAGGTCTTCCTCATCATCTACACGACGATCTTCATCGTGATCCTGAACACGGCGGCCGGTGTCTCGGCCATCGCGCCGAACAAGATCCGCGCCGCGGAGTCGCTGGGCGCCACGCGCGCGCAGATCTTCTTTCACGTGGCGCTGCCGGCGACCGTGCCGTACATCCTCACCGGGATGCGGCTGGCGATGGCCAACTCGTTCACCACGATCGTGGCGGCCGAGCTGATCGCCGCCAACGAGGGATTGGGCAAGATGCTGTGGGACGGACGGCTGTTCATGCTGGTCGACGACATCTTCGTGTCGCTGGTCACCTTGGGGCTGCTCGGCTTCGCTACCGACCGCATGTTCCGATGGAGCATCTACACGTTCGCGGGCAAGTACTCACCGTCGGGGGGCTGAAATGGGCCATCTGCTTCGTTGGCGCCCTCGTCGGCGCGCTCACCGTACTCGAAGTACGGCTCGCGTGCCGCCTTCGGGCGCCGCCTCGCATCTGGCCCCATTTGAGCCCCCTGAAAGAGGAGAGAAAGATCGTGCTTAGAAAGCGTGTTCTCTGGACGGTCGTCTTGGCGATGCTGATCTGGAGCGGGGCAGCGTGGGCGCAGACGAAGATGACGATCGCGACCGGCGTGGATCCGGTGTTCTCGGCGTACTACGTGGCGCAGCAGGAGGGACTGTTCAAGAAGCACGGGCTCGACGTGCGGATCAACACGGGGCCGTCCGGCTCCGCGATGGTGTCCTTCCTGATCAACGGCCAGATCGAATCCGCGTTCGGCTCCGAGATCGCCGGGGTCAGCAATCACAACCTGGACCCGAACGTGGTCGTGGTCGCGCAGGCCACGCGCCTGGTGCGCTGGATCGCGATCGTCGGCCGCAACGTGGACAATCTCGATCAGCTGAAGGGCAAGAAGCTCGGCGTGGCGCGCGGCTCGGGCGGCGAGGTGTTCTGGCTCGCGCTGGTCGACAAGCTCAAGCTGAACCCGGCCGACTACACCGTGGTCAACGTCGACGCACCCGAGATGGTGGCGGCGCTCGAGCGCGGCAACATCGACGCCTACGCGGTGTGGGAGCCGTGGGTCATGCGCGGCCTGCGCGCGGTCAAGAACACGAAGGTCCTCAAAGATCAGGAAGGCGTGCTCGAGCAGGGCGTGTACGTCTACATGAACCTCGGCTGGATCAAGAAGAACCCCGAGCAGGCCGAAGGCTTCGTGCGCGCACTGGTGGAGGCGACCGATCTCATCAACAAGGACCGCAAGCGCGCCGCCAAGGACGTGTCCGATTTCCTCAAGAGCCTCGACCCCGCCGACGTCGAGCAGCTGATGACCAAGCTTCGCTTCGAGATGGTCCTGGACGACTTCACGATCGGCATGTTCCGCCTGGCCGAGAGCCAGCTGAAGCAGCAGGGGAAGCTAACCAAGCCCCTCGATCTGCCCGCGTTCGTTTATCCGGATCTCATGAAGAAGGTGCTGCCCAGGAGCGTGAACTACAAGCCGTGAGACGGCGCTCGCTCTCGCAGAGCCCCGGTCGCGTCTTCTACGGCTGGTGGATCGTCGCGATCGGCTGCGTTCAGGACGCGGTGAAGGGCGGACTGTTCAACACCGGCTTCACGCTCTACTTCCTGCCGGTGCTGACCGAGCTCAACCTGAGTCGCGCGGCCACCTCGCTGCCGTTCTCGCTCTCGCGACTCGAGGCGGCGCTCGGCGCGCCGCTCGTCGGCTATCTCATCGACCGCTTCGACGTCCGGATGATGCTGGTCTCGGGGACGTTGCTGGCGGGCGTGGGCTTGATCTTGCTATCGCTCACGCACAGCTACCTGCTCTTTCTGCTCGTCTTCATCGGGCCGCTGAGCTTCGGCTTCCAAGCCGGGTTCAACCAGGCCACGCTCGCGGTCGTGGCCCACTGGTTTCGCCGCAAGCGCGGGCTCGCGATGGCGATCGTGCAGACGGGCCAGGCGATCGGCGGCGTGCTGATCTTTCCGCTGGTCGCACTGGCCGTGCTGAAGCTCGGCTGGCGGACGGCCGCGGTCCTGTCCGGTTTCTCCGTGCTGCTGCTCCTGCCGCTCGTGCTCCTGATCCGGCGCTCACCCGAGAGCATGGGATTGCTGCCCGACGGCGAGCACTCCAGGTCGACGAGCGCGGTCGCGCCGGCGCATTCGCCGGCCGATGAAAGGGAGTTCAGCACCCGTGAAGCACTGCGCACGCCGACCTTCTGGCTACTCGCCGCGTTTCACGGCCTGCGCAACGTCCCCTATGCCGGGGTGACCGTGCACCTGGTCCCGCTTCTGGTCTGGAAGGGACTCGATGAGGCGGGGGCGGCGTTCTACGTCGGGCTCACCGCGCTGGCCACCATCGTCGTGCGGCCGCTGACCGGGTGGCTCGGCGATCGGCAGTCGAAGCAGGCGGTCGGCGCCGTCGGCGTCTTGCTCGGCGCCGCCGGGCTCGTCGTGCTGGCCTACGGCGACGGCGCGTGGTGGGCGCTGGTGCTCTTCGCCGTCCTGTTCTCGTTCGGCGACGGCGTGAACTCCGTGACATGGGCGCTGGTCGGCGACGTCTTCGGCCGCGCCCACTTCGCCACGATCCGCGGCTGGATCAGCATGTTCCAGAGCTTCGCCTCGATGCCGGCCGCCGTCTACACCGGCTGGGTCTACGACCGCACGCAGAACTACACGCAGGCGCTGATCGTGTTCGTGGTCTGCTACGGCGCGGCCGCGATCGTCCTGTGGCTGATCCCCGAGCCGACGCGGCCGACGCCGGTCGAGCTGGCCGCGGGCCGACCGATCCGCGCGTCCTAGAACTTCGCGCTGATCTTGGCGCCGCGCGAGGTCTGACAGGCGCCGGCCCCGCCGCCGCGCATGCCGGCTTCCGAGGCCTCGAGCGAGAACCGGCAGAGCATCGTGGTGCCCCGATCGCCTTTCAAGGTGGCGATCGCCTTGTTCAGATGCGCGGTGACGAACGCGCGACGATCGCGCGCCGCGCCCCACATGCTGTCGTCGATCTCGCCGCGCGCGTCGGGAGGCTCGTCGCCTCCCCACGCAGGGTCGATCTGCCCGCGCGACATGTCCTTCTTCACGACCGTGTACGTGCCGGAGAATCGCTCGCCGTCGGGCATGACGGCCTTCATCGTGCCGCTGCCGCCGAAGAGCCCCGACGTCCAGCTCATCGTGAGCGGCGCCGTCGCCTGGCCGGCGGCGTCGACACGGCCGCTCACCGGACCCGACGCGCAGCCAACGCTCAGGACCGCAAGCAGCGAGACCATCATCAAACGGAGCGTGTCGGCGCGCATGGCGGCACGTGAGAAGCGATCTTAGACGATCGCCGCCGCCGGTGAAAGCCGAGTTTCGGCCGGCGCCGCTGCTACTGATGGGCGAGACGGCCGCTCTCGAAGAGCGGCGCCGTGCCCTCCGCCTGCACGCCCTCGATCGAGAGCAGCCGAAGCTTGGTTCTGATTCCCCCGCGCGCGGAGAAGCCGCCGATCTTGCCGCCGGCCGCGATGACGCGGTGGCAGGGCACCACGATCGAGAATGGGTTCTGGCCGAGTGCGGCGCCGACGTCACGCGCGGCGGCCGGGTCGCCCAGACGCGACGCGATCTCACTGTACGACAGGGTCGCGCCCGGCGGGATCGTGCGCGCGACCTCGTAAACACGCTGGTTGAACGGCGCGATCTCGGTCATGTCGAGCTGCACGAACGAGAGATCCTGCGCGTGGCCGCTGAGCAGCGCCACGATGCCGTCGATCGCGCGCTGCACCTCGGGCGGCGCGGCCGACTCCTGGGCCTCGAGGAAATCGCGCCGGATCCGGGCGCGTGCCGCCGCGTCGCCGGCTTCGGGCAGTTGCACCGCCACGACGCCGCGCTCGCCCCACACGATCCCGCATCCGCCGATCGGTGTCTCGAAGAGCCGGAAGCCGAAAGTCGTCACGACGTTCGCTGCCTCCATTCTCGGATCTGGGCGGTGTGCTCGCGGTAGTGTCCGGCGCCGGCGCCGTCGAAGGCATCGCGAGCGGCCCCGCCCGGCTCGAAGTGCGACTCCGGGAGCGCGGCCGCAGCGCCGACGAAGCGGCGATGGCTCGCATCGAGCTCGGCGAGGACGTCGGCGGCCTTCACGCCGGCCTTTTGCTCGACGAACCGCGCATTCCAGGCATCGAAGCCATCATACGTCCCGGGCGGGTATGGCGCCTGGTCCCTGGCGATGTTGCCGAGGGCGGGAATCATCGCCTCGTGCCAGCCGGAGATGTGGATCAGGATCTCGCGGACTCCCCAGCTTCCCAGCCAGACCCGGCGTAGCTGCTCGTCGGTCAGGCCGTCGACCGCCTGACGGAGCTCGGTGAAGGTATCCTCGGCCTGCCGCAGCAGCGTGCTCTTTTCGCTCATCGCATTCCTCCCCGGGTAGTGGTGACGCCTTCTGAGACCCCGGCCGGGGCCCGGTGTGAAAGAGCGGGTCGGGGCCCTTGGGTCAGGGAAGCTGGTCACTGTCAGTCCATACGTGCGCGACAGATCGGTCAGAAACGAACCGATGAATGGGGCGATCCAGCCCCGAGAGCACAATAAGTGCCCGACAAATCAGATTTGTCGTTATTGTCCGGAAATGGTCTGTCTTTTGCGTGTTTTGACCCCGGCAATGACCCTCGCCTTCCCCCGGCTCGAGCATTGCGCACGATAACCAGGGTGTTCGGCACCCGAGTGGCGGCGAGGCCGTTCGTCGTTTCGCTGCTCGTCATCGCGGTGCTGGCCGTCGTCGGCTACCTGAGCTTCCACGCCGTCGGCAATCTCGTCTCGGTCAACCGCGAGATCGCGACCCGCACGATCCCGGCGGTACGGCTGGCCGCGTCGACCCGCGAAGCGATCACCCCGCTCGTTCGCCTCGAGATGCGCGCGCTGGTGCTCGGCGACCCGGGCTACGCGAAGGCCTGGAACGAGCGGGCGACGCGCGTCGCGGACGATCTCGACCAGCTCGCCGGTTACGCGCAGAGCGCGCGGGAGACCAAGCAGCTCGCCGCCGCGCGCTCGGCCTTCGAGCGCTACCGCGCTGTCGTCCTGACGGAGCAAGAGCTCCTGCAGAGCGGCGAGAAAACGCGAGCCCTCGCGCTGACCGACACCGAGGCCCGGACGCTCGCCGAGGAGGTTCAGGAGAGCCTCGACGGCTTGATGGCGGCGATCCACGCCCGGGTGGCGGCGGCGCAGGCTGAAGCGGCCCGACTCGAAGCCCGGACGTGGACCGGCGTGCTGATCGCGCTCACGGCCGCCGTCGGGCTGGCGCTGCTGGTCGCGCTCGAGAACGCGCGCCTGCACGCCGACGCCCAGCTCCACATCCGCCAGCTCACCGAGCAATCGCGGCAGCTGTTGCAGGCCAAGGTGGCGGCCGAGCAGGCCAGCCGGGCCAAGAGCGAGTTCCTTGCCTCGATGAGCCACGAGCTGCGCACGCCGCTCAATGCCGTGATCGGCTTCTCGCAGGTGCTGGCCAACAAGTCGTACGGCGACGTGAACGAGCGCCAGCTGGAATATCTGTCGTCGATCCTCGTGGCCGGCCGCCATCTCCGAAAGCTCGTGGACGACTTGCTCGATCTCGCGAAGGTCGACGCGGGGCACTTGACGCTCGACCTCGCGCGCGTCAACGTCGCCGAGGACATCCCGGAGGTGGTCGGCGTCGTGCAGGCCCTCGCGCACCAGAAGAACATCACGATCACGGTCGAGGTGAAGGAACCCCTGCCGGAGATCACTGCCGACCGGATGCGGGTCCAGCAGATGATCTACAACCTGCTCAGCAACGCGATCAAGTTCACCGACCCGAGCGGCCACGTCACGGTGACGGCCGACACGGTCGTTCTCGGCGACCAGAACAGTCCGAGCTCGCTACGGATCAGGGTCACGGACACCGGGATCGGCATCAAGCGCGAGGACCAGGCGCGGATCTTCGACGAGTTCGAACAGGTCGACGCCTCACCCGCTCGCGAGCAGGACGGGACCGGTCTCGGTCTCGCGCTGACCCGAAAGCTCGTCGAGCTTCACGGCGGGCAGATCGGCGTCGAGAGCGAAGGCATCAAGGGTCGCGGCAGCATGTTCACAATACTCCTGCCGCTCGCGCCTCCTGAGTCGCAGCCCGCGAGCTGACGCCGTCGGGGCGCGCTAGGAGATCGTCGCCGGCGCGGGCAGCCGCTCGTACATTCGGTGCACGTCGGCGCCGTGGAAGCGCGCGACGTGATTGGTCGGCGGCAGCGGCTCGCTGTAGAAGAACTCCGGTAGCTCGTCGTCCTTCTCGGTGAACCCCGCGCGGCGATTGAATTCGTACTCGAGCCGCAGCGCGTCCCGTCCGAGCGGCTCGAAGAACTCCTTGGTCAGGTTGGTGCCGTGCGCGGAGTTGATGGCGTTGGCGAGGAACTCGGTGTTCGGGTTCGTCACGCTCATGCCGAAGATGCAGAGCCCGAGTGAGTCGTTCGCCGCCACCCGTGCCTGGTGTGCGAGGCTCTGCTCGACGATCTGCTCGGCGTTCATCTCGCGCGTCTTGAGCCGCGGGAGATTGCCGGCCGTGTGGTCGGCGCCCTGCGCCGTCGCCATCATCGTCACGCCGGTGGCCTCGACCACGCGCGGATCGTAGGCGCTGATCGCCTGCTTCTTGATCACCGGCACGCGCCGCACGTCGTAGTGCGCGCCCACGCGCGCCGTGCCCTGCGCCCAGATTCGCCCCTTCTCGCTGCCCTTGCGCATCTCGGCCATGCATTCGGCCATGAACTTCACGTCGCCGAAGGCGCCGAGCCCGGCTTCCATCAGGACGGCCAGGGTCGCGCCGAGCTCGATCGTGTCGACCCCCAGGTCGTTCGCGAGGAAGTTCATCTGGGCGAGCTCGTCGGGATCGCTGAGACCGCAATTCGTCCCGAGCAGGCCGAGGGTCTCGTACTCGACGGGCGAGACGACTTCCTTGCCGCTCGCATCGACGTAGACGTTGCTGCACTGGATCACGCAGCCGGGCATGCAGGCGTGCGTGTGCTCGCCGCCGCGCGAGACGTTCAGCTTGCTGATGTGGTCACCGCCCATCTGGAACTTGCCGCCGGCCGCCACGTCGACCTGCTGGCCGGCGCTGAAGTTGCGGACCGGCAGGCCACCGAGCGCATTCTGCAGATCCGCCATGCCCATGGTGCCGATCTTCTGGTAGAAGTTCGTGACCATCGAGTCGGCCAGCAGCATCTTCGCGTAGTCCTTGATCGCGACGTTGACCTTCTTGGCGTCGGTGAACGGCGGGATCTTGTCGAGATCGACCACCACGGCCTTGACCTTCTTGGATCCCATCACCGCGCCCACGCCGCCGCGCGCCGACAGCCGCGCGGGTCGGCCATCCTTGTCGCTGAAGGCGATGCCGGCGAGGAGGCCCTGGTACTCGCCGACCGGCCCGCAGAGCGCGATGGTCACCTTGCGGCCGTACTTCTTGTGCAGCATCTCCTGCGCCTCGAAGTTGCCCTTGCCCAGGTACGGCGCGGCATCGTCGAACTCGATCGTGCCGTCCTTCTTGAAATGAATGACGGCCCAGCTGCTCGCCGCGCCGTGCAGGGTGAAGCCCGCGACCTTGAGCTGACCGAGGCCGTAGCTGAAGCTGCCGCCGCCGTTCGCCTCCTTGATGCCGCCGGTGAGCGGGCTCTTGCAGCCGACGCTGGTCCGATTGGCGTTGGAGAAGCTGGTACCGGCGAACGGCCCGGCCGAGAAGATCAGCGGATTCGCGGGCGACAGCGGATCGACAGTCGCCGCACCGAGGTCGAGGAGCGTCCGGGCGATCCAGTAGCGGCCGGCTCTGACGATCTCTTCGCCATGCAGCTCGCGTGTGGTTACCCGATGGTCCGTCAGGTCGATGTCGTAGTAGGTACGCATGCGCACACTCCTCGGATTGGGCTATGGCCCTGCAGGGGTCAAGCTAAGCCGCCCCGGGATCACCTGTCAAATCCGCGGATTTTATGCTTCTGCGAACATCAAAGAATGGCCGCGCTGGCTTGACAGCCCGCGAAGCGCGGGCCGAAACTCGGTGTCGAGGCCACATCGAAGATGCTTGAGGCGACGCTCAAGACCCTTCTCTCGCTGGTGCTGGTCACGGCGGTGACCGCCTACATACGCGGGTGGAATCGGCTTCGCGTCGCCGGATACGCGCCGCCGGGCTGGCGTCCGGCGTCGTACGTGCTGGGGCTGCTCTTCGTCGCGGGGGCGCTGCTCACGCCGCTCGACGAGCTGGCCGCCGAGCGGTTCTCGGCCCACATGGCTCAGCATCTGTTGCTGACGATGATGGCCGCGCCGCTCCTGCTGCTGGGGAACCCGTTGCCGCTCGTGCTCTGGGGAGTGCCGACCGCGGCGCGCCGGTGGCTCGCCGCGCCCTTTCGGCGGACGGCTCGGGTGCGCTTCGCGCTATCGGCGATGACCTTCTGGCCGGCGGCCGGTCTTCTGCACGTCGCGGCCATCTGGGTGTGGCACGTCCCGCTGCTGTACGACCTGGCGGCCGAGCACGAGCTGGTGCACGCCGTCGAGCACGTCACGTTCTTCGGCACGGCGCTCCTGTTCTGGTGGCCGATCATCCGGCCGGCGCCGCGACTGGCTCCGCGCCTGCATCCCGGTCTGCAGATCGTGTACCTGCTCGGCGCGACCGCGCAGTCGACCGCGCTCGGCATGTTGCTCGCGGTGCCGGAACGCGCCTTCTACCCTCACTACGCGCGCGTGGCCGCCACGCTCGGGATCAGCGCCGTGGACGATCAAATGGTGGGTGGTGGCCTCATGTGGAGCGGCGCTCACATGTACTTGCTGCCGATCCTGCTCATCCTCTACGGTATTTCTCGCGACGCCGCGCGCGAGCGCGATGACCTCGCGACCTAGCTGGCGCATCGCCATGCAACCGACAGACTGAAAAGAGGACGCTCATGGCTCTCGATCTCGTGATACGCGGCGGCACCATCGTGGACGGCTCGGGCGCGGCACGCTACCGCGGCGACGTCGGCGTCCAGAACGGCACGATCGTCGAGATCGGCCGCATCCGCGCGGCCGCCGGGCGCACGATCGACGCCGACGGCCTGATCGTCGCGCCGGGCTTCATCGACGGGCACACGCACATGGACGCGCAGGTGGCGTGGGATCGGATGGGCAGCTGCTCCTGCTGGCACGGCGTGACCACGGTGATCATGGGCAATTGCGGCTTCGCGCTGGCGCCGTGCCCGCCGAAGGAGCGCGAGTGGTTCGCGCGCTGCCTGACCGCGGTCGAGGACATCCCGACCGAGGCGATGATGGCCGGGATCGACTGGACCTGGGAGACCTTTCCCGAATACCTCGCCACGGTCGACCGCCTTCCGAAGGCGATCAACTACGGGGCGTACATCGGCCACTCCGCCTTGCGCATGTACGTCATGGGCAAGCGCGCGCTCAGCGAGCGCGCCACCGAGGACGATCTGAAGCGAATGACCGCGGCGGTCCAGGAGGCGATCGGCGTCGGCGCCATGGGGTTCTCGAGCTCACGGGCGACCACCCACATCACCCCGGACGGAACGCCGGTGGCGAGTCGCATCGCGGACTGGAGCGAGCTCGATCGCCTGGTCGGCGCGATGGCCGAGCTGAACGCCGGCGTGTTCCAGGTGGGCCCGGACATCTCGGGCGGTGAGGCGCAGCGCCGATTCCTCGCGCGGCTCAAGCAGCTGGCGGTCGAGACCGGACGGCCGGTGATGTTCGGCACGCTCTCGAGCCGACAGGGCGAGCGCCCGAACCCGTGGACCTATCAGCTCGAGTTCATCGACGAGTGCGCGGCGGCGGGAGCGCGGATGTGGGGGCAGACCACCACGCGCTCGATCAACGCGATCTTCTCGTTCAAGTCATATTTGCCGTTCGACGTGCTGCCGGCGTGGCGCGAGCTTCGCGACCTGCCGCTCGCCGAGCAGAAGCGGCGACTCGCCGACCCGGCGACGCGGGGCCGGCTGGTCGCCGCGGAATCCGGCATGAAGCCGCGCGACAACGTGTTCCAAGGCGGCGGTGCCGCGACGACCGACCCCCGCAGGCCCGACTACGGGAACCTCTTCGTGATGAAGGGCGTCGACTGGAACGATCCGACCGTGGCCCAGCTATCGGACCAGCGCCGGCGCCATCCGGTCGAGGTGATGATCGATCTGATGCTCGAGAACGACGATCAGGTGTTCGTGCAGCCGCTCGTCAACGAGGATCCGGAGGACGTGCTCGGCATGCTCAGACACCCGCGCACGCTCGCGACGTTCTCGGATTCCGGCGCCCACGTGTGTCAGGAGATGGGCTCGTCGCTGCAGACGCACTTGCTGAGCTACTGGGTGCGCGCACGGCAAGCGTTCACGCTGGAGGAGGCGGTGCGCAAGCTTACGTTCGACAACGCCTCGGCGTGGGAGCTCAACGACCGCGGGCTCGTGCGCGCCGGCTATCGCGCCGACCTCGTGGTGTTCGACGAGCAGCGCGTGCGACCGGCGATGCCGACGGTGGAGACCGATTTGCCCGGCGGCGCCCGGCGTCTCGTGCAAAAGGCGGAGGGCATCGCCGCCGCCGTCGTCAACGGCGAGGTCACGCTCGAAAACGGCGAGACGACGGGGCGCACGCCCGGCATGCTGCTCCGCGGCCGCCGAGCAGGCTGCTGAAAAGGGCCCATCTGCTTCGTTGACGCCCTCGGCTGCACGCTCAACGTACAGGAGTACGCCTCGCGTGCAGCCTTCGGGCGTCGCCTCGCATCTGGGCCCTTTTCAGCAGCCTGCTCGCGCGCGTCGCGCCGCGTCCGACGCTAGAAGATCGCGAGCGGGTGCGCTGGGGCGCCCGTCGAGCCGACCAGCCGGATCGGTGTCGCCGTGAAGAGGAACTCGTAGCGTCCCTCCTCGGCGCACGCGCGCGCGAGCCGCTCTGGGTTCGAGTTGTCGACCAGCACCAGACCCAGGAACGGGATCGCCAGGTGCGTGCTCATCGCGAAACCCGGATAGCTGGTCGGCCGCTCGTCCATCATGTCCCACGCGATCGCAGCGATGTCCTTCTCGCGAAACCACTCCAGACACGACAGATGCATGCCTGGATGCGGCGACACGCGCGGCACCCAGTCCGGGTTCGCCTTGCGGAAGGCCTCGTCGCCGTTGCGCACGACGACCACGTCGCCTGGCTCGACCTTCACACCGGCCCGCGCGGCGACGGCGTCGAGCTCCTTCGGCGTCACCGGCTGACCGACGGTGACGTAGCCTTCTTTACGCCCGGCGGCGACGTCGAGCAGCACGCCGCGCGTCGTGAGGCCGTCGAAGTAGGCGTCGATCGCGCACCAGGTGGCGCCGGCCGCGGTGAGACTGTCCCTGAACGAGCGCCCGTTGTAGAGCTCGCCGTCCCAGGCCACGTGGCAGAGCGCGTCGATGTGGGTGATCGAGAAGCCGTGATAGACGAGGTCGAAGCGATCCAGCACCACGTCGGCGCGCTCGCGGTTCGAGGGAAACGTGACGTTGTACATGATGGCCGGCTGCGGGCCGATGTCGCGCGCGAGCGAGACGGTCCGGCCCGTGCGCACCTGCGACGCGGCCTGAGCGCGCTTGGCGGCGCTGATGAGGTTCGCGGTGCCGCGCTGGTCGTCGTGACCCCAGCGGCCCCAGTTGTTGAGTTCCTTGAAGTAGCCTTCGACGCGATCCTGCGTGGGTGGCTTCGAGTCGGCCATCGCCTGTCCTTTCGTGGTCGCGCGCGCCGCAGGCCGTCGCGGGGCTGGGGCCCTGCCGGCCGAGGCGCGCCTATGAACAGATGAGAGTACGCGCTAGTAATACACCGAGCGGCCGGCGCCGCCGGTCGCCACGACCAGCTCGCCGCTCACGGCCCACGCCTTGTCGGACGCGAGAAACACCGTGAGATAGGCGATCTCCGCAGCGTCGACCATGCGACAGATCGAGTTGCCGCGCGGCGATTCGTAGGCGAAGTCGCGCTTCTCGACCTCGTCGACCGGGATGCCGAGCTCGGTGGCGCGGGCGGCCAGAAGACGCGGCGTGCGCTCGGTGCGCGTCGTGCCGGGGTGGATGCAGTTCACGGTGATGCCGAACCGTCCGAGCTGCACCGCGAGCGTCTTGGTGAGGTGCACCAGCGAGCCGTTGCGCGCGCCGCCGCTCAGGTTGCCGGCGTTACGCGCATTGGTGCCGCTGATGTTGATGATGCGGCCCCAGCCGTTCTGCTTGAGGTACGGGATGGCGGCGCGCGCGCAGCGCAGCGCGCCCACGTACTTGATGTTGAAGTCCTGCAGCAGATCCTCGTCCACGACGGATTCGATCGGCCCGGTCGCGCTCGCCGAGCCGCCGGGCGCGGAGCCGCTGTTGACCAGGATGTGTAGCCCGCCCAGCCGCTCGGCGGCCTGGGCGACGGCGCGGTCGACCTGCTCGCGGCTGGTCACGTCGGCCACCAGCGGGATGACCTTGCGTCCGGTCTGCGCCTCGAGCTCGCGCGCCGCGGCCTCCAGCCGGTCCTTGGTGCGCGCCACGATCGCGACGTCGACACCTTCGCGCGCCAGCTCGAGCGCAATGGCCTTACCGATGCCGAGGCTCCCGCCGGTCACGAGCGCGCGCTTGCCCTTCAGTCCAAGATCCATCGCCGTGCCTCCATCGTCAGGTGCGAAAATGAAAACAGCGCGTTAGCGTACCACCTAACGCGCTGTCGGCGTCGCGCCTTGAAACAGGGGCAGGGCAGCGCTCACTCTTACTGTTCCGGCCTTACTGTTCCGGCGGAATATTCTTCTCGATCCACTCCTTCGCCATTGTGACCGCGAAGTTCTCGGCATCCACTTCGGTGGCGAAGCGCTCCTTGGGCACGGGTAAGTCGATGTCCCGCTGGGCAGTACCGGTCGTCTGAGTGACAGTTGCGACAGCCGCCCAGTTCCCGTCGCGCATCTGTTCGGTCACGACGGCGATGTCGTAACCACCGTTGGCAGGGACCACCTTCCGCTGGACCATAGCGTCACCTCGCTGGGAAAGGTAGATCTGTCAGCCTGCCTTCACGTGACCATCGCGTCAACGAAGTGTCAAGGCGAAGCGGCGCAACCGCGTCACCGCCTCAGCGTTTGGATGTGAACAGATCCACAACCGCGGCCATGCGCGAGACCTCGTCGAGCCGCCAGAGCGTCTCGAGCGCGCCGGCCGCGCGCACCTTGCCGAGGACGTCCTCGGCCAGGTCGCGAAACTTGGTCTCGATGTCGGCGTCGGTCATCGGGTTCTGCGCGTGTCCTTTCGGGTAGTCGGCGCGCTCGGTGAAGCGTCGGCCCGAGCGCGTGGTCACCTCGATGCGCGAGGCCAGCTCGCGCGGAAAACGGCGCGTGAGCTCGGGATCCTCGGCGACCCGGATGCGGTTCATCAGCGGTCGGAGGGCTGGATCGAGATAGCGCGCGGGCTCGAAGCTCGCCGGCGTGAGCCGCCCGTCGACGAGCGCGACCGCGAGCATGTAGGGGAGGCTGTGATCCGCGGTCTCGCGCGTGCGGGGGTCCCACTTGGCGGGCTCGCTGGCGATCTCGCTGTGCGCCGTCGCATAGGTCTGCACGTCGAGCGCCTCGATCTCGTCGGCGCGCACCTTGTCGCGCAGGCCCAGCGCGATCGCGAGTGGCGCCTGCGCGTGGTATTCGGCCGCGAAGAACTTGAAGTTCGTGCGCTCGATCGCGAACGGGCGGTCGGCGCCGCCGAAGGCGCCGAGCTCGAAGGGGCCGGTGACTTGCTCGAAGAGTCCGTGCCGTCCCTCGAATGCCTCGGTCGGCCCGGTCATTCCCGCCTTGGCGAGCTGCGCCGCGAAGAGACCGGCTTTCGCCGCCGCCGCGGTGGCGCAGCCCTTCCACATCGAGAGCTCGCCGGCGCGCGTTTGCCGCGTCGCCACGTTCGCGCTGACCGCGATCGCGAGCGCGTCTCCCATTTCCTGCAGCGAGAGCCCGAGCAAGAGCCCGGCGCCGGCCGCCGACGCCGGCGCCACGAACACCGCCTGGTCCCAGCCGCGGTCGCGGACCGGCACCTGGTCGGCCAGCGCACCGAAGACCTCGTAGCCGGCCGCGGTCGCGAGCAGGAAGTCTTTCCCGGAGGCGCCCGCGAGCTCGGCGGCCGCCAGGAGCGCCCCTAGCATGTCGCTTGGATGGCCGGAGCCGCGCGTGATGTAGGTGTCGTTGGCGTCGAGGAACCGGATCATGACCGAGTTGGCGAAGGCCGCGGCCTCCGGCGTGCTCGCGCGGCCCTCGCCGAGGAGCCGCGCCGAGGGACCGCCGCCCGACGGGGGCGCCACGCGCCGGGCAACGACGGCGGGCTCGCTCGCGGACCCGCCCATCGCGCAACCGAGCGAGTCGATCACGTGTCGCTTGGCCTCCTCGACCGTGCGCGGGCCCAGATCCGCGTAACGCAGCGAGGTCACGTAGCGCGCGAGGGTCTCGGTCGTGCGATCCATGGCGCTAGGGGAGCAGGATCAGCTTGCCCGTGGATTCGCGCGATTCGAGGTAGCGATGCGCCTCGGCAGCGCGGGCCAGCGGATACGTCTTGCTGATGTAGACCCTGAGCCGGCCCTCGCGCATCAGCGCGAAGCAGCGCTCGGCGCTCTCGCGCGTCATCTCTGGAAAGCCTCGCGTGATGGTCGGCAGCGAGAGCGCGCTCACCCGTTGCGACTTTGGCGAGAGCATCGAGAGGTTGAGCGGATCGGGCGCGCCGCCCGCGCGTCCGTAGACGACGATGTTTCCGAACGGCGCCAGGCACCGAAGGCCCTCCGTGAATGTGGGCTTGCCGACGGCGTCCAGGATGAGATCGACGCCGCGATCGCCGGTGAGCCGCAGCACCTCGTCGGCGAACTTGTCCTTCACGTAGTTGATCACGGCGTCCGCGCCGGCTTCTTTCACGAGCCCCGCCTTGAAGTCGCTCGAGACCGTGCCGAACACGCGGGCGCCGGCGGCCTTCGCGAGCTGGACGGCGGCGAGCCCGACGCCGCCGGCCGCCGCGTGAACGAGGACGGTCTTGCCGGGGCCGGTCGTGTCCATCGTGTGGAGCGCGTGATACGCGGTGAGCGCCTGGATGAGGAACGCCGCGCCGTCGACGAAGCTGACCGAGTCGGGAAGCGGCACGGCCATGAACGCGGGCGAGACACAGTACTCCGCGTACGCCCGGCTCGTGAAGGCCGCGACGCGAGTGCCGGGCCGCAAATGAGTCACGCCGTCGCCGACCGCCTCGATCACGCCGGCGGCTTCCATACCGGGAATGTCGGGCAGCTTCGGCTTGACGGTGTACGTGCCCTGGCGAAAGCGCGTGTCGGCGAAGTTCACGCCGATCGCGTGATTCTTGATCAGGACCCA
>Ga0075424_100002685_pt1 | contig 16375 bp, 17 predicted proteins | sample SoiMethybrSBSTD3_FD_75301 | JGI IMG/M metagenome (GOLD analysis project Ga0075424, IMG submission 75301) | Bulk soil microbial communities from a Populus tree surrounding site in Tennessee, USA - Soil MetaG P. TD hybrid SBSTD3 | ecosystem: Environmental > Terrestrial > Soil > Tree plantation...
CTATTAAGGCAGCAAATTTCAACTCAACGGCACGTGTGTCATTCAGAACTGTCTCACTTCGTGGGTTCACCCCAGTGCCGCGTAAGGAGGGGGTTACGACACAAATAACGACACAAATCGGAATGAGCGGGAAACGGCACCTTCGGAACTGCCAGAAAACAATGGTAGGCCCGAATGGACTCGAACCATCGACCTCATCCGTGTCAAGACGCTCCCCATATCCCGACAAATTCCGGCGTCACTCTAGAAACGGTAGCAGGTCCAAAACGCGAATTACACAGAGTGGTTGGCGCAGGCGGATACTGATCGCCAGTAGAGTTGATTTCTGGAGGAGTCGATGAGCCCAACTGATCCCTGCACGGGAAAGGCGCTGGAGCGCCTGGAGCGAGTGCGGTACGTGAGCGGGCTAGTGTTGGGAGTTGATGAGTTTCGGGCGGAGCAAGATTATTTCCGCAAGAGGTTGCGACGGCACAACCTGCTGTTGCACGGCTGGGGGATTGTTTGTGGGCTTGGCGTGACAGCAAACTCGGAGCCGTGGACAGTCTTTGTGGAACCTGGGTACGCAATCGATCAGTGGGGGGAAGAGATCGTGCTGGACGTTGCCCAGGTGGCAGATGCCCGTCCGCACTGCCACGGCCGTGAACATTGTAGGTTGTACGTCGCCATTCGCTACCGGGCGATACCCGCGTCTTTGGTGCCGGTACCAGCCATTCCTGAGAATGAGGGAGAACAGGTAGTGCACTACTCACGTTGGATAGATGGGTACGAATTGGTCCTGCTGGAGCAATGTCCCACTTGGGAGGAAAGTGCTCCTGACGGATCGCTGGGAGACGAAGAGAACAACCCGTGGATAGTGCTGGGGCAGATTACTGCAGATGCGAACGGAGAGGTAAGCGTGCATCGTTGCCGTCAGCGCCGGCGTCTCCGACTCGACTGAGGTGGACCGGCATACATACCGCTACTCACGATCAGGCGAAGGTGGGGAGAATGGGGGGAATCTTTAGAATGGTAGGCCCGAATGGACTCGAACCATCGACCTCTTCCGTGTCAGGGTACGCTTAACCAATACTTCCAATAACTTCTACCGTCGCGCGGGAACCGCTAAACCCCTCTAAGTACGCGGAAGACGAGGTAATCACGGGCCAGAATCACGGGCTCGAAATTAGCTGCGAGCCGCGACAACGTGGCGAAAACAAGCGAAACACTAGATTGCTATTTGGTGGACGAGACCTAGTTGCTTTACGGAATGCAAAGTGAGGCGGCATTTTTCGAATCGATTTGTAGGAAGTTATCTTGTGGGTCAAAACGGAAAGCACAGAGCGTGCCGCAAACCACCATAAACACGGCCGGGACGACTCCCCGGGATCAGCAACTGACTTCTTCCCCGTTCGAGACCTGACATTCCTCGGTCATGGACCTTCGATACGTGCCCGCGATGTCGTCTCCACCTAGCATAAGAGGACGAAATACGGCCAAAAGGCTTGGGGCGACTGATGAGACGATATCTGAAACTGACACTTGCAATTACATTACTCACAATCTTCGGAACGTTGATGGGATGGGCGCAGATCCCTGCGGGCACCTCAGTGCAGGTGCGCATCACAGAAAAGCTGAACAGTGAGACCGCGACTGTCGGTCAGCAATTTCATGGAGTATTGGCGGCACCAATCGCGGCGAACGGCCGAACGGTGTTCCCCAAGGGCGCCGCGATCACGGGTGAAGTGGTCAACATCGAGCGGTCCGGACGGTTGAGCACGCCTGGCGAACTGCATCTCACGCTGAAGTCCATCCGCAGCGGCGGGCGCACATACCCGGTTTCCGTGCAAACCCTGATGGTTAAAGGCAATTCGCACACGAAATCGAACGTCACCAAGATCGGCGGAGGAGCAGGCCTAGGAGCACTCATCGGCGCGATTGCAGGAGGCGGCAAAGGTGCTGCGATTGGCGCGGGTGTCGGTGCGGCGGCTGGGACGGGAGTCGCTGCGGGCACAGGCAAACAGCCAGCCGAGGTCCAGTCGGAAGCCGTGCTGTCTTGGACTTCCAACGCTCCGATCACGACGGCGCCACAGCCAGTTCGATCGGGAACGGGCCGCTACTCTGACGACGATCGTCGTAGCCGTGGGCACTACGATCGGGACGAAGATGACCGCTATCAGTCTCGGCGCCACGATCGCGATGACGACCAGGGCGAAGATTATGATGGCCGCGGGCCGAGTGGCTTTTCGGATTCCGAACGTCATATCATCGGGAGTTGTCTTGTAGATGACCGCGCCGGCCTGCCTCCGGGACTGGCGAAAAAAGACCGTCTCCCTCCCGGGTTGGAAAGGCAGCTGCAGCGTAATGGCACACTGCCTCCCGGCTTGCAGAAGCGCGTTCAACCTTTACCCAGCTCCTGCGATTCTCGGTTACCAAGACTTCCGCGGGAATGGTCGCGAGTCGTGCTGAGCGGACGAATCATCCTGCTTGATCCTCGGATGAGAATCGTCGATATGTTCTTCCTTAACTGAGACTGGCGCGAGGCGAGCGTCAGAAGTAACTGTAAAAGCGTGAGGCCCGGGGAATCGGGCCTCGACCTTTTCGTGCCACAGTTCAGTAGATCAACACTTCGAATCCAGATTTTCGTCGTGGATTGCCCCTCGAACCACCCCTCTCTGCCACTCAGATGCCGAGAGAGGCACGTTCCTGGATGGCGGCAGCCCTAACCACAGAACGGCAGGCTCCGCCCCGCTCGAGTGGGGCCACCGCCCGGTACGAAGTTATTGCCAGAACAGGCATTGAAGGCCATTTTCCCAATTGGACGCAAACAGCCGCTCTGCAATCGGCTCTGTGCTCTTGTAGTGAGAATCGTCACAGCGGTTGAGTTTGGTACTGCGCTCTTCATCAGGGCGTACCATAAGGGCATGCCAGAACGATTCAGACCTGACAAGCAGATTGGGAGCTATCTGGGATTAGTGAAAGATCCAGTAGAAATCTGAAACGTCTATTTGAAGAAATGCTTAATTTGGGCCCTCCCGTAATCCTCCTTCTTAGGAACAGGTGGCAGCTGACTGATAGCGTATGCTCGGAACCTCAACGATGACCAATGACTTGAGCTGTACTGCTTCTAGCGCCCGTGAGAGCATTGTCGCCCTGCTTGAGGGGACGCACCCATGGCCGAACTGGTTCTTTGTCGATGAAGCAACGAGCCATTTGCGCGACTGATCTCGTTGCCGGAATGACTTTGAGGGTCGCTTGATCGCTCTTCGCGAGAAACTGGAACGAGAGACTCGCGATTATATCTCCTACCGGCGCAAGTCCTACCTTGCGGCGAAGCATGCTGCCGCAGTTGATGATGACGAGCACTTGCAATCTAAGCTCTTGGCTCAGCTCGCCGCAGCAGGCAGTCGGTTGGGGGAGCAAGTGTGGAGTGTGAACACGTCCGGGGTCCCCGGGGTCCCCTTCTCGCCGTTGTTTTCCGATATCGATGGTGACGAAACTGCTGAAGCGATGGTTGGTGCGTACGATTTTGTCGCGAGTCTCTCACAGGAAGATCAAGAGTTTGTACGGATCCTCTTCGTTGTTTATTGTGTTGAGGCGCGCTTCTTCTATAAAAGCCCATGATCGGCGCACCAAAACAGATAACGTCATTCCTACGCTGAATCGGCCTATCATCCAAAGAACAGTCAGTAGGAGCTACGATCATGGCAGGGAATCAAGTTGTACTTTACTTCGAGAAGCCCGAGGACGCTTTGCTTTTCACTCTGGCTGCCAGTTCCGTCATGTCAGCAGAAGGGGCGGTCCATAGCAGCAAGGCAGCGGTTAGGGTTGCGCAGGAAATTTGCAAGGCCAATCGAATCACGACTGAGGGTGCACTCAACATCACGTGAAGGGCGCAAATTAAATGATTCGAAAAGCTGCGCTTCAAATAGGAGTCCCCGCGCTCCTCGCTTTGATTGCATGGAATGCATACCTTGCCGTCACCCATCTAAAACGGGTGGAGAAATCTGCGGCATTCACACTTGAAAGCTCCGCGCTCCAAGCGGAACTGTCTGGCCTATTGAAAGATGTCACCGATATGGAATCGGGTCAGCGAGGATACCTGCTCACCGGAGACCCTGCCTACTTGCAGCCCTATACTGACGCGAGGAGCAGGATCGAAATGGATTTTGCCAATCTCCGCACGGGGCTCTCGAATCGGGCGCAGCACGAACAATTATTGGAGTCGCAGTTGGAGTCCTTGGCTAAATCCAAGCAGGCTGAGATGGAACGTTCTATTAGTTTGCGCCAACAGGGGTATCGCCGTCGCTCATTCAAGCTAATTGATACGGACGAGGGAAAGGGCTACATGGATGAGATTCGACGCATTGCGTCTTCGCTCTCCTCATCGGAGAGCAGCAATCTCGCGAGATTGAAGGGAGAGAGCACTGCCGCACTGAAGAGGGCATTTTCTGCAACCATTATTTCCAATTCTGTCCTGCTGGCGCTAGCAGTGTGCGCATTTGGGCTGATCCGTCATCATGGGCGACTGCTCCGAGAAGAAGCCGCCCGGAGCAGGGATGAGCTAGTGGTGCGGAATTTGCGGTTAGAAAAGTTGACCGCTGCCCTTTCCGGGCAAGCGCGTTCGAACATGGTTGCCCTCAATATGAACTCCCGCTTGCTGCTTGAGAATTACGGAGGGTTTCTGCCAAGACAGGGGCACGCATATGCTGAGCAGATGAAAGAAGCGGCGGCAGAAATGGAACGACTCCGACAAGATTTGGTTGGCAGCCCACCATCGAACGGTAACGGAAGGGCAGCTTAACAAGCATTATCGAGGGCGCTGGCTGATAACAAGTATCTCCTTCCCCAGTTGAAAGCGCCGACCCCGACATCCTCATCCTGAAGCAGGGCCCGCAACTAACACCCGCTGCTCTTGCCAACGGCACAGAGTACCATCTGGAGATGAGCAGAATACGCCCACAATGCCTCGACGCAGACTGTTCGATTCGCTCGGCGCGAGGCGATGTCCTTCTTCGGGAAGAGCCAGACGAGGAAGAGGACGAAGAGGAAGACGAAGGCGACCGCAAAGAAGATGACGAGGATGAAGACACAGACGACGGCTACTCGGAGTGAGCGTGCCCTTATTTGTATCAATGGGTGAAGAATGACACACGAAGAGTTCGTCAATGTTGCTGAGGAAACCTTGGACTCCCTCCCGGAAGAATTTCGTAGCCGTATCCAGAATGTTGCCATTTTGGTTGAGGATTATCCGCCGAAGCAGTCACGATCCCAGCCGGGTCAGCAAAGGCAATTTGCTTCTAGGCATCTTTCACGGCGTGCCTGCGACGAAGAGGAGCGTCTTCAAGCTCCCCACGGGACCGGAGCACATCGTGCTTTATCAGAAGAATATTGATCAGTCTGTTCAAGCGAAGCCGAAGTGCGTCATCAAATTTGCCAGACTCTCATACATGAACTGGGGCACTGTTTTGGGATGACTAAGGAGCAACTGAAGGATGTGTAGCGGCAACGATATCGGACATTGGATCACGCACTCCCCGATCACGCCCCCCGATTCGTCCGCTACCAGTCGATTCGCCAACGTCCGCCTGCCATCGGAACCCAGAACAGCTCTTTCAGTGGTGTAGACCGCGCATAGTGGTAGAGCTCGTGGAACCCGCGAGTGTGCCACGAGTCAACAAAGCCGAACTTCTTGAAGTCGAGATGATGGCAGAACTCGTGGCAGAGGGTACTGCCGACACGACAGGTACTTGTGAATCGCCTTCAGATACGAATCAAAGGCTGACCATTGTTTAGAGAAGTGCGCTAATTCTGAAATGGTAGGCCCGAATGGACTCGAACCATCGACCTCTTCCGTGTCAAGGAAGCGCTCTAACCAGACTGAGCTACGGGCCTACAAGCGGATGGCTGCGGCCTCAATTCTACCGGGCGCCGGGTGATTACGGCAATGTTTGGATCGTGGCTCTTCGCAACATTGGGCCGATCCTACCCAAGCAGCCCTGTTTGACCGCAAGATCAGGAGTGCGTGGCATGGGAACGGAATCGTAAACTACCGCTGTTCGAGAATCTCTTCTTGAATCCACATTGTTGATGACAAGATCAAATCCCGATAAGGACGAGCGTGTTCGATAGAGCCTGCGCATCTCAGCAAGAACTTCAAAGTGATCTTAGGGGAGAGTGGATGGACGCCAACGAATTCCGTGATCTGGGGCATGAAGTGGTGAATCTGCTGTCCGACTACCTTGAACACATCGAGGCAAAGCGCGTATTTCCCGACGTCGAACCGCGGACGCTACACGAGCTCTTCTCCGAGTCTCTGCCCGAGAATCCGTCCTCTCCACACGACATCCTCGCCGAACTCGAACAAAAGCTGCTGCCGTACTGTACGCATGTGGGTCATCCCGGCTACATGGGTCTGATCACGCCATCCCCGAATCCCATCGGTGTGATTGCGGATTTTATCTGCTCCGCGCTCAACCAGAATGTGGGTGCTTACTCGATCGGGCCCTCGGCGGTGGCCCTAGAGCGGCGCGTGGTGCGCTGGCTCACCGATTTATGTGGGTACGATGCCAAGGCCGGCGGAAATCTGACTAGCGGCGGCATGATGGCCAACTTCATTGGGCTCAAAGTAGGCCGCGACGCTGTCACTCACGATCACGCGCAGCACGACGGCATCTGCGGGCGCTGGGCCGTGTACGCCTCCGAAGAGCGGCACGTCTCCGTCGACAAAGCGGTTGACTGCATCGGCTTGGGCCGAAACGCATTGCGTGCCTTGCCCACGGACTCCGATTTCCAGGTCCGCCTTGATGCCCTCGAGAACGCCATCGCCCAGGACAAGAGTAACGGCATTCGCCCCATCTGCATCGTGGGCGTGTTTGGGACCACGAACACGGGCGCGGTCGATAACATCCGCGAACTACGTCGTATTGCCGACCGCGAGCATATGTGGCTGCACGTGGACGCCGCATATGGTGGTGGCATGTTGCTGTCTCGCGAGTGGCCGATGCGCGATCGCGGCCTGGAACTCGCCGATTCCATCACCATCGATCCTCACAAGTGGTTCTATGCTCCCCTCGATGCCGGTGCGGTACTGGTCAAAGATGAGCGCCGACTCACTGCATCCTTTGGGATCAAGCCGTCGTATCTGACCGACGAACTCGACCAAGCCGACGAGCGCTACCAGTATTACGTCCACGGCTTCGAGCAGTCGCGCCGTTTCCGGAGTCTCAAAGTCTGGATGAGTTTCAAGCGCTACGGCACGCGCCAGATCGGCGAGTGGATCGACAACAACGTCCGCCAGGCAAAATATCTGCATGCGTTAGCGGAAAAACATCCTGCTTTCGAGGGCGCGAGCCGCCCACCCATGTCGGCGATTTGCATTCGATTCATGGGCGCGTCCCTGAATGAAGCGGACTCCAAGAAACTGCACGCCGCGGTGGCGCAGCGCGTAGAACAGAGCGGCCGCTTCTGGATGTCAACCACGGAACTCAAGGGCAAGACCTGGTTTCGCATCAACCCGGTGAACTTTCGCACCCGCGAACAGCACATGGAGGAATTGTTTGCTCTGCTCGAGCAGGAGTGCCGGGAGTGGTCGCGCGAAAGCGGCACGCTCAGCCACGCCAGTGACTAAGAGCAGATTGGCGAAAATGCTAAGTTTCGATTGGGGCGACGGACGTCCCCGCCCGTCCCAGTACGCAAAATCACGGGCTGATCACGGGCTGGAGAATTCTTGGTGTTCTCTCTAAGCGAACGGAAACAATTTGGATCCGAGTGAATTCGGAATTCTGGTTTCTACCGTGTCAAGGAAGCGCTCTAACCAGACTGAGCTACGGGCCTATCGGAGGGTTAAGCCTACAAATCACGCTTATTCTAACAGACCGGCGGGATGTATTCGGTCCTTAGTTTGCCCTGTTCTAAGTGCGTCATGGAAGCAAGTGCGCCGCGCGGATCACGCGATTGCTCTGAAAACTAGCAGCCGGTTGCGAACAACTTGCGTGCAGCCACGAGACTGCATTTCTGATAGCGGGCACAGGCCGCCGCAGCGCGTTCAGGAATCTCCCCATCGGACTCACCGCGTATCCAGGCACTCAATGCTACTTCCAGCGTGTAGGCTTCCGGTGCCATCAGGTTCGTCGTCCACAGCAGCGGATACGCGCCTGATGCGCGCAGAGCTTCGCTAAAGTAATACCGGCTCGCACACGCAAGGATGATCGCCGGGCGTGCTGATCGGTTGTGATTTACCGGCGGCCGTGTCAGTTGAAAATCCATCAGGCCATCATGCCCAACATAAGCGACCAGATCGGCTCCACCGCCCGCCGGGATCTTTGGGTCGCGGCCGCCGGATGAGTCTGTCGCGAGATCAGCTTTCGTCCGCACTGCGCGTGAAGAACGTGCGAACGCCGTAGGCGGAACCCAGTACAGATTGTGATCCGGGTCGTCGCCGTTCCCCAGTTGTCGAGCGACCGGCACGATGCCCTGGTATGTGTTGTCGGCCAGTGCGACGAATACATGCATGCTTCGGGGTGCTGCGAACGCGGACTGTACGTGGATCCCGAGAAGAAGGGCGAGTGAAACGAGCAGTCGACAGGGTACTGCCAATCGCATTGAAGAATTATCTCGCCTCGACATGCCAGGCGAAAGGGCCCGCCAGTAATGCGGATTGACAGGGTTTAGTTCTGCGAGATACAAACCTGCGAGTAACGGCTTTGTAGCTACCAGGTAGAGACTGCGCTGTCACTAATCGTCGAGCTGCTCGGATTCAATGCCAATGTTCTTTTCTCCGGCGGCCTTCTTTTCCCAATACTTCTTGACCCAGGCGGCGAAGCTTTTGCCCGCGGCGGTATCTTTCCCGGTGAAGGCGAGCGCGGCGATATCGCTGTAGGGAATGATGATCTTCTCGTTGCGACCCTTCGGCATCACGCGCACCATGCACTGTTTCAGACTCGATCCGTCATTCCTGCGATCGAAAATATACCCGTCAATCACTTCACCGCTCTTGAGCGTGATCGTCAGGTCTCCACGGTAGTCGAAAGCTTTTTCGAAAGCGGTGCGGATCTCCTCTTCTGATGCTAGAGACGGAACCCAGCCCTCAAGATTTTCGTGGACCGTGCCAGGAGCGTTTTCGAGCTCGTCGGCGGCTGTTTTTGAATTCAAATCTGACATGAAGGAGAAGCCGTGGGTTACGCCTCGGGCGCGGCGCCAATCTGCACTAACGGGTTCGAGCTGTGGCGCGGAGTCATCGGCGCGTCGTCGTCAATGTCGGGATCGGAATACTTGTCAAACAGCGTGGCACGCACGGTCGCCGCGAATCCGCGCAAGGAACCGAAGGTATCGTTCACCGCGCTGGCTTCATAGCCGCTGTGCACCATGCAATTCCCGCACTTGGGGTTGCCGCTTTCGGTGCCGTATTGCTCCCATTTGGTGTCGCGAAGCAATTCCTCGAAGGTGTCGGCGTAGCCGTCCTGCATCAAGTAGCAGGGTTTCTGCCAGCCAAAGATGTTGTAGGTCGGCATTCCCCAGGGCGTACATTTGTACTCGCGGCGGCCCATCAGATATTCAAGAAAGAGCGGGCTCATGTTGAAGCGCCACTTGCTCCGGCGATTACTCAGAATCTGGCGGAAAAGGCGGCGCGTCTTCTTCTTGCTCAGGAAGTGATCCTGATCGGGCGCTTTGTCGTAGGTGTAGCCGGGGGATAGCATCATGCCCTCGACACCCAGGTCCATCATTTCGTCGAAGAACTCGCGAACGCTTTTGGGATCGGCGCCGTCGAACAAGGTTGTGTTGGTCGTGAGGCGGAAACCGCGTTTCAGGGCTTCGCGAATGCCCTCGACCGCTTTGTCGTAGGTTCCCTCGCGGCACACTGCGAAGTCGTGATGCTCCCGCTGCCCGTCCATGTGGACCACGAAAGAAAAATACTTGCTGGGTTTGAACTCATCGATCTTTTCTTTGAGAAGCAGACCATTGGTGCACAGGTAAACGTATTTCTTGCGCGCGATCAGGCCCGCGACGATCTCTGCGATCTGCGGATGCATCAACGGCTCGCCCCCGGGGATGCTCACCAGCGGAGCGCCGCACTCTTCCACTGCAGCGAAGCACTGTTCCGGGGTCAAGTCGGTTTTCAGGATGTGCGCGGGATACTGGATCTTCCCGCAGCCGGCGCACGCCAGGTTACAGCGAAACAGCGGCTCGAGCATCAACACGACCGGATACTGCTTCCGGCCCCTCAGCTTTTGACCGAGGACGTAGCTTGCCACCGTCCACATCTGAGACACAGGTACGCCCATGCTCTCGCGCTTTCCCTCCCGAAACTGTTCCGCCCGGACAGGACGGCTACAGACTAAGTTTAGATGACCCTCAGTACATCCATGATACTGAATAAAGACAGGCTCGACCAGTTACTGCGAGGCTATCCAAGGACGCGGAAGCTTAACTCTCTCAAATGTTTGTCTTTATGCATCCTCGGCCCTTTATCCGTCATCCAAGCTCCAACCCTCGTGACGTGCTTGGGTCCCGACGGCCGACCGTATCTTGTTGAAAGCAAAACCAAGATTCAAGTGGAGATCAATGAAACCTTTTAAATCCGCCGCTCTTGTGTTCTCTAGCCTGCTGTTAGTTTTGTCGGCTGCTGCTCAAACTTCCACCTGGAATATCGACCCCAATCATTCCACCGCGCAGTTCACCGTTCGACACCTCGCCATTTCCAACGTGAGCGGAGCGTTCACAAAGGTAACGGGAAGTGTCGTTCTAAACGAAAAGGACATTACGCAATCCCAGGTAAATGCGACGATTGATGCCAGTTCGGTCGACACGCGAGTGCCGAACCGGGATCAGGATCTGCGCAGCCCCAACTTCCTGGATGTCGAAAAATATCCGACACTCGAGTTCAAGTCCAAACGCCTGGTGAAGAACGGCGACAAGCTGCAGTTGGTGGGGGATCTTACCTTGCACGGAACCACACGGGAGGTCACGCTCGATGTCGACGGTCCGACACCAGAGTTGGCCGATCCCTGGGGGAACGTGCGGCGCGGCTTTTCGGCGACGACTACGATCAACCGCAAGGACTTCGGAGTGGTATGGAATAACACGCTGAAGACGGGCGAAGCGGTGGTCGGGGATAACGTGAAAATTCAGATTGATGTTGAGATTGTGAAGAAGAAAGCCTGAACAAAAATTGAGTAATTGGAAAATTTGGTAATTGAGTAATTAGATCGTTTTCGGAATTACTGGAGTGCTTATCAAGCACTGTCATCCCGACCAAGCTGCTGTTCGGCATCGCCGAACCGGCGCGCGTGGAGGGACCTTGTGTTTGAGGCTTCCCAAAGTAATCCTTAAGTGCCAAAGGTCGAAGAACCGGGCCTAACAGTCGACTTCCGGTTTTCAAATTCCCCAATTACTCTATTTTCCCTATCTCGGCTTGGTGATCGCCCCCTCAGACGCCGAGTGCACTAGGGCGGCGTACTTGGCGAAGACGCCGGTGGCGTACTTCGTTTTGACAGTTTTTCGTTCCGCAAGCCGGTGCTTCAAAGTAGCGTCATTGATTTCTACTTCCAGCTTGCGTTGGTTCACATCAATGTGAACGGTGTCGCCTTCGTGCAGGGCGGCGATCGGTCCGCCAAGCGCGGCTTCGGGCGAGATGTGGCCGATCATGAGGCCGCGAGTAGCGCCGCTAAAGCGGCCGTCGGTGAGAAGGGCTACGGTCTCGCCCAGGCCTTCACCTACGATCGCAGCGGTCACGCTCAACATCTCGCGCATGCCCGGACCGCCTTTGGGGCCCTCGTTGCGAATCACTACCACATCTCCAGCTTTGATCTTCTTGCTGGTGACCGCCGTCATGGCGTCTTCTTCTGATTCGAAAATTCGGGCGGGACCGCGATGCGTGAGTCGCTCGTGGCCGCTGATCTTCGCGACGCAGCCTTCCGGTGCAAGATTGCCGTGAAGAATGACGAGTCCGCCGGTCTTCTTCAGTGGCTGGTCCAGCGGCGCGATCACGGGCTGTCCCGGGGTTTCGACCGCAGCTCCGGCTTCTTCGGCGAAAGTCTTGCCAGTCACAGTCAGGGTCGAGCCATTGGCCAATTTGCCGTCCAACAAGCGCTTCGCTATGACAGGAATACCACCCGCTTTGTCGACGTCGGCTGCGACGTACTTGCCTGCGGGCTTCAGATTCGCGAGTAGCGGGGTGCGCTCGCTGACTTTCTGGAAATCGTCGATGGCCAGTGGAACGCCCATTTCTCGTGCGATCGCCAGCAGATGCAGCACGGCATTCGTGGAACCACCGGTGCAGGCCACGCCGGCAATGGCATTTTCAAAAGCGGGGCGGGTAAGGATGTCTTTGGGGAAGATTCCTTTCTTGAGGACATTGAGCACAACTTCACCACAACGGAATGCAATGTCGTCCTTGCGCGAGTCCATCGCAGGAACGCCGTTGAAGCCCATGGGTGAAAGGCCGATCAGTTCCATGACGGTGGACATCGTGTTGGCGGTGTACTGGCCACCGCACGCGCCTGAACTTGGGCAGGCGACATTTTCAAGTTCAAGCAGTTCCGCGTCGGTCATCTTGCCGGCGGCGTTCGCGCCCACGGCTTCGAAGACATCCTGGATCGTTACATCCTTGCCGCGATACACCCCGGGGGCGATTGTTCCGCCATAGAGCACCATACCCGGCAGGTTCATACGAGCCAGCGCCATAGCGGCCGCCGGAATCGTCTTGTCGCAGCCGACAACACACACGACGGCGTCGAATAGCTGACCGCGGCAGACCAGTTCGATCGAGTCTGCAATAACCTCGCGGCTGACCAGTGACGCACGCATGCCTTCGGTGCCCATGGTTTCGCCGTCGCTGATTGCGACCGTGTTGAACTCCATGGGAGTGCCTCCGGCCGCGCGAATGCCCTCTTTCACCTTGGCGGATAAGCGTCGCAGGTGGAAGTTGCAAGGCATGGTTTCGATCCAGGTATTGGCCACGCCGATAATGGGCTTCTTGAGATCGTCGTCCGAGAATCCGACGGCCTTGAACATGGCGCGGGAGGGAGCCCGGTCACGTCCGTCGGTGATACCGCGACTGCGATGCTTGAGGTCCATAGGTGAAGAAGATTACGACAAAGGGAGGATGGAAATCTCCCTGCGGAACTATCAACTTTGTCATCTTGAGCGGAGTGAGGCGGCCAGCCGAACAGAGTCGAAAGACCCAATGCCTCGCAGCGCCTACCACGAACCCAACGAGTTTCTGGCAACGAGCCGTCGACAGCCACCGCTCGCGGAACCAAATCTATTCAACTAACACAAGTACCATTTCATGCCGGCATCTGGTCCCTGGTGAAAAAGCCCAGGCAGGACCGTGACGGCCCACAGCAGCGCGGGGCTTTCGACTCGTTCGGCTGGCGCCTCACTTCGCTCAAGATGACAGTTGTGCGGAGACTTTACGCGTTCACCACTTTTGGTTCTGACTCCTGCGCTGGTTTTGCCTTTTTCCCATCCTTCGGCAGCCAGGACATCATGCCGCGCAGCCGGGCGCCAACTTCTTCGATCGGATGCTGTTTTTCTTTCTCGCGCAAGGCCGCGAAATTTTTCCCGCCGGCTCTGTTTTCTTCGACCCATTCGCGGGCGAAGCTACCGTCCTGTATGCGAGCGAGAATCTCCTTCATCTTTGCGCGAGTCTCGTCCCCCACAACCATATTGCCGCGAGTCAAGTCGCCATATTCGGCGGTGTTCGATATTGAGTAGCGCATGCGGGCCAGGCCGCCTTCGTAGATGAGGTCGACGATCAACTTCATCTCGTGCAGGCACTCGAAGTAGGCGACTTCGGGTTGATATCCGGCCTCGACCAGGGTCTCGAATCCTTTTTTGATGAGCGATGTGAGGCCGCCGCACAGGACCGCCTGCTCGCCGAAGAGGTCGCTCTCGGTTTCTTCCTTGAAGGTGGTCTCGAGAACTCCGGCGCGCGCCGAGCCGATGCCGTAGGCGTAGCAGAGCGCTAACTCATGGGCGTGGCCAGTGGCGTCCTGCTGAATCGCCAGCAAAGCAGGCACTCCACGGCCTTCGGTGTAAATGCGGCGGACAAGATGTCCCGGGCTCTTGGGCGCGATCATGACGACGTCGACGTCATTCGGCGGCTGAATGGTCTTGAAGTGAATGCTGAAACCATGCGAGACGCCGAGCACTTTGCCGGGATGCAGATAGGGCTTGATGGCGGACTCGTACAGCTCGCCCTGGGTCTCGTCGGGCGTAAGAATGTGGATCCAGTCGGCGCGCTTCGCGGCCTCGTCGGGTGCGACCACGACCATGCCGTCGGCCTTTGCCTGCTGGGCGGAAGCGCGATTGGGATCGAGTCCTACGATGACTTTGTATCCGCTGTCGCGCAGGTTCTGGGCCTGGGCGTGTCCCTGGCTGCCGTAGCCGAGGATGGCGATGGTCTTGCCCTTCAGGGCATTGGGATTTGCATCTTTCTCGTAGAAAACAGTAGCCACGAAAGCTCCTCGTTGCGTGACAAGGGGAATCGGTCGGCCCTTGTGAATTTTTGTTCGAACAGGGTAACAGAAGGACGGAGATGTCGGCACTGCACGTACCGACCGGTCGGTCTTGAAATGTATGCTATGAAACGGCGATTCTCCGTGTCAAGGTCAAGTTTTAGACCGGTTCATTTTCTTCGCTGAATATTCGCAGCGACCAGATAACAGTTATGAGAAGCACAAGGGATGCCAAGGAGAAACAAAACTTGTTGACGAGAAGTCTATCGAACTCTCGCGGTCCGCCAAAAAATGTTGGACTCGTCCAATAGATGAACTCTGAGAATCCAGCGATCAGAAGTGTCAACCCAAGCCAACGGTTCAATTTTCTGTAAAGCAGGAATCCTCCGACAAGAAACCCAAGCCCGATAAACCAATAGAACCGCAGCGCCCCGATCTCTTTCGACCTCGCCTCCCAATCATTAATTGCCTCACGCAACCGTGTGCTCGGACCTATATGGCTCCAGTTGTGACTCCTCATGTGTGGGAATTTCCTTGCCGGCTTTTGCTGCCTCTTGCTTCGCGAGGTTGACCTCTTTGTGTATCTGGTCATAGCGGTGGAGTAGCTCGTCCAGGGATGTTGCACTGGAGATCTGGTCTTTCAATGGTTGCTCGTACTTGTCCATTACCGACCCCCTAGGTTCAATCCACAACAAATAAGCGTGCCGCAACTGTGGCTGTCCTCGCAGCTCGGCCTCCGGAATCTACACTCACCATCTTGAGCTGGTCAGTTAACTTAGCGGTGCGATTACACCGCTCCAGACCACGATGACGTCCGAGAACTTGGCATCCTCCCGCGTGCCCGTTTACCATGACGGGCGATGACTCGCGAAGCGACGCTCGATTCCCGGCAGGACATTCTGCGCACTGCGGCGCGCCTTTTTCAGCAGCGCGGCTACGACGCGACTTCCATGAACGATGTGGCGGCGGCGCTCAAGCTCAGCAAGGGCGGTCTCTACCACCATTTCCAGAGCAAGGACGAAATGCTGTTCCACATCATGAACCATGCGCTCGATATCACCGATGAGCGGGTGGTGAAGGCGGTGCGCGGCATTCAGAATCCGGAAGAGCGTCTGCGCGCACTGATCCGATTTCATATAGAGGTGGTGCTCAGCGTGCGCGATCGCGAGGTCACCGTCATGCTGCACGAGAATCATCCGCTGCCGCCGTCGTTGCGGAAGCAGATCAACGCGCGCAAGAAGGACTACATCCATTTCGTGGAAGCAGTGATCGCCGAGGCGCAAAAGCAGCGGGGATCGAAGGGCACGGTGAGTCCACGAGCCGCAGCCCTGGCGCTTCTCGGAATGATCAACTGGATTTATCAGTGGTACAAACCGGAAGGCCGCTTGCAGGCGGGGGATTTGATTCCGCAATACACGGAGTTGTTATTCGCGGGAGCCTTTCAGTGAGCAGGTTTTTCGATCTGCCCACGATTTCCGCTGAGCGCGCACAGGCGGGTAAGCTCTACCAGGAATTTCTTCGTGTCCCAGCTCTGAGCGCGGGCGTTTACGTTCTTCCCGCTGGGGGCACGGACCCGCAGCAGCCCCATGAAGAAGACGAGGCATACTACGTAGTGCGCGGCCACGCCAAAATGCGTGTGGGTACCGAGGAGCAGGTGGTGAAGTCGGGCAGCGTCATTTTTGTTGCGGCCGAGGTCGAACACCGCTTCTTCGATATCAGCGAGGAGCTTGAAGTCCTTGTCTTCTTCGCCCCGGCAGAAACCCCGTAATGCCCTGCACAAGTCTTTCAGAACATTCGGCTGGCCCCTTACCGAACTTCTGACTCAGGACACTAGAATTCCGTTATGAATTTTGAGATCCGACCCATGAAGGCCGAAGACTGGCCTGCGGTGGAGACCGTTTACCGGGAGGGCATCGCGACTGAGAACGCGACGTTTG
>Ga0075424_100002689_pt1 | contig 16356 bp, 11 predicted proteins | sample SoiMethybrSBSTD3_FD_75301 | JGI IMG/M metagenome (GOLD analysis project Ga0075424, IMG submission 75301) | Bulk soil microbial communities from a Populus tree surrounding site in Tennessee, USA - Soil MetaG P. TD hybrid SBSTD3 | ecosystem: Environmental > Terrestrial > Soil > Tree plantation...
CGCCCACGCATTCTTGTCGATCGCGAGATTGAACGCTCTTCTGACGCGGACGTCAGTGAGCGGTGGCTTGGTGGTGTTTATGACGAGATAGTCGATCGCCGCCTCGACCGCATCCATGTAATCCTTCTTGTACTTCATCACGTGAAGCCAGGCATTTGGCACCGCGTGATTGTAGACGGCGTCAAGCTGGCCGACCTTGTACATACTCATCGTCGTGTTTTGGTCGCTGATCGGATAGAGATAGATCTCATCCAGTTTGACGTTAGCGGCATCCCAGTTCATCGGATCGCGTTCCAACACCAGCACGTCGTATGGTCTCCATTCCCTTAACCTGAATGGACCACAGGTGACGATATGTTCCGGTTGCGTCCACGTGTTGCCATACTTCTCCACCACGTCCCGCTTCACGATGCGAAAGAACTGATGCGACAGCAGCGGTAAAAAGAACGGTGCTTGCTGCGAGAAGTAGAGTCGTAAAGTGTAGTTATCGACTGCCTCGATACCGAGATCTTCACCCTTAACGGGAACAAACTGCTTACCGGCAACTGCAGCTTTCAACTTTGCATTCGCCTCGATCCGTTTTGTCCGCGCTTTCTCATCACCAGGCAACGTCAGTCTCAGCGGTGTGTGCATTTGCTGGTGAAAAGCCGTGTCAGGCGCGTCGTTTGGTTGATTTGGATCTGACTGATACTCGGGCTTGGCCGGATCGATCGGACTAACGCTGAGTGGCTCCGCGGTATGACTCTCGGCAAAATCTCGGGCCAGCAGAAACTGACCGGTTTGCGGATCGCGCACAAACACCTGGCCCGCCGTGTAGGCTTGTGCATATCTCAGATAGGCTCCGAGGTAAGCGTTAGGCGACGCTGTTTCTTTCGCGAGCGCGCGCGTGAAACTGTAAACAAAGTCGTTGGCCGTAATCGGATCGCCGTTGGACCACCGGCCGTTGCGCCGGAGATGAAAAGTAAATTCAGATGCATCGTTGTTTATGCGCCAGCGTTCGGCCAGGGCTGGTTCCGGCGCCAGAGTCTTGGGATTGTAGTCAACCAGACCTTCGTACAACGCCATGTCCAGTCGTGCTTCCGGTTGGCCGTTGCTCATCGGCGGATCGAGTGAGGATGGTTCTTCGCCATTGACGTAGCGAAAGATGTTTCGGGCTGGCGGAGTGGTAGTACCGAAGAACTCTTCACTACTGGAGACCACGTTGCAGGAGTAAGTTGAAAAAGCCAACGACGCCAGCAGAACGAGTCCTACTGCCTGTCTAAACTTGCTACTGTTCACCAGTAACCTCCACTCAATGCCGGTCGCTTTAGTTCAGCGCGAGTTGCGAGGGAACTCGCAAATGAAGAGACGAGTGGAAGTTAGCACGCGATGGAAACTTTGATCAAGGTTCTTCATCCACAGATTACACCGATTTCAGAAAAGAGTCTGTGTAATTGTGGATAGGATTTGCCTGGTTACGTTGTTTTCACCGCGTAACCGAGTCCGTCGCCGACGGGCAGCACTTCGGCGCGCAGTTGTGGGTGGTTGATGAAGTAGGAATTGAATTCTCGCAACGCTGTCGTAGAGCTTTCCGTGTCGCCGGTGGCAACCTTTCCGCCCCAGAGTAAATTGTCGACGATGACTACACCGCCGCTGCGCAGACGTGGCAATCCCAGGTCGAGATATTGTGAATATTCTTCCTTCACCGCATCGATGAACAGAAGATCGAACGTCTCGGTGAGATTGGGCATGACCTCGAGCGCCTTCCCGCGCTCGATCTTAACTCGATCCAGCAGCCCCGCACGTTTGAGATAACCAGTCGAAGCTCTAATCATCTCGTCGCTGGGCTCGATAGTGACGACAATCCCGCCTTCGCCCATGCCACGCGCCAGATGGACCACCGAATAACCGATCGCCATCCCAATCTCCAAAGCTCTGCGAGCACCACTGATGCGCGCCGTGATCTCCAGAAAGCGCGCGACTTCACGATCCGCAATGGGCACACGATGCTCGGCCGCGTATGCCTCCATCTCAGCCAGTAGTGGATCGCTCTGAGTGAGTAGTTGGTCCAGGTACTCCGCTTGTTCCCGTTGAATGATCGCGTCTAGTTTAGCCTTCATGATTTCCTATCAACTGTCAGGATTATCTTGCGGGTCGCCGGTCACTGAGACATAGCGTCGGCCGAGCCCGAGTTGCCGCAATTTATGTTGTAGCGACTGGCGGTGCATGTCCAAAATCTCTGCCGCGCGCGTCACGTTGCCCTGGGTGTATTCGAGGCAGCGGGTGATATAACGGCGCTCAAACTCTCTCCGATCCTCCCGGAAATCTGCCGTAAACGGCACTTGTAAGCCGTCGGCATCAGACTCGCCCTCGGTAATGCTGGTCTTGGGCACACCCGCTGTGATCTCATCAGGCAGATCCTTTGGAGTCACTTCGTCGCCGTCGGCCATGATCACCGCACGATCAATCGTGTTCTTCAGTTCGCGAACGTTGCCGGGCCAATTGTATTCAACCAAACGCCGCAAAGTCGCCTGGTTAAGCGACCGCTGCGGTAAGTCGTAACGCTCGGAGGCCAATCTCAGAAACGTTTCCGCCAACAGTGGGATATCTTCACGTCGCTCACGCAGCGGAGCAATCTCAACCGTCACCACGCGCAAACGATAGAAGAGGTCAGCGCGAAAGTTACCGGTGGTGATCTCCTGTTCGAGTGGTCGATGCGTCGCACTCACGATTCGCACGTCGACAGGAATCGATTCATTCGCCCCGAGACGCTCGATGCGTCGCTCTTCCAACGCGCGCAGCAATTTGGCTTGCACGTTGGAACTCATGTCGCCAATCTCGTCGAGGAACAGCGTGCCGCCATCTGCCTGTTCGAACTTTCCTTCGCGCCGCGCCGCCGCGCCCGTAAATGCGCCTTTTTCATGGCCGAAAAGCTCGGACTCGATTAACTCGGAAGGCAGTGCCGCGCAGTTGACAGCGACAAACGAAGCATCGCGACGCACGCTGTTGCGTTCGTGTAGCTCACGTGCCACCAACTCTTTCCCGGTGCCTGACTCGCCGCGCACGAGCACCGTGGCATCGGTTTCCGCGACCTTGTCGATCATCGCGCGCACCTTCTGCATCGCGTCCGAGTTGCCGATGAGTGCGCCGCGTTGCGAACGTTCAACCTCGATGCGGCGTCGCAGTGAATAATTCTCGCGGCGGAGTTGAACTGTTTCGGCGGCGTTCTTGATGACGAGTCGCAGGTCGTCGAGTTCAAATGGTTTGGAAAGATAATCGTGCGCGCCAGCTTTAACGGCTTCGACTGCCATGCGCTCAGAGCCGTGGGCGGTGACGATAATCACGAGCGGGCCGTTTCCATTCGCGCTTTTGATCTCGCGCAGGAAATCGAGCCCGCTCATCCCGGGAAGGTTTACATCGAGGAGAACGAGGTCCGGTTCCGTTTGCTTGAGCAAGGCACGCGCAGCCTCGGCGGAACCGGCTTCGGTGATGTTGTAACCAAGGGTCGTAAGCGCTCGCCGCATGCCGTAGCGGGCGGCTTCTTCATCGTCGACAATCATCAATCGCAACGCGTCTTTTCTCACTTCCTGAGTAGTTTAGGACCGTCGGGCCCTAAACTCCTAGCGCGTCGCGTGCCACAAACTACTTCTGCGTCCGCTTGGCAGAGACGACCAGAATAATCGCTTCGCCGGTTGGTCCAATATTGAGCGTGCCGACAATTACCGGGTCACCTTCATGCATGCTGATGTCTGTCGACACGCCAGTGCGTTCATAATTGATCGTGGGCGCCACCGCGCCATTGGCTGCGATCGCGCCACTAACCTGAATCGGAACGCGCGCGCCGAAGTTGAAGCCTTGCATCTGCACTGACTGCTGCCCGTCGCTTCCGGTCACGAGTCGCACACGACGGACGCTGAAATTGCTAAAACTCGGATTCAGTGCCGGCGTGGAAGCTAATGACAATGGTCCACCAATCCAGCTCAAGTCGAGACGACCGTCAACTTGGACTCGATTAATCAGTGTGGCCGCGAGCCGGTAATTCTTGAACGGCAAGGTGGCGCGCAACTGTTTGACGACACTGTCGAGCGCCGCGGGAAGTTTGGGGTCAGCAACGTCTCCATTGGTACCAACGATGAGATAGAGTTGCGTGTCGAGATTAGTTACGTCTTCTCTCTCCGCCTGTTGGGGTTTGGCTGTTTGAGTGTTGCTGTCCTGCGCGTGGACACTCACGCCGGCAGCCAGCAGGCACAGCGCGAGCAACATCACGGTCAAAAACTTTCGCTTCTGCATACATCGTTCTCCTTCGATCCAAAATCGCGTAGTCAAAGCCAACGCTCACACGCCCACCCGGGAACAAAGTTCCTTTTACACAGAATCTTGTTAATCCTGAAATCTTATAAATCCTGTCTACGACTCTCTTCCGACAGCGGCACTCTTAGTTGAAACAACGCACCTCGCCCATTGCGGCTGACATCGAGCGACGCCGAACCACCAACTTCCTGCACGCGCTTGCGGACTATCGCCAACCCGAGTCCGGTGCCCCGCTGCCGCGTCGTAAAGAAAGGCTCCCAGATGCGCTCGCGCAAGTCTGCCGGCACGCCGGTCCCGCTGTCTTCCACACTGATCACCAAGTCGTCATTGGCCGTCGCCGCGATCAACTTGACTCGCCCTCCGGCTGGCGTCGCTTGCATCGCGTTGAGTAACAAGTTCGACAATGCATCGCGCAGTGCCGAAACAGATTTGCCGGCCAACTCTGCCTGAACGTTGATTTCACAATCGAGCACGATCCCCTGTTCTTTCGCGTTTGCTCTAAAAAGATCCGCGACTGATCGCACCAACTCCTCAACGCTCAGAGGCGGCGCGGCGGGACTTTCCTTCCTCGCAAAACTCAGCAATTGCGTGACACTCTGGCTGAGACGATCCGTTTCTCCAACTATCAACCCGAGATCGCGCTCGTATTCGTTGCGCAGACTTTCGTCTTCACGCATTACCTGCGCAATCGACTTTATGGCAGACAGTGGATTCTTGATCTCATGCGCTACAGTTGCCGCCATCCGTCCGAGTGAAGCCAAACGCTCGCGTTCGGCGAGTTCGCGTTCCAGTCTGAGGTTCTCTTCGAACAGGCGTGAATCGTCGATTGCGATGGCCACCTGATCGGCGAGCAAGCTGATTATCGAACGGGCATCGGGCGTTAAACTCGCCGAGGCCGCGTCGAGTGCCAGCACGCCTTCGACTTTGTCCTCACGACGCAGCGGGTAAACGAGCTTGAATCCCTGGTCTGTCAGGATTGGATCGTCCTCGACGGGTTCCCATCCGTTCTGCTTCGATTTCTCGAGTACCTCGTTCATCCAATGTTCGGGAACCCCGTCGCCGTTGATGAAGATCTTGAGACGTCGCAATCCGAGCGCACCCGTCGTGCGCTCTTCGACAAAGTGCAAGAGGTCGGAGAGATCTTTGTACTGACCGGCGTACGATCCAATCCGAGCTACGATCTCTTTGTAGAGTGCTGCTTCACGTTCAAATAACTTGTGAAACCGTTGCGCCAACCAGCCGCGCAACGGTGCGGCGAGCAGTGCGAGCGCCAGGATCAAAAGCGCTTCGACGAGACCGGGCCTGACTCCGTAGCGTTGTGTCATCCAGTCGCCGATGGTGCGAATACCGAAGACATAGACCGTCAACACCACCATCGCAAAACTAACGACTACGAGACTCTCTTCGATGATGATCTCTAAATAGCGGTAACGGTAGATGTAGTAAGCGAGCAGGACCGATGGTAATAGCGAGCCGAGATTCGCAATCGTTTTCAGATAGAGTCCCGCAGGCGTTCCCGCGCCTACGCCAGCCGCAAGCGCCGCGAAAATCACTATGCCGACCCCGACGAATGAAGCGGCGAGAGTCCGCATGATCCGCTTCTCACTGCGATTGCTGCTCCGGCGCGCGATCAACATTTCCGTGAGTGCGATCAGCCCGAGCACGTACGCGATCCAGAAAGCGAACGGGATGACGAAGAACGAGAGCTTCGTGAACATCGGCGCGTAGTCGCCGGTCCAGAGCCGCGGCACCGCGATGACTAAAAACACCGTCGGCACATAAGAGAGATAAACGCGCAGCCGCTCGCTTCGATTAAGCCCGCGCGCGTGAGCATTGGCCCAAAGGTAAAGATGGACGTGAAGCAAAAATGAGTAAGCGAAGGTGATACTTACGACAGCGACGGTGTCGGCAACGCGCAGCAGCGTGGTCCAGGTGTCCGGACCGAGATCGAAGAGACCGTGCAACGTGATCAGAAGATTGCTTGTGTGCCACCCGCCCATCGTGAGGGCGAGTGCCGCGAGTAGTCGTTCGATGTTCGAGAGTCTGCTGCGATGACTGATTAGCTGAAACAGCATCCAGAGCGGCAGCAGCGCGCCGATGCTATAACCGATGACTTGCAGGATTTCGAGCGGATCGAGTGGGGACATGATCCAACTTTAGCCACAAAAAGGCACAAAAGGCACATAAAAAGATCGGATAGACGGGTTGGTCAATATTTGCAAAAGAAACGGAGGTTCGTTCGTAGTTCGTTTTTGTGCCTTTTGCGCCTTTTTGTGGCCTACTTCGCAGCGGTCTTCCCCGACGGCGACGTGAACGTGATCTCAACGCGGCGATTCTTTTTCTGTCCGGCGACGGTGGTGTTCGGGGCCAGCGGGTTTGAAGCGCCCATCCCGTTCGCCTGAATGCGCACCGGATCGACACCAGCCGACTGGAACCGATCTGACAGCACGCGCGCCCGCTCCTGAGTCAACTGCTGCAACGACACTTCGTTGCCTTTGTTGTCAGTGTAAGCCTCGATCAGGATCTGATAGTCAGGATTGCTCGCGAGCAGCGCTGCCAGTGGTTCAAGCTTCGCCGCAGAGGCGGCAGACAACGTCGCCGTACGCGTGTTGGTCCAGATCGTCTCCGGCAGAATCAGGCGGAAGCCGGTCGAAGTCTGTTTCAGCGTTCCATACTTCGACAGCGTTGTCTTCAAGTTTGCTTCGGCAGTGCGTCTTTCGGCTTCGCGACGTTCAGCCTCGACGCGGTCCGTCTCAGCCTGCTTCTCACCTTCGAGTCGAGCCAGTTTCAACTTTGCAGTTTCACTCTCGGAACGCAGCGTTTGCACTTCATCGCGAAGCTGAGCGATCTCGACTCGCTTCTCGCGTAGTTGATCGTTCGTGGTACCCAGATCTCTTTCCGCCAATTCGCGCGCACGTTGCTCCTTTTCGAGTGCAGCGCGCAGTTGCGCCACTTCACGCTGGGAGGCTTCAGCACTCTGCTCTGCGCTTCGCACTGCTTCGTCGCGGCGACGGATCTGTTCGCGTTGAAGACGTGCTGCACGTCTCGCCATTGCGACTTCTTCTGCGTGAGCACCCGACGAAGTCGCTCGTCTCGCATCGAGATCAACTTCCTCGACTTTTGAATTCAAACGCCACGCCTTCTCGGCTTCTTGCAACTGATCTTCAGCCGTTTGGAGTTCGTCCGGTGCGTCCTGCGAAGCTCCGGCATATTTCGCCAGTGCTATGGCCTGGCGAGCGCCAAGCAACGAGACGGGCGTCTGGCGATAATCGCTATCCGGTATCTCCGGTACGTGCACATTACGAAAGTAATCGCTCGAGTTTCCAATGTAGCGAACGTCAACGGTTTCAACCTGACTGCCGTTTGGACGCTGCGGCGGAAGGTTTTCCATCACCACCATTCGGCTCGGAACTTTCATCAGGAAATGAGGTTCCGCAGTGAGAATTAGGGCGAAGGTCTGGAGCGGCGTGGTGACGTCGAGCTTTGAATTTACAAACGAGCTGCCACTGCGTTTGATTTCACCCAGATTGTCGACGTGTCCATCGGGCGAGATGGCCCAGAGGATATACGTCGTGTAGATGCCACCCAACTCGGAGGCGCGTGGCAGATCGTCAATGCTCAGTTCGACGCGCGTGCCGCGCCGTCCGGCCCGTTTTACCTTGGCTTCACCTTTCAGACGCGGCAACACCGTCGTGCCGCGGAACTTGACTGTAACCGTTTCGTCCAGCGGATAAGTTATTGCGACCGTCTTGCGTTCGACGTCCTGCTGCCCAACTGCGAGAGATACGAACACTAAACACGCACTGAGCGCAAAAACAAATTGTCGACCAATACGTCTGAAATTCATGGTGAAACAGCTCCTGGCGTTCGATTTAGAGCAACTGGCAGTTGGTTAAAAGATGCCGAAAACAGCCGCATTGTTGCCGAAGCAGATGGCGAGGTCAAGAGGTTCGCTATCCACAGATTACACAGATTCGGTGGCTAGCGTCGATCTGTGCTCTTGGTTCTGCGGTAGGCGGCGACTTGGATAATGAGGATAGTGACTCCCGAGATCAGCAAAAGCGGTAGCCAGTCACGCGGTGCGAACAATCTGAGGACGACCCAGACAAGTATGAAGCCGAAGCCAATCCACCACAACATGCCGATCAGGGAATCTCGTTGAGCTTGTAACCAACGCCTCGCACGGTCAGCACATAGCGCGGGTTCTTCGGATCCGTCTCGAGTTTCTTGCGAAGGCGATTGATGTGCGGGTCGATGTTGCGCTGATAACCTTCGTAATCGGTACTCCAGACTCGATCGAGCAAAGCATTCCGGGACCATGCCCGGCCCGGCTCAGACGCGAGCAACTCGAGAATTTGAAACTCGAGTGGCGTTAGGTCAACGCGAAAACCGTTGCGAATAACTTCATGACGGCGCTTGTCGATTACGAGGTCGCCGACTTCGATCCGTTCGCCGTCAGCTTCGACCGGAGCGGCGCCACCGCGTCGCAACAAGGCTTCGACGCGATACTCGAGTTCGCGCGGGCTGAAAGGCTTGGCGAGATAATCGTCTGCGCCGGCTTCAAACCCTGCGACTTTGTCGGAGAGTGCATCGTGTGCAGTTAGAAACAGGGCGGGCGTTTGAATGCCTCGATCGCGCACTCGTTTGAGCAGCTCGATACCTGACATTCCCGGCATCGATACGTCGAAAATGAAGCAGTCGAATCGGCCGGTTACGGTGGCTTCGAGAGCCGCCATACCGCTTTCGCGTTCTTCAACGTGAAAGCCAAGACGGCGAAAATACTCGGCCAGTAGAAGTCTCATGTCGGTGTCGTCATCTGCGATCAGAAGACGTTTACCGGCGTGTTTGCTGTTTGGTGTCGCTTGCTGTGCCAAATGTCCTGATCCTGTCGGAGTGGATCTTTACAACGTCCGCAGCGCGGAGTTGAATTATAACCTAAATCTACACAGACTCATTCGGGGGAAGGTGTTGACGAACTTTACGCCACTTTGTCGATCGAGCAAAATCGGTCAGCCTTGACGCAAATAAGTGGGGGTAAGTATAGTTCTTTCTTACGGATTTGGACCGTCTTCTGCCTTCCTTATAGCAACGGATCAGAGATTTCCGCAACCAGAGATGCGTGATCTTCGTCGCCTGTTAAAGTATTTACGACCTCACTGGCCAATCTTCACCTTGGCTACCTTGGCGATGCTGCTGGTGGGAGTGCTCGAGAGCGCCATTGGCGGATTGATCGTTCCTATCTTCGATCAAGCCTTCGTTCAGGGGGGCGCTGGTCAGCGTACCGCAACCATCTTCGGTCTGCAACACTTAATTCCACAGGCGCCTTTTGGCGCCTGGAAAATGATCTCCATCCTGCTGATCGTCTTCACCCTTGCCAAGGGGGTTGCTGAATACCTTTCCACTTATCTCATGGCGCGAATCGGACAGTCGGCGGTGCTGAAGTTGCGCCAGGATCTATACAGTCATCTGCTCGCGCAGTCCGCGACCTTCTTCGAACGACATCGCACCAATTACCTGGTTTCCAGACTCGTTTCCAGCGCTGCCGCGATCGAGACTGCAGTGACGAGCACGATTCGCGACATGCTGCGCGAGAGTTTCACGCTGATCGCGTTTCTGTCCGCGTCCTTTTATTACAGTTGGCGATTGACGCTCGGATCGCTGGCGATTGCGCCGGTGATCGCCGTGCTCACGGCGAAGTTTGGACGGGCTTTGCGCAACCTCGCGCGCGAGAGTTTTGAAGGCAGTAAACAACTGACTGACACGGCGCAGGAAGCACTCGCCAATCAGGGGATCGTCAAAGCGTATCGCGCTGAGAAACGCGAGTCAGATCGCTTTACGGCCGTGGCGAAGCGAATCGTCAGAGCGAACCTACGTAGCGCGAGCATTGCCGGCGCGTCGCCGCCAACGATCGAGATGATCGGAATCTTGTTTGTCGTGTTGTTGTTGTTCTTTGGCCAGCGCGAGATTATGGCCGGTCACATGAACACGGCGCAGTTTCTGACGTTCCTGTTCTTCCTGTTTCGCAGTTACGATCCGATGCGGAAACTCTCACGACTGCAAAACAGCATGGAGCAGGCACTCGCTGCCGCGCATCACGTGTGGGAAGTGATGGACGAACATGCCGCCATCAACGAGAAGCCAGGCGCAGCAGAACTACCGCTACTAAAGCAACAGATCGAACTGCGAAACGTGTCGTTTGGATATGGAAACGAGTCGCGCTCCGTTTTGCGTGACGTGAGTTTGAAGATACCGGCAGGCACGATGGTGGCGCTGGTGGGCGAGTCAGGTGGCGGAAAATCTACGTTGACCAAGTTGCTACCGAGGTTTCACGATCCGAGTTCAGGCGCGGTGTTGTGGGACGGGATGGATATTCGCGACATCACGATCTCGAGTTTGAGAAAACAGATCGCACTCGTAACTCAGGAGACGGTCCTTTTCAACGACACGGTGCGTCACAACATCGCTTACGGCAAGCCTGAAGCGACCGACGTCGAGATCGAACAGGCCGCTATTATCGCGTTTGCGCACGACTTCATTCGCGAATTACCCAATGGTTACGATACGATTGTCGGCGAGCGCGGTATTTTTCTTTCCGGCGGCCAACGTCAGCGGCTCGCCATCGCCCGGGCAATTTTAGTAAATGCGCCAGTCCTGATCCTGGATGAGGCCACTTCCGCACTCGACGCGGAGTCGGAGCGTCTGGTTCAGCGTGCGATCGGCAATCTCGTTCGCGATCGAACGACGATCGTGATCGCGCATCGTCTATCTACGGTGCGCCGCGCCGACGTTATCGTGGTGATGGAAGCGGGACGCGTTATCGAAATGGGAACTCATGCGGAATTGCTGACCAAGGCTGGGCAATATCGCAAGCTGTATGAACTTCAATTCGCTGAAGAAGAAGAGTATCCACAGATTGCACAGATGACGCCCACTTAATCGGCATCTGCGCAATCTGCGGATTAAGAACTTATGAAATCGATGACTGGATACGGCAAGGGTATGGTGGCGGGAGACGATTTCTCCGTCTCTGTCGACCTGAAGACCGTTAACAATCGCTTCCTCGATATCCACCTGCGCGTCGGCTCGGAACTCGCTTCGATTGAACCATCGATCAAGAAGCGGATCACGTCGCGCCTGTCGCGCGGACGCGTTGACGTGACTGTCAGCATGGAGCGAGCCGCACAGATCGCTTATGAGTTGAATCGCCCACTCATTGCCGGTTACGTCAATGCATTGAAACAACTGCAACAGGAGTTCAACCTCGCCGGCGAACTCGACATCAACGTGCTGGCCCGTATACCCGGCGCGCTGCAACCCGCGCGCAACGGCATCGACGAGCGAATGATCACCGCGCTCGAACAAGCGGTGGACCAGGCACTGGACGAACTGGAAAAGATGCGCGAGCAGGAAGGCGAGGCACTCAAGCACGAGTTGCGCGAACGCGTAAAGAAGATTGAAACACTTGTACCCGTGATCGAATCGTCTGCGGCTGGCCTCGCCGACGCTTATCGTCTACGTCTGCAAAAGCGTATTGGCGAACTTCTGAATCGCGGCGGCCAGGTGGTTGAGGTCGATCCGGCCAGGTTGGCCCAGGAAGTCGCTTATCTCGCCGATCGTAGTGACGTCAGTGAAGAGATGGTGCGGTTGCGTAGCCACCTGTCTCAGTTTCAGGAAGCACTCGACGCTCCCGGCGAAGCCGGCAAGATGCTTGACTTCCTTTTGCAGGAACTCAATCGTGAAGCCAACACTACCCTCTCGAAGTCGACGGATCTTGCAATCAAGGAAGCGGGCTTGGCTATCAAGGCGGAGGTCGAAAAACTTCGCGAGCAGGTTCAGAATGTCGAGTAGAGTGAAAGAACTGGAAACGACCGATACGTTGAGTCAGATCACTCCCCGAGGCACACTCTTCGTCGTTAGTTCACCGTCAGGTGGCGGCAAGGGCACGCTCATTCGTCGCGTGCTGGCTGTTGTGGGGAATCTTAGCTATTCTGTCTCGTACACCACTCGTGCGCCACGACCTGGTGAAGTCGACGGCCGCGAGTATTTTTTTGTCAGCCGCGAGACGTTCAAGGAAATGGTGGCCGCGGGTGAGTTTCTCGAATCGGCCTGCGTGCATGGAAATCTTTACGGCACCGCGAAGAACCAGATTCTTCGCGAGACTGCGGCCGGCGCTGACATCGTGCTCGAAGTGGACGTTCAGGGCGCGGCGAGTGTCCGGCAGTTGCTGATGGATTCGGTCAGTATTTTTATCCTGCCGCCATCTTATGAGGTTTTGCGGCAGCGACTGATTGCGAGAGGCACGGATTCGCCGGCAGAACTCGAGGTGCGATTGCGCAATGCGCCCGCGGAACTGAAACAGTATTCGGCATTTGACTACGTGATCATCAATGACGAGGTCGAACGGGCGGCGGGGCAGCTCGCTTCGATCATTTATGCGGAACGCGCCCGTTGCATGCGCCAGGAACCGCTGGTGCAGCAAGTGATTCAAAAATTCGAAAGCAATTCGATTATAGAGTCTTAAAGAAGGAGCAATCGAGTGACGACTACAGACTTTGGTGAAGGTGAAGTTGACGGAAGTGGCGGAGCGGAAGTTGATTCGAAGTACCGCCTCATAATCCTCGCGGCGAAGCGCAGCAAGCAGTTGCAGCGCGGCGCGCAGCCCAGAATTGAGATCGATCCTCAGAAACACAAGCCGACGCGCATCGCGCTCGAAGAAGTGATGCGCGGCCGCGTGCATTTTGCCATCAAGGAAGAAGGCGACGCGGATTAGATCTGTGGCTTACATGCCTTTGTAGTCCGGGCCACCGCCTCCTTCCGGTGTGACCCAGTTGATGATCTGGTAAGGGTCCATGATGTCGCACGTCTTGCAGTGCACGCAGTTTGAGAAGTTTATCTGCAGGCGCCGGTTGCCGTTCCCACCATCCTCAACCATTTCGTAAACAGCGGCGGGACAAAAACGCTGGCACGGATTGCCGTACTCTTCTGCACAGCGCGTCGAACAGATGTTCGTGTCGAGCACGTGCAGGTGGACCGGTTGGTCCTCGTCATGGCCCACCGCCGCGTGATAGACGTCCGTCACCTTATTAAAGGTTAACTTGCCGTCGAAACGAAGATTCTTGTAGCGCTGTTCGAGGCGATCGCCGCGATAGCCGTACGACGACAACTTCTTCATCTCTTCGTGACCGGCAACAGCACGATCGCGATCGAAGATTCCCCAAGCGCGCCCGCCAGTCACGAACTGCAACCCCGAATTGATCAATCCCAACCAGCGGCCATGCTTGAACGCGGCGTGAAAGTTTCTCACTTTGCGTAACTCGGGAATGATCCAGCTCTGGTTTACAACTTCTTCGTAGCGCTGCAACTGCTTTGCGGAATAGTCGCGCGCCTTTAACGCTTCGAAAATGACTTCAGCCGCGAGCATTCCACTCTTGATTGCGGAGTGAATTCCCTTCAGGCGTTGTGAATTGAGCAGTCCGGCACTGTCGCCCACCAGCAGCACGCCGTCCGCGTACATGCGTGGCATCGCGAAGTAGCCACCCGCCGCGATCGTCTTCGCGCCGTAGCGAATCATCTTGCCGCCGTCGAGCAAGCGCGCGATGTACGGATGAGTTTTGTAACGCTGAAACTCCGCATGCGGATCGATCAAAGGATCTTTGTAATCGAGGCCAGTGACGTAACCGATATTCAACACGCGATTCTGCATGCCGTAGATCCAGCCGCCACCGTAAGTAGCCGAGTCAGAGGGAAAGCCGAGCGTGTGCGTGACTCGTCCGGCCGGATAGCGATCGTCGGGCAATTCCCACAGCTCCTTCACACCGATGCTGTAAACCTGTGGCTCGCGTCCTTCATCGAGTCCCAAGCGCTCGATGAGTTGCTTGGTCAGTGAACCACGTGGGCCTTCACCGAGGACCGTGATCTTTGCCTGCAGATCAACGCCAGGTTCGTAGTTAGCTTTTCGTTTGCCCTCTTTGTCGATGCCCTTGTCGCCGGTGCGCACCCCGAGCACGCGATCGTTTTCGTCGTAAAGCAAATCCGCGCCCGGAAACTCCGGAAAGACATTCACGCCCGCCTCTTCACATTTCTCACCCAGCCATGCCGTCAGGCGATTAAGCGAAACAATGTAGTAGCCATGATTCTTCAAGGGCGGCGGAGTGATCGGTGAACGCACTGCGAACTTCGGCGTCAGATACAAAAAATAATCTTCTTTAACTGGCGACTCGAGTGGCGCGCCTTGTTCTTCAAAGTCGGGAATAAGTTCGCGCAACGCTTTCGGATCCATCACCGCGCCCGAAAGTATGTGAGCACCAACCGCAGCGCCCTTCTCGATCACCGCGATCTCGACGTCGCCGAGCGAACTATCTTGTTTTACGAGCCGCGCGAGATGAAGCGCGCCGCTGAGATTGGCCGGACCAGCGCCCACGAAAACCACATCGAACTCTAACGTTTCTCGTTCCATAACCACAGATTACACAGATTGGTCTGTTTGTTTCAATCGGCGTAATCGGCGTAATCTGTCTCTATGCCTAATCATCTTGTTCACGAAACCAGCCCTTATCTCTTGCAACATGCGGACAATCCGGTGGATTGGTACCCGTGGGGTGAAGAAGCGTTTGCGAAAGCGCGCCAGGAGAACAAGCCCATTCTGCTCAGCATCGGTTACTCGGCCTGTCACTGGTGTCACGTGATGGCCCACGAGTCGTTTGAAAACGAAGCAATCGCGCGACTAATGAATGAGAACTTCGTCAACATCAAAGTCGATCGTGAAGAACGCCCCGATCTGGATCAGATCTATATGAACGCCGTGCAGATGATGACTCATCACGGTGGTTGGCCCATGACTGTGTTCCTCACGCCGGATGCAGTTCCGTTTTACGGCGGCACGTATTATCCGCCGGCGGATCGTTACAATATCCCGGGATTTCCCAGAGTGCTGATGGGTGTTGCTGAAGCGTATCGCGATCGACAGGACGAAATCCGCGATACCGGCACGTCGCTCATCAGTGAGCTTCGTCGATTAAGTGAAACTGGCGGCTCCGATCAGCCCATCGGTGCGGAGCTGCTCAATGCCGCTTACGTAGGCATCGTCAGAAACTATGACTCGGTGAACGGCGGCTTCGGCGGCGCGCCGAAGTTTCCACCGGCGATGACACTCGAGTTTTTGCTGCGCATACATGCACGCACAGGTAACCAGGATGCGCTTGCGATGGTGAGCCACACGTGCCGGAAGATGGCTGAAGGCGGCCTGTACGATCAGCTTGGCGGCGGTTTCCATCGTTACTCGACCGATTCGAAGTGGCTCGTGCCGCACTTTGAAAAAATGCTTTACGACAATGCCCTGCTCGCGCGGCTGTATCTCCATTACTTTCAGGTCAGCCAGGATTCGTTTGCGCGTGATACAGTCGCAGGCATTCTCGATTATGTGTTGCGCGAGATGACGCATCCTGAAGGTGGTTTCTATTCGACTCAGGACGCCGATTCAGAAGGTCACGAAGGAAAGTTTTTTGTCTGGGACAGCGACGAGATTCGCGCGACACTGGGGGAAAATGACGCGCGCGTCTTTTCTGCGTACTACAACATTACCGAGTCAGGAAACTTTGAAGGCAAGAACATTCCGAACGTCACGCGCTCGGCGGAAGAAGTAGCGACGGCGGTTGGAATCTCCGAGTCTGAGTTGCTTGCGTCGTTGCAAGAAAGCCGGCGAAAACTCTTTGACGTGCGTGAGAAGCGAATCAAACCTGGGCGCGATGAAAAAATCCTGACGGCGTGGAACGGTTTGATGATGGCCAGCTTCGCCGAGGCCGGCATAGTGCTGAACCGGCCGGAATACACGGAAGCGGCACGGCGGAATGCTGCGTTCGTGCTTTCAGGTCTTCAGCGCGATGGCGCGTTGCTGAGGACGTGGAAAGATGGCATCGCGAAGTTCAATGCCTATCTCGAGGATTACGCGTTTCTGATCGAAGGGCTCGTCACGCTGTTTGAAACGACGGGCGAGTTTCGTTGGTTGAAGGAAGGGCTGGCGTTGAATGAACGGATGATTGATGAGTTCTGGGACGACGATAACGGTGG
>Ga0075424_100002691_pt1 | contig 16350 bp, 15 predicted proteins | sample SoiMethybrSBSTD3_FD_75301 | JGI IMG/M metagenome (GOLD analysis project Ga0075424, IMG submission 75301) | Bulk soil microbial communities from a Populus tree surrounding site in Tennessee, USA - Soil MetaG P. TD hybrid SBSTD3 | ecosystem: Environmental > Terrestrial > Soil > Tree plantation...
TCGTCATCGATCGCGACGGCAAGAACCTGCGTCAGATAACGCGGACCGGAATGAACCGGTATCCTAACTGGTCGCAGTGAGGAGCGCTCGGCTTCGCCTCGCCCGTCAAGGAAACTCGCCCGTCAAGGAAAAAGGTAGAAGGTAGAAGGTAAAAGGAAAAGCCCTGGAAGTCGGCCGTGCTGGGATGGCGTCGAAAGGAACTTCGCTGTTCAATCAGGAGCGCCTGCGGCCCGAGCGAGGCGCGAAGCCGCCGAGCGAGAGCGCGTGGGGGTGGGGCCCCACGCGCAGGTGAGAAACGCTGAGAAATGCAGAGATGATGATGCGTAGATATTGTTTGCTGGTCGTTGCGATCGCTGCCCTGGTGGCCGTCAGCTCGTGCGCGAAGAAGAAGCCGCCGGTGGCCCGGCCGACGACTCCCCCGCCGGCGTCGACCGGTCCGAACGCCGGCAATCGGCCGCCGGCGCCGCCCGAGCCGGTGCGGGAGCCGGTCCCGGTCCCCGCGGAACCGCTCGCCTCGGACACGCTGGCCTCGAGCGACATCGACGCGATCAACAAGAACTCCCCCTTCCAGCCGGTGTTCTTCGCGCTCGATCAGGACACGATCGACTCGGCCGGACAGCAGTCGCTCAACAACAACGCCGAGCTCATGAAGAAGTATCCGACGTGGGTGATCACGATTGAAGGGCACGCGGACGAACGCGGGACGGCGGAATACAATCTGGCGCTCGGCGAGCGCCGCGCGCTCGCGGCGCGCAATTATCTGGTGTCGCTCGGGATCTCGGCGGACCGGCTGCGCACGGTGAGCTACGGCAAGGAGTTCCCGTTCGAGCCCGGGCACGACGAGGCCTCGTGGTCGAAGAATCGGCGGGCGCACTTCGTCGTGACGAGCAAGTAATCGAGTCGGCGCTTGCGGCCCGAGCGAGGCGCGAAGTCGCCGCGCGCGTGCGCGTGGGGGTGGGGCCCCACGCGCAGTGATGAATGCAAAGCGCCTGCGGCCCGGCGAGCGAGCGCAGCGAGACGAGCGCGTGCGCGCAGGGGTGGGGCCCCGCGCGCAGTGATAAATGTAAGAGGAACCGTATGAATAAAGCAGGACGCGCCGTCGTTGTGCTTGGGCTGCTGCTGGTAGCCTCGCCGGCGCTGGCGGCCGACAAGGCGCATCAGCAGCTGATGGCGGAGATCCGCATGCTGCAGGAACAGCAGCAGCAGCTCCAGCAGCTGATCGGCGGGCTGTCGGACGCGTTGAAAACGGTCACGGCGAAGCTCGACGACCAGACGAACGCGAGCCGGAAGGCGTTCGCCGATCAGAAGCTGCTCATCGACAACGTCTCGGAGGGCGTGCGCGTGCTGCGCGAGAAAGCCGACGACACGAACGTGCGCCTGTCGACGGTGTCGCAGGAGATGGAAGCGGTACGGCAGGCGATGTCGACAATGACGGCGCCGGCGGTTTCAGCCCCGCCGACTTCCGCGTCCTCCGTCGCTCCTGGCGCCGACCAGCCGCCGGCCGCCGGCGTCGCGCCGCCGACGTCGACTCCAGGCCCCGGCTTCATCTCGCCGCAGAAGATGTTCGACAACGCGTACAGCGACTACATGGCCGGCCAGTACGAGCTCGCAATCCTCGGATTCAACACGTACATCTCGAGCTTCCCCAAGTCCGACAAGGCCGACGACGCGCAGCTGAACATCGGGAACTCACTCTACGGCGCAGGAAAGTTCCGCGAGGCGATCGACGCCTACCAGAAGGTGATCTCGGACTACCCGAACGGCGACAGTATTCCGGTGGCGTACTACAAGATGGGTCTGACCTACGAGCAGCTGCGGCAGTACGACCTGGCCCGCAAGGCGTTCGAGAACGTCCAGCAGAAGTACCCCAGCGTTCCTGAGGCGTTCCTTGCGAAGCAGGGCATTGAACGGCTGAAAGGCAGATAGCTAGAACGGAATATCGTCGTCGGTGAGCTCCGAGACCGGCTCGTTCATGTGATCGTCGACCGGTGTGGCGCCTGCCCGCGGCTGCGCCTGCTGCCGCGCTCCCCCTCCGCCTCCGCCGAGCAGGACGATGCGGTCGCCGCGGATCTCGGTCGTGTACCGCTTGTTGCCGTCCTTATCGTCCCACTGCCGCGTCTGCAGGCGTCCTTCGACGTAGATCTGTTTGCCCTTCGTCAGGTATTCGTTCAGGCTCTCGGCGGTCTTGCCCCAGAGCACCACGCGATGCCACTCCGTTTTTTCCTGCCGCTGCCCCGCCTTGTCGTTCCACATCTCGGTCGTCGCCAGGTTCAGCGTCGCGACGGGAGAGCCCCCCGGCGTGTAGCGCAGCTCGGCGTCGCGTCCGAGATTGCCGACGAGGATGACCTTGTTCACACTGCCCATTTCGTGCGAGTCCTTTCGCCGCGTTGGTCCGCCTGGAGGCGGACGCTACGAATATCGTTTTTCGTCATTCTCGGTCGTGACATCCGCTGCGTCAATGAGAAGTTGACGTCGCAGTTTCTGCGACATCAATCAACAATCAGCAATCGATAATCAGCAATGTCTTATGTCGTTCGGCCGTAGCGATCTTCGAGGCGCACGACGTCGTGGAGCTCCGGCGTCGACACCTCGAACACGTCGCAGTCGGTGATCGCGGTCATGCGATGGACGGTCTTCGGCGTGACGTGCACCGCTTCGCCGGGCTTCATCTCGCGCTTCACGAGCTCGTCGCCTTCCTTGATCTCGAAGAGCATCCGTCCCGACGCGAGGTAGATCGTTTCGTCTTTCTGATTGTGGTACTGAAGACTCAACGCATGGCCGGCCTCGATGTGGATCACTTTGCCGACGTAGCGATCCGTTTTTGCCCAGTGCAGCTCGTATCCCCAGGGTTTGTCGACTTTCGTCACTTGTTCGGACAAGAACCTCTCCTTATTTCAAGGCGTTGCGTTCGCGCGACATGAACGTCGTGAGGAGCTCCTCGATGTCGGCGGCGGTGCGCGCCCGAAGCGTCCGCGCGGCCAGCGCGAGCGCGTCGCGCGCGCGCAGCCCGCGGAGCGCCTGCGTCGCGCGCGGGATCGCCGTCGGCGCCATGCTGAACTCCGTCAGCCCGAGCCCGATGAGCAGCGCCAGCACGATCGGATCCGCGGCCATCTCGCCGCAGACGGACACCGGGATCGAGCGCCGTCTCGCCGCGCGCGCGACGAGCCGCAGCGTTCGCACGATCGCCGGGTGCAGCGGCTCGTACAAATGGGACACGCGATCGTCGGTACGGTCGACGGCGAGGCAGTACTGAATCAGATCGTTCGTCCCGATGCTGAAGAAGTCGGCGTCGTCGGCGAGCAGGTCGGTGGTGAGCGCAGCTGACGGCACTTCGATCATGACGCCGACCGGGACCGGCGGCACCTGTTCGCCGCGCGCGCGCAGCGTTTCCGCGGCACGCTGCACGGCCGCGCGGGCGGCGCGGAGCTCCTCCACGCCCGACACGAACGGGAACATGATGCGCAGCGGCCCATGCGTGGCGGCGCGCAGGAGGGCGCGCAGCTGCGCCTGGAACATGTCGTCGCGCGCGAGGCTGAGCCGCACGCCGCGCAGCCCGAGCGGCGCGCGCGCACCATCGGCCTCCGGGGTGCCGCCAGGAAGCTGCGCTTCGCTGACGTCGAACGTCCGGATCGTGACCCGCCCGGGCGCCATGGTTTCGACGAGGCGCGCGTACGCCTCGAACTGCGCGTCCTCTCCGAGCGCCGCAGGCCCGCGGCCGGCCACCAGGAACTCGGATCGGAAGAGGCCGATTCCCTCGGCGCCGCTCTCGCGCGCGCGCCGCGCGTCGTCGGGCGACTCGACGTTGGCCTCGAGCCGGATTCGGACGCCGTCTTCGGTGATGGCCGGCAGCCGCCGGTATTCGTCGAGCGAGTGCTCGAACGCCACGCGCTGCTGCTGGCGCGCGCGCACGTGGTCGAGGGCGGCAGGGTCCGGGTCGACGAACACTTCCCCGCTTCCGCCGTCGACCGCCAGCAGCACGCCGGGGGCGATCACGCGGCTCGCATCCCCGAGACCCGCTACCGCGGGAATGTGCATCGACCGGGCGAGAATCGCGGTGTGATACGTCCAGCTGCCGGCGTCAGTGACGAAGGCGGCGAAGCACTGCCAATCGAGCTGTGCGACGGTCGACGGCGCCAGTTCGTCCGCCACGAGGACGAGCGGACCCTCCAGGTTCTTGAAGATGTCCAGCGATTTGTGCCCCGCCCGCAGGTTCATGCACAGCCGCCCGACGACGTCGCCGACGTCCCCCTTGCGCTCTCTCAGGTACGCATCGTCGGCGCGGTCGAACAGCTCTGAAATCTCTCCGAAGGCGCGTTGGATCGCCGAACCCGCGTTCAGCTGTTCGGTGCGGATGATTTCCTCCGCGCGCCGGATCAGCATCGCGTCGTCCAGCATCAGCAGCTGCGCGTCGAACAGGTACGCGTGCTCGCCGCCCGCCGACTTTGCGATACGGTCCCGTATCTGCTGGAGTTGCGCGCGCGATCGTTCTCTGGCGCGGCCGAGCCGCTCGATCTCGCGGGGAACCAGCGACGCGGGAACGCGGAAGCGCAGTTCGGGATCGCCGCGCTTCAGGAGCAGCGCCTTGCCGATCCCGATTCCGGGGGATACGCCGAGGCCGGTCAGACGCATGGCGCCTCGTCCAGTCCGCGGTCGATGAGGGCGCACAGCGCGGCTACCGCGGCCTGCTCGTCGGCGCCGTCTGCGGTGATCCTGATCGCGCTGCCCCTCGACGCGGCGAGCAGCAGCAGCCCCATGATGCTCTTGCCGTCCACCTCGCGTCCGCCGCGCTCGACGCGTATGCGGCAGCTGAAGCTGCTGGCCGCATGGACGAAGCGCGCCGCCGCACGCGCGTGGAGGCCGAGAGGGTTCAGAATCGTGACCGTGCAGGACGTCACGTCTTCTCCCCTTTCAGCAGATCCGAGGCGACCCAGATCGCGTTTCGCCCGTGTTCGCGCATCTCGCGCGCGAGCGTCAGCAGGTCGCCGGCTTTCTGCGGCCGCGCCAGTTTGATCAGCATCGGCAGATTCACGCCCGTGATCACCTCGACATGAGGGTTCACGTAGGTGACCGCGAGGTTCGCCGGCGTGCCGCCGAACATGTCGGTCAGGACGAAGACGCTGGCCGGATCGGTCTCGGTGCCTCCCGCAGACTCCGACACGCGGACGATTGCCGCGCCGATGCTCTCTTTGGCGTGCTCGACTTCTTCGTGCCAGCCGATCGACACGGCTGCGAAGTGCGGCAGATCGCCGACGATCATCTCCGCGGAGTTCACCAGCTCGGTCGCGAGCTGCCCGTGCGTGACGACGACAACGCCGACTTTCATGCTTCGCCAGGATCCGGGATGCGGCCCTTCGAGAGCCTCAGGGCCGCCCTGAGCATTGTCGAAGGGCGGGATCCGGGATCCGAATTCTCAATCCAGCGCGATATCACGGTGTTTGGCTCGCAATCGGACGCCGGGGATTCCCGACAGCCCCTTCTTCAACGCTTCCGCGATGGCAACGGAGCGATGCCGCCCGCCCGTGCAGCCGATGCCGATCGTCAGATACCTCTTTCCTTCGCTGACGTATTGCGGCACGAGGAACTTCAGCAGGTTCAGCGTGTGCTTCAGGAACTGGTGCGTCGCTTTCGAGCGATTCAGGTAGCGCATCACTTCCTTGTCGCGGCCCGTGTGCGCCCGCAGCGCCGGCACGAAATGCGGGTTCGGCAGGAATCGCACGTCGAAGAGCAGATCGGAGTCGACCGGAATGCCGTGCTTGAACCCGAAGCTCAGAATCGTGACGACGAGCTGCGTGCCGGGCGTCGTGCCGGCGGCAACCCCGGTGAAGGCGTGCCGCAGCTCGTGGACCGTCATCTCCGACGTGTCGACGACGTGATCGGCAAGCTGGCGGATGGGCCGCATCGCGGCGCGCTCCTCCCGAATCCCCTCTATCGCCGAGCGATCGGGGGCGAGCGGGTGCGGCCGGCGCGTCTCGCTGAAGCGGCGCACGAGTGTGGGCTCGGCCGCTTCGAGAAAGATGAGGACGGGATTGAGCCCTTTGCGTGCCTTGAGCCGCCGGTAGATGCCCGGGAGCTCCTTCAGCAGCTTTCCCTCGCGAACATCTACGACGACGGCGGCACGGGAGATCTCCGTGCCGGCTCGCAAGGTCAGTTCCGCGAACATCGGCAGCAGCGTGACCGGCAGATTGTCGACGCAGAAGTAGCCGAGGTCCTCCAGCGCGCGGATCGCCTGCGACTTGCCTGACCCGGAGAGTCCCGTGAGGACGACGAAGCGCGACGTGACGGCGGTGCGCGCGGCGCGCCTCGCGGCGTGGCGCTTTTCCCGCATCAGAGATCCTCACCGCCGTCGGTCTCCGGTCCATGGCCCGCGAGGTGTTCGTTGAGCCGCGCGACGAGCCGCCGCGCCGCGTGGTGGCCACGCGTCCTCAGCAGCTGATTGCGCGCGGCGACTTCGACCAGGATCGCGACGTTCCGCCCGGGGGCCACCGGCATCCGGATCAGCGGGATGCGCACCCCCAGCGCTTCGTAGAACTCCTCATCGAGCCCCAGACGATCATACTCCCGGCCGTGTTCCCATCGTTCGAGCTGCACCACCAGCTCCACACGCTTGGACGAGCGCGTCGAAGCTACGCCGAAAAGATCCTGGATGTTGATCAGGCCGAGGCCCCGGATCTCCATGTGGTTACGCGTGATGTTCGGACAGGTGCCGATGAGGAACGATTGCGCGCGGCACCGCAGTTCGACCGTGTCGTCGGCCACCAGCCGGTGGCCGCGCACGACGAGGTCGAGGGCGCATTCGCTCTTGCCAATCCCGCTCTCTCCGATCACGAGGACGCCGAGGCCGAGGATGTCCATCAGGACGCCGTGGACGATTCCGCGCGCCGCCAGATACGTGTCGAGCGCCGTCGACAGCCGTGCCATCGCGTCCGGTGTCGTCGCCCGGGTTTTCAGCAGCGGAACACCGGCGCGGTCCGCTTCCACGAGCGCTTCGGGCGGCGCGTCAGCTTCGCCGGTCACCAGCAGACACGGCAGATCGTGGCTGAACACGCGCCGCAGCGCAGCCGCGCGGTCCTCGGCCGTGAGCGTATCCAGGTAGTGCAGCTCGCTCCGCCCGAACACGAGCACGCGTCCAGGGCGGAGATAGGCGTCGAATCCGGAGAGCGCCAGACCGGTTTTCTGCGTGTGGGGAATCGTGATGCGGCGGTCGAGGCCCGCGGCGCCGGCGAGGAGCTCGAGATCGAGCGCGTGGGACTCCGACAGATCGCGGAGCACGGTGGCAACCGTGACGCCGCCAGGGTCACTCGGGGTCAGATCTCGATTTTCCAATGTCACGAATGTAATTCTCAGTGCCAGCCATTGGAAAATCGAGATCTCCCCTAGTCCGGCTCGATCAGCCCGAGGTTGCCGTCCTTGCGGCGGTAGAGAATGCTGATCGCGTCGGTCTCCCCGTTCCGGAACACGATGAAGGTCTCTCCGCCCCTGTCGCCGTCGACGAGCAGCGCGGCGTCTTCGACCGACATCGGCTTGATCGCATAACGCGTCGCCCTGACGATGCGAGGCGCCGGGGCTTCCTGAGGACTGGCCGGTGCCAACGATGAACCAGCGCCCTGCCGCTTCCGGCCGGCCCACTTCCCTTTGAGCTTCTTGGCCTGCTGCTCGATCTTCTCCGTCGCCATGCGTACGGACAAGGGCAGCGCGTTGCCTTCGCCGTTTCCGCGGAGCACGTGATCGCCTTTCGTGTGCACGACGATCTCGGTCCGCAGGCGGTACTTCTCTTTCGTGAGCGTGATGATCGCCGAGACGGCGGCGTCGTTCAGCATCCGCTCGAGCCGCGCGAGACGCCTGGCGAGCAGCTGCCGTACGGGCGGCGTGATCTCGACGTGACGCCCGGTTATGTCGAGTCGCATACAGTTTCCAGTTTCTCGCTGCCGCTAGAAGAGAACTTTGCGCTGATTGGACGTGGGGATTTTCAATTCTTCGCGGTACTTCGCGATCGTGCGCCGCGCGAGCATCAGTCCTTCCTTCTGCAGAATGCTGACGATCTTCGAATCGCTGAGCGGCTTGCGCGGGTCTTCGTTCTCGATGATCTTCCGGATCCGCTGCTTGATCGTCACCGACGAGACGCTCTCGCCGTACGAGCTGCTGATCCCGCTGTGGAAGAAGTATTTCAGTTCGAACACGCCCTGCGGCGTGTGCATGTACTTGTTGTTGACGACGCGGCTGACCGTCGACTCGTGCATGCCGATGTCGTTCGCGACGTCGCGCAGCACCAGCGGCCGCAGGTATTCGATGCCGTGGTCGAGGAACTCCCGCTGGAAGTTGATGATGCTCGTCGCCACCTTGTGAATCGTCTTTTGCCGCTGATCCACGGACTTGATGAGCCACAGGGCCGAGCGGAATTTGTCCTTGACGTACGCGCGCGTCTCGTCGTTCTGCTCGCCCCCGCCGCCGGTCTTGTCGAGCAGCCGGCGATAGACGGGGCTGATACGCAGCTGCGGCAATCCTTCCTCGTTCAGCACCGCGACGTACTGGTCCTCGACCTTGACGACGTACACGTCAGGGATGACGTACTGGGATTGCGAGGGGTTGTACCGGCTGCCGGGCTTCGGGTCGAGGTTCCGGATGATCTCGACGTGCTCTTTCAAGTCGTCGATGGTCATGCCGAGCTTGCGGGCGATCTCGGGGACCTGGTGGTTCTGCAGGAGACGTAGGTGCTCGGTGACGATCTTCTCGGTTGGCGTGCCTTCGAGGCCGAGATGCCGGATCTGCAGCCACAAGCACTCCTGCAGATCCCGTGCGGCCACGCCAATCGGATCGAACGTCTGCACGTGCTGCAGCGCGCGCTCCACGTCCGCGACCGGCCACTCGCCCATCGCCGCGATCTCTTCAACGGAGGCGACGAGATAGCCGTCATCGTCGAGGTTGCCGACGATCGCGCGTCCGATCTCCTTGAGTTTTTCGTCGTTGGTCTGAAGGGAAAGTTGCCAGAGGAGGTGATCGGAGAGCGAGGAGGCCGTCGAGAGCGTGTTCTCGATCGGCGGCAGCTCCTTGACCTCGGAAGGTGTCCGCGATCGATACCCGTCGTCGAGATAATCGCCGAAGAAATATTCGTAGTCCGCGTCGTCCCAGGAGTCGCCTTTGTCGGCCGGCTGCTGATCCGCGGCCTTCTCCTGCGTCTGCTGCTGCTCGGCCGGCTGCAGTTCCTCCGTCGGCACTTCCTCGAGCAGCGGGTTCTCGACCATCTCCTGATTCAGCAGGTCCGCCAGCTCCAGCGTCGACATCGGCAGCAGCTTGATCGCCTGCTGCAGCGAGGGCGTCAGGATGAGCTTTTGAACGAGTTTTGTATGGAGTTTCTGCTGAATCGCCATGGGCTCAGTGGGCCGTATCCGCCCCTACAATCTTAGTCCAATCGGAAGTCCGCGCCGAGGTAAATCCGTTTCACCTCCTCGTCGGCAGCCAGGCTGTCGGGCGTTCCGCTGCGGAAGATCACGCCGTCGTGCACGATGTACGCGCGGTCGGTTATGCGCAATGTTTCCCGCACGTTATGGTCCGTGATGAGCACGCCGATGCCGCGCTCTTTCAGATGGAAGATGATCTTCTGAATGTCGGTGACGGCGATCGGATCGATGCCCGCGAACGGCTCATCGAGGAGCATGAATTTCGGGGAGATGACCAGAGCGCGTGTGATCTCGACGCGGCGCCGTTCGCCGCCTGACAACGTGTACGCAGGCGCCTTCGCCAGAGGCGTGAGGCCGAGCTCGGCCAGCAGCTCAGCGCGCCGCGCGCGCCGCGCCGCCGCATCGAGCGGCAGAGTTTCCAGGATTGCGGTGATGTTGCCCTCGACCGTCAGCCCTCGGAAGATCGAGGCTTCCTGCGGCAGATATCCGATCCCCTTCCGCGCGCGGAGATACATCGCGTCGTCGGTCACGTCGACGCCGTCGAGCAGGACGCGTCCCGAATCTGGGGCCGTCAGCCCGACAACCATCGAGAATGTCGTCGTTTTTCCGGCGCCGTTCGGGCCGAGCAGCCCCACGACTTCGCTCGAGGCGACGTCGATGCTCACGCCTTTGACGACGGTGCGGCCGCTGTAGGATTTCGTGAGGTCTTCCGTTCGCAGCGTCGCCATCCGTTACCGGGTCTCCGACGACGGACAGGCGATCTGCTTCGAGACGTTGCGGATCCCTTCAGGACCCTTCAGGTCGATCGTGTCCGCGTCCCGCCGGAACGTCAGGACGGCGCCGACCGATTCCTTGCAGTCGGGAGGCGTCGCTTCGACGACCTTCACGGGTGTGCCAGTCATCAGGTAGGTCTGATCTTTTGCAGTGTAGGTGAGTCGTGCACCGGTCGCAATGCGCCCATGCTCCTTCACGATCACCTCGCCGTTGGCGCCGTACCCTTCTGCGCGATCGAGCTCGTTGGCGCCGCTGAGCAGGTATAACTCGAGTTTCTGGGCGCTCACATCGCTTCCGTCCGCGCTGACGAGGTGCGCGTGCCCCGTGTATGTCGCGAGCCGCTTGGCGTCGTCGTAAACGAACTGGTCGGCATCGCCCACCGATCGCGTCGGCTTTTTTGTGTTGGTCTTCGGATCGACGTCGTCCAGCATCATGTCGGTGTGTACGCCGGTCCGGGCTTCGAGGTTGCCCGTCTTGTCGTCCACCACGATGGTGTCGGCGTTGATCTTGGTGTCTCCCTGCCACAAACGCGCGCTGCCGCTGTAGACCGCATGTGCGGCGTCGCCATCGTACTCGAGGCGGTTCGCCGTGACGGTGACCGGCTGGTCGCTCTTCAGCAGCGACGGGACTTTCCCTTCGCTCTTCGACGACGAAACGATGGAGCTCCTGACCTTGGTGTCGGCTTTCAGCTTCCGCGACGTCAGCGCGAACTCGATCGTCCGCGCCTCGACGGTCACGCGGCTGTCGGTCACGCGGGGGGCTGCCGGGCCGGGATCGTCGGACGGCGACAGATCGATCTGATCCTTGTCGACGTGGTAGAGCGCGTGGGTCGCGTCCGCCACGACATCGGTCCCGTCGGTGAAATGCACGTTGCCGCGGAAGTCCGCATCCTCGACGGCGCCGAAGCCTGGTTTCGTTTTCACGGCGAGGATCTGGGAGCGGGCCTGCCGATCGATCGCCGGGAGCTTTCCTCGCGCCGCGCGGGTTTCGCGGTAATCGACATTGCCGCTGAAGGTCGCGTTCTGCAGGCCCGCGTCCGGCGCGCCCGTCGCCGAGAGCGTCGCAGAGCGGATACGTTTCGCCGGAGAGTCGCCGTCGGGTGGCAGGTCGACCTGAACGTTGTCCGTCGCGTTCAGGCTCGTCACCGTTTTGCCGTCGGGCGCGAGGGCGATGTCGATCGTCTTGCCCGATACTTTGCCTCCAGCCGATGTCCCTTGACCTGGCAGCTGCGCGGAGGCGTTCTCGATCAACGTCGCGTGCTGGAGCGTGCGTCCGTCATCTCCATACGTCAAATCGATGTCTCTGGCCGCCATCGACTGGGGGCCGCCCGCGCCGCTGCTTCCGGTGATGCGGCTGTTGCCCCGCAGTTGCAGCACGCGCACGCGCTGGTCGTCGTCCGTCAGCAGGATCGTGATTTCGTCCGCGTCGATCACCCTGCCTTCGCCGTTGATGTGACCCTTGCCGGTGAGCTTGAGGTAGTGGTCCGCGCGCGCAAGGCCGGCGGCGGCGGAGTTGGCCTCGAGCGCTCCCTGGCCTTTCTCATCCGGAGCGACCTGAATGTGCGCATCCTTCAGCAGCCAGAGCACCTCTTTGTTGAAGTCGTAGACCGCGCCCACGCCCGTGCCGTGAAGCCGCCCTCGGCGAAAGGCGACGGCGCCAGGGACCGTCAGCATCCCCGCGTCTTTGTCGTACGTCGCCTCGTCGGCGGTCACCTCCGTCGCGTCGCTCGTGAGCTTGACGTCGTGGACGAAGTGTCCGTGTTTGATGTCCGCGGATCCGGCCTGGACGATTTCGGCGTCGCGCGAAACCAGGGTGAACGGTTTGCCGTTGCGGGTCGACGTGACCTCGACGTTGGTGAATTTGTTGCGGCCGTCCGGATAGGTGAATTGCGAGTCGAACTTGATCCCGAACGCGACGGTGCCGTCCTTGTTGAACTGCTCGAACTTGCCGCTTCCGGTGTTCTCGACGACGGCGTTGGGATCTTTCCGGGCAGGCGGCGGCGCTTCGCGCGGGGTCGCCTTGCGCTGGCGCAGCGCCACGAAGACGATCAGGACGAAGACCACGACGAACAGAGCAATCGCCGTACGGGCCTTGCGCTGCCAGCTCATTCAGAAATCAGTCTACTTCCCCGTTCAGGCCTTTGAAGTCGCAGACGTTCAACTCGAAATACGTTTCCCCCTGGTATTCGTTCTTTTCGAGCGAGAACGCCAGGTTCACGCCTGCGCGGTTGCGGGTCAGGAAGTCGGCCCGTTCGGCCGCGCGCCACGCGATGGCGCGGAAGCGGCGGCCGTCCTGGGCGAACGTCATCTTCAGATGGCGGTCTTTCAGCGGCCGGGGACCATCGACGATTTCGACGCCTGCGGCGTGGAATACGGGCCGGGGATTCGACATGCCGAAGGGGCCCAGCGAATCGAGGTCGCGCATCAGCTCCGACGTGATGGATCGAAGGTTGAGCGGCGCGTCAATCCGCAGCCGCGGGCGCAGCTGATCGGGCTCGAGCACCTCGTCGGCGTAGGCGTTCACGCGCGCGCGGAATTCCGGCACGCGCGCGGCGTCCATCGTCAGGCCGGCGGCCTGCTTATGACCGCCGAACTTGACGAACACGTCGGAGCAGTGTTCGAGCGCGGCGAGCATGTCGAAATCGGGAATGCTGCGGCACGAGCCGTGCGCGACGTCGCCGTCCACCGAGAGTACGATCGCCGGCTTGTGGAAGCTGTCCACCAGCTTCGACGCGGCAATGCCGATGACGCCGCGATGCCAGCCATCTCCGCCGACGACGAGCACGTTGTGCGCGCCGACCGCGGGATCGGTTTCGATCGCTTTCTTCGCCTGCGCGACGAGATCCGCCTCTTCCTGCTGCCGGCGCACGTTCTCGTCGTTCAGCTGCTGCGCGAGCGCCCGGGCTTCCTCACTCATCGTTTCGTCGGTCGCCAGCAGCAGGCGCGTCGCGATGTCCGGCGTGCTCATCCGGCCCGCCGCGTTGACCCGCGGCGCCAGCATGAAGGCGACCTGATAGCTGTCGATCGTCTTCCCGCTCAACCCGGACGCGTCGAGGAGCGATCGGAGCCCGATCGTGTGCGGTCCCTTGCTCAACGATGCGAGCCCCAGCCTCGCGATGACGCGGTTCTCGCCGACCAGCGGCACGACGTCGGCGAGCGTTCCGATCGCCGCAACCTTCACGAACGCGGGCAGCCATTTCCCCCTGCCCGCGCGATCGCACAACGCCTGCACGAGCTTCAGCGCGACTCCGACGCCTGCCAGGTGCTTGTCGGGATACGAGCAATCAGGCCGCTTCGGATTGATGACCGCGTACGCCGCCGGGAGCGTGCCCTCCGGCTCGTGGTGATCCGTGACGATGAGGTCGAGACCGAGATCCCTGGCGCGCAAGGCGGCCTCGGTGCTTCGAATCCCGCAATCCACCGATACCACGACGCCGACGCCCTCGGTGTGCAGCCGCTCGATTGCGGGCGTCTGGAGCCCGTAGCCGTCGCGAAGACGCTCGGGGATGAAGTGGACCACGTCTCCGCCGAGCATCTCGAGCGCGCGGCGCAGGATGACCGTCGAGGTGATCCCGTCGACGTCGTAGTCGCCGTGAATGGCAATGCGCTCGCGGCGCGCGAGCGCAGTCTCGAGACGTTCGACCGCGCGCGACATGTCCGTGAGCAGAAACGGATCGTGCAGGTGATCGAGCGACGGGTTCAGAAAGCGGCTCGCCTCGGCTGCGTCGCCGAGCCCCCGGAGGCACAGCAGACGCGCGATTATGGGGTGCACGCCGAGCGCCGCGGCGAGCGCGGCGGCCTGATCGTCGTCGCACGGCAGGTGCTGCCAGAGGAGCGGTTTCACGGTTGCGGCGGCCTGTCCAGGTCCACGAACGCCGTCCCCTCCTCCCCCATTTTCCTGAATTTGTCGTAGCGGGCGTTGAGCCGCTCCTGAACGTCGAGTGCGCACACCTCGTCGAGCGAGGTCGACAGCGCCTGATCGACGAGCGCGGTCGCGGCATCCGCATTGTTGTGCGCGCCGCCGGTCGGCTCGGGGACGATGCCGTCAATCAAGCCGAGCGCGAGCATGTCGGGCGCCGTAATCTTCAGCGCTTCGGCCGCTTCCATCTTGCGATTCGCGTCGCGCCACAGGATTGCCGCGCAGCCCTCGGGCGGAATGACGCTGTAGATCGCGAACTCCTGCATCAGCACGCGATCCCCGATCGCGATGCCGAGCGCGCCGCCGCTGCCGCCCTCCCCTGTGACGAGGACGGCGATCGGCACCTCGAGCATCATCATCTCGCGCAGGTTGTACGCGATGGCCTCCGCGACGCCGCGTTCCTCGGATTCGATGCCGGGATAGGCGGCCGGCGTGTCGATGAACACGACAATCGGGCGGCGGAACTTCTGGGCGAGCTGCATGATCCGCAGCGCCTTCCGGTAGCCTTCCGGGCGCGCGTAGCCGAAGTTGCGGTAGATCTTCTGCTTCGTGTCGCCCCCCTTCTGATGGCCGATCACGGCAACCGGCTGCCCTCGGTATTCGGCCAAGCCGCAGACGATCGCATGATCGTCGGCGAAACGGCGGTCGCCGTGCAGCTCCTCCCAGCCGGTGAACAGGCGCTCCACGTAATCGAGCGTGTTCGGGCGATTCGGATGCCGCGCGACGAGCACGCGCTGCCAGGGGGTGAGGTTGGCGTACAGCTCCCCGCGAATCTCTTCGGCGCGTTTTCGAAGGGTCTCGATGGATCGCTCGCGCTCCGGGGTGCGCGGCATCAGGCTCAGCGCCTCGATCTCTTTGAGGAGCACGCCGATCGGTTCTTCGAACTCGAGAAGGTCCGGCATCGCCCTCAGCGTAGCTCAACCGTGCCCGTTCCGCAGATCTGTTCGAGCTCCGCGACGAGCTTCTCGGACGGCTTGACGCGCTGGGCGACGTCCGCCCGTACGCGCATCGGCCGCGGTCCGGTCACGTCGAGCTCCAGCAGGACGCGGCGATCGCCGCGATGACGCGAGAGGAGCTCGGCAAGCGCTTCGAGCGTGTTCCGCCCCTGCGTGGACTGCCGCAGATGAATCACGACTTCACGGGTCGTCCGCTCCTTCAGCGCCGCAATCGGCATCAACTCGGTCGCGACGATGCGCGCGGACTCCTCGTCCTTTTCGAGCTTGCCGCGCACGAGCAGCATGGCGTCAGCCTCGACGAGCGACCCGTGCTTGGAAAAGGTCTCCGGAAAGACCACGACTTCGACCGCTCCGCCAACGTCGTCGAGCATGAAGACCGCCATGCGATCCCCCTTCTTCGTCTTCAGCGGTCGAAGCGCCGAGACGATTCCGCCCACCCAGATGTCAGCTTCCGATGCCAAGAGGTCCGCGACCCGGCGTGCGCCGAACGTCTTCAACTCCTCGGCGTACCGATCGAGCGGGTGCCCGCTCATGTAGAGACCGAGCGCCTCTTTCTCCGCAGCCAGCTGCTGCGTCTCCGTCCAGGTCGTCGCGTCAGGCAGCGAGGTCGCCGCTGACGGCCCGTCGTCGTCGCCGCCGCAGAACAGCTGCGACTGACCTTTGTCGCGATCGCGTTGATGCCGCCCGCCGTTTTCGATCGCTTTGTCGACCGCCGCGAACATGCGCGCGCGCCGCGCCGCGACGCTGCCGGCGGATTGAGGGATCAGCGAGTCGAGCGCGCCGGCTTTGATCAGGCTTTCGAGCACGCGTTTGTTCACGAGCCGCAGATCGGCGTATTCGCAGAGGCCGTACAGCGAGTCGATGCGCCCGAGCTCCTTGCGGACGCCGAGGATCGACAGGATCGCGCCTTCGCCGACATTCTTGATCGCGCAGAGGCCGAACCGAACGGCGCCGTCGACGACGGTGAACCGCAGATCGCTGGAATTGACGTCCGGCGGCCGGATGACGACGCCGAGGTCGCGGCACTCGCCGAGATACATCGCGAGCTTGTCGGTGTTGGCGGCTTCGATCGTCAGGAGCGCCGCCATGAAATGCGCCGGGTAGTTCGCTTTCAGATACGCGGTCTGGTAGGCGACCCACGCGTACGTGGTGGAGTGCGACTTGTTGAACCCGTATCCGGCGAAGAACTCCATCAGGTCGAAGATCTTCGTCGCCTTCTTTTCGTTGATGCCGTTCGCCTTCGCTCCGGTCATGAAGGCCTCGCGCTGCTTCGCCATGACCTTGGGATCCTTCTTCCCCATGGCCTT
>Ga0075424_100002692_pt1 | contig 16349 bp, 10 predicted proteins | sample SoiMethybrSBSTD3_FD_75301 | JGI IMG/M metagenome (GOLD analysis project Ga0075424, IMG submission 75301) | Bulk soil microbial communities from a Populus tree surrounding site in Tennessee, USA - Soil MetaG P. TD hybrid SBSTD3 | ecosystem: Environmental > Terrestrial > Soil > Tree plantation...
CGCACATCTTCTCGCCGCGCGTCCTGAACATCGTTCGCTTCACCTACAACCGGGTCGATCGCGAGCAACTGTCGGTTGTGCCTGGCAACAAGACGTACATCGACTTCGGACTGGCGGTCACGCGCCCGTTCCCCGATGACGTTCCCGCGGGCATTCACACTCAGGTGGACGGGTTCTTCAACGCCTTCTCGCGCTTCCCGTTGAACCAGTTCCGCCACTACTACCAGTTCGGCAACGAGCTGAACGCCGCCTTTGGCGATCACCAGCTGCGTTTCGGGACGGAAGTCAGCCGCTCGGTTCTGGACCGCGCGGAATTCTTCCGCGGCGATCCGTTCTTCAGGTACCGGAACAACTTCACCGGCAACGCCCTCGGCGACCTTCTCCTCGGCCGGCCGTCGACCTTCGAGCAGCAGGCCAAAACGGAAAGCAACATCAGGGCGATGGAGATCGGTGCGTACGGCCAGGACGACTGGAAAGTGTCCAAGCGCCTCTCATTGAACCTCGGGCTGCGATGGGATCCGTACTTTCCCTTTGAGGACACGCAGGATCGCTTCGGGCAGTTCCTGCCTGGCGTCCAATCCACTGTCTTTCCAACCGCGCCCGTCGGCGCCGTGTTTCCCGGAGATCCGGGCGTGCCGCGCGCCACGATCCAGCGGCGGCTCGCGAATTTCGCTCCGCGCGTTGGATTCGCGTACGACCCGTTTGGCACAGGCCGAACGAGTGTTCGTGGCGGTTACGGAGTGTTTCACTCCCAGATCCGGCAGCAGGCGAACAACGGCATCAATCTCGCCCAGCCGTTTTCTCTGAGGCTGACGATCACGAACCCGCCACAGGGCCTGGACAATCTCTACGCCACCACCGGGAATCCATTCCCGTTCACGCCGCCGAGCGGCGCAGCCGCGCAGACGTATGTGTTCACACGGCCGGTCACGATCTCGAATTTCCATCCCGATTTTCGCAATGCCGTCGTGCAGCAGTGGAACGTCAACGTGCAGCAGGAGGTTGGCGCGGGCTTCGTCGCGACCGTGGCGTATGTCGGGAACCGGGGCGACCATCTTTTCATGAGCTATCAGGCCAACCCTGCGCGGCCCGGTACGGGCTCGGTGGATTCGCGGAGAATCTACGCGCCTGCCTTCGGTCCGATCACCACGTTCGCGAGCCTTGGTGAGTCGACGTACCACGCGCTGCAGCTCAGCGTGAACAAGCGGCTCACGCACGGGTTCACCGTCCTGGCCTCCTACACCCGGTCGCAGTTCATCGACATCGCGTCCGGGGACGGAGATGGCGGCAGCAATCCATTCGATCTGTCGGCCGACAGGGGCACCAGCGACCTGGACATTCCGCATGTCTTCGTCGCGTCCTTCGTGTACGACCTTCCGAAGCTCCAGACTGTGAGCCCCGCGATGCGTTACATCTTCGGCGGCTGGCAGACGACGGGCATCGTGCTGCTGCGAAGCGGCACTCCGTTCTCAGTGGTGTCGGGCAGGGACAACTCGCAATCCGGTGTGAATCTCGATAGGGCTGACATCGTTGGCGATCCCGACTTACCCGGGAATCGGAGCCGCGACGAGGTGATCGAGCGGTACTTCAATACGGCGGCGTTCGTCCAGAATCCCGCCGGCACGTTCGGCACGTCGAAGCGCAACATGCTGCGCGGGCCTGGATACGCGAACGTCGATGTCGGGGTGTTCAAGGACTTCCGCGGAGTAAAGGGTTCCCACAAGATTCAATTCCGTTGCGAGATCTTCAATCTCTTCAACCGCCAGAATCTTGGGAATCCCGACGCGAACATGAGCTCCCCGAGCGTCGGCCGGATCACGAACACTGTGGGCGACCCGCGTGTCATCCAGTTGGCGTTGAAGTACGTCTTTTGATCGACATGGATCTTGTAGGGCGGGGCCTTTAGGCCCCGCCCTTGGCGCGGTCTGAAGACCGCGCCCTACAGCCCCGCCATAGTGGAGCCGCTCACCGTTTGAACTCGAAGCTACCCGTGTCGTGCGGCCTCGGTTCGGTGCGCGCGGTCTTGAGGTACGCCTCGATCTTGGCGACGACGTCGCGATGAGTCGCGGCGATATCGCTCGTTTCACCGACGTCGCGCGCGAGATCGTAGAGCTCCAGCGGCGCGCCCGGCTTCGGCCGCACGGCCTTCCAGTCACCCATGCGTACGGCCTGAATCATCGAGTCGGCGCGGAGTTGGTTCTTCTGACGATCGAAAGTCTGGTGCTCCCAATAGAAGAACTGATGCGCTGACGATCGCGCCGTCTTGTCGTCCAGGACCGCCGGCAACATCGAGATGCCGTCGAGGCCGGCCGGCGCGGGCGTTCCGGCCACCGCGGCCAGCGTGGGCAGCACATCCCAGAACGCCCATGGCGTGTCGCTGGTTGTGTTTTCTGCGACGTGTCCGGGCCACCGCACGATCATCGGCACGCGGATGCCGCCTTCGTACAGCGTGGCCTTTTCGCCGCGGAACGGTCCGTTGCTGCGGAACCGCGCGACGTCGTGTCCCTCCCCCGAAATGCCGCCGTTGTCGCTCGCAAAAAACACGATGGTGTCGCGATCGAGCTTCAGCTCGGTGAGCAGCGCCATGATCCGGCCGACGTACCCATCCAGCCGCGTGACCATCGACGCGAAGTTCTTTTCAGGCTGCGGCCAGTCGCGGCTGCCATACGGCTCGTCGTTCGGCACTTCAAACCTGCCGTGCGGCAGTGTGAACGCCGCATACAGGAAGAACGGCTCGTCGCGATGCTCCTTGACGAACCGCAGCGCGCGCTCGGCGATCAGATCTGCGCTGTACTCAACATGCCGCTCATTCATGTTCTGTGGCAACGGATATTTCTTGTCGTTGTCCCACAGGAACTCCGGGTAATACGTGTGCGCGTGAATCTGGTGCAGGTAGCCGAAGAACTCGGTGAAGCCATGCCTGGTGGGCACGCCCGTCGATTCGGCATCGCCCAGGCCCCATTTACCGAAACCGCCGCTGCGGTAACCTGCACGCTGCAGCACCTCCGCGACCGTCACGTCATCGGCTCGCAACGGAAAGGTACCTGCGTTGGCGCGAATCGGCGTGTGCCCGGAGTGAAGACCCGTCATCAACACGCTGCGGGAGGGCGCGCAGACGGCAGCGCCCGCGTACACTTGCGTGAACTTCACGCCCTGCGAGGCGAGCCGATCGAGGTTCGGCGTCAGGATCTGTTTTTGGCCGTATGGCCCGATGTCCCCGTAGCCCAGATCGTCGGCGAGGATGAAGACGATGTTTGGTTTGCGCGCCTGGACCGCGCTGCTCGGAGGGGCCCAGGAGAGCGCGAGGAGCGCGAACACAATCCACAAGAGCTCGCGGATTCCCTTCGCACGGCGTGGTGATGGCATCGGTGGCTCCCGTTCCACGTTGAAGGAGAAAGACTAGCAGTCGCGTCTCTTGGAATACACTACGATCGGGATGGCGGATCCCTGGCGCGTTCCCGACAACGTCGTGCCTATCTGCCCAGAGTGTCAGGCACATCTGGCCTTTGTCTGTTCGTGGCCGTCGCCCGGTGTCTGGGGTTATGACGTCGTCCGCACGTCTGAGTGCCCCGCGCACGGGCCGATTTTCATCGGGCCAGAAACGCGAGTCCACGCCGAGTCAGCCGAACGCCAGCCCGAACCGCCAGATGATGGGGACCGCGACTCTCGAGCCCCAGCACAGCTCAAGCCAAAGCCAGTGCTCAATGCGGACGCGGTCGCGGTGCCCGAGTCCGATCCCGGACCCAATTCGAACTGACCCATTACACAGCAAACCGGAGATTTCAAACACGCGGCGGTTGGGATAGGCTAGGGCTCCTCCCGGAGGAAACCATGGCCAAGATTGCTCTGACGGTGAACGGCAAGCGACGAGCTGCCGATGTCGAGCCGCGTCTGCTGCTCGCTCACTTCCTGCGCGAACACCTGCGGCTGACCGGAACCCACGTCGGGTGCGACACCACGCAGTGCGGCGCGTGCACCGTCCTCATCGACGGCCGCAGTGCGAAGTCCTGCACGATCTTCGCGGTCCAGGCCGATGGCGCCGAGATCACGACCATCGAAGGGCTTGCTGCAGACGGAAAGCTGCATCCGCTGCAGGAGGCGTTCTGGCAGGAACACGGCCTGCAGTGCGGCTTCTGCACTCCCGGCATGATCATGACCGCGGTCGCGCTGCTCGCGCAGAACCCGGCGCCGTCCGAGCGCGAGATCCGCGAAGGCATCGCCGGCAATTTCTGCCGCTGCACCGGCTACCAGCACATCGTCAACGCCATTCAGTACGCGTCGAGCAAATCGGCGCCCGTGAGGTAAGGGCAATGGCGACCGCTCCGATGTTGCCAAAACTCGTGGGACAGCGCGTGAAGCGCCGTGAGGACCCGCGGCTGATTCAGGGACGCGGGACCTACGTCGACGACATTGCCCTGGTCGGCATGCAGCACGTCGTGTTCAAACGCAGCGACGTCGCGCACGGCCGCATTCGCGCAATCGATACGACGGCTGCGGCGGCGATGGACGGCGTCGAAGCCGTCTTCACGGGCGCCGACATCGCGAAGATCCTGCCCCCGATGCCGATCGGTACGCCGTTCCCGTCGCCCGAGCATCGGGCGGTGGCGGTCGACACCGTCCGGTTTGGCGGCGAGCCAGTCGCCGTGGTGGTTGCGCGCGATCGATACGTCGCGCGGGACGCGGCGGACGCCATCACGGTTGAGATCGATCCGCTGCCCGCCGTCGTGGACGTCGAACAGGCGATGACGGGGAAGCCGACCGTCATTCACCCGGACTTTGCGAACAATCTCGCCGTGGCGCTGGTGCCGGGAGGCACAGGCGTCACGCCTGACGGCAAAGTCGACGATTCGGCGATCGACGCGGCGTTTGCAAAGGCCGAGGTCGTCATCTCGCAGCGGATGGTGAACCATCGCCTTGCGCCGTCCGCGATCGAGCCGCGGGGCGTTGTCGCGCACTACGAACCGGGCAAGGGCACGATGACCATCTGGTCGTCGACGCAGAATCCGCACATCCTCCGCACGTTCATCGCCGCGCTCAACGGCCTCGGTCAGGATCAGGTCCGCGCGATTGCGCCGGAGGTTGGAGGCGGCTTCGGCGCCAAGATCAACATCTACGCCGAGGAGTACGTGTGCTCGGCGATCTCGAAGGCGCTCGGCATTCCGGTCAAGTGGAACGAGGATCGCACCGAAGCGTTCGTCGCGACGACGCACGGGCGCGACATCATCGGGTACGTCGATCTCGCCGCGAAGCGCGACGGGACGCTGCTGGGGCTCAAGATGCGGCTGATCGCCGACATCGGCGCGTACAACATGCTGCTGACGGCGGCGATTCCGACGCTGACGCAGATGATGGCCAACGCGACGTACAACATCCCGGCCATTCGCACGACGCTGACGGAAGTCTTCACGAACAAGACGCCGACCGACGCATACCGCGGCGCGGGGCGGCCCGAGGCGACCTACTTCGTCGAGCGCGCAATGGACATGCTCGCGCGCGAACTGAAGATGGACCCGGCCGAGCTCCGCAGGAAGAACTTCATCCAGCCTCACCAGTTCCCGTTCGCGACGCAATCGGGTGCCGTCTACGACTCGGGCGATTACGCCAAGGCGCTCGATCTCGCATTGAAGAAGGCCAACTGGGAACAGCTGAAACGGGAGCGCGATGCCGCACGCGCCGAGGGCCGGCTGGTGGGCCTTGGCCTGTCGATGTACGTGGAAGTCTGCGGCCTGGGCCCGTCAGCGGCGCTGCCAACCGGCGGCTGGGAACATGCGCAGGTCACCGTCGAACGTGATGGCCGGATCAGCGCGACGACCGGCGCGTCGCCGCACGGCCAGGGCAACGAGACGACGTTCGCGCAGATGCTCGCCGATCAGTTCGGTGTGCCGATCGAGCACGTCACGATCCTCCACGGCGACACCGGCGTCGTGAAGCAGGGCATCGGCACGTTCGGGAGCCGTTCCCAGGCGGTCGGCGGGACCGCGATCCATCTCGCTGGCTCGAAGGTGAAGGCCAAGATGGGCAAATTCGCGGCCGCCATGATGGAGGCGAGCGAGGAGGATCTCGTCTTCGAGAACGGGACGATCGCGGTCAAGGGCGCACCTGCATCGGCGAAACCGTTCGCGGCGATCGCCGCGTACGCCTACGTGCCCGTGCCGCTGCCGCCGGGTATGGAACCGGGTCTGAGCGATGAAGCCTTCTGGGAGCCGGCGAACAACACGTATCCGTTCGGCTGCCACATCTCGATGCTCGAAATCGATCGACAGACCGGCGAACCGACGCTCCTGAAGCTCGTGGCGGTCGACGATGCGGGTAACCTGATCAACCCGCTGATCGTCGAAGGCCAGATTCACGGCGGGTTGGCGCAGGGCATCGGTCAGGCGATGATCGAAGAGGTCGTTTACAGCGAGGACGGCCAGCTGCTGACCGGCTCGTTCATGGACTACGCGCTGCCGCGCGCGATCGACTTCCCGCGATTCGAGCTGGATGCCACCGTCACGCCGACGCCGGTCAATCCTCTCGGTGCGAAGGGCGTGGGTGAAGCCGGTACGCTGGGATCCACCCCTTGCGTCGTTTCAGCGGCCGTCGACGCGCTGAGCGAATTCGGCGTCAAGCACGTCGACATGATGCTGCGGCCCGAAAAGCTGTGGCGGGTCATCCAAGGAGGGCGGTCGTGATCTCGACATCATTCGACTACACGCGCGCGCGCTCCATCGACGAGGCCATCGCGAAGCTCAAGGATGCGAACGGCTCCGGCAAGCTGATCGCGGGCGGACACAGCCTCGTCCCGCTGATGAAGCTGCGGCTCAGCGAGCCCGGTGTCCTGATCGACATCGCACGGATCCCCGGGTTGGCGGGCATCAAGCAGGTCGGCGACAAGATCGAGATTGGTGCGGCCACGGTCCACCACGACGTCGCCTCGTCTTCGCTTTTGCGCGACGCGTGTCCCATGGTTGTCGAGGCGGCCGCGTCGATCGGTGATCAGCAGGTGCGCAACCGCGGCACTCTTGGTGGAAGCCTCGCGCACGCCGACCCGGCGGCAGATTACCCTGCGGTGATGCTCGCGCTCGACGCAGACGTGCACATCACGGGCGCATCGGGCACGCGCGTCGCGAAAGCAAAGACGTTCTTCCGCGGGCTCTTCAACGTCAATCTCGGTCCTGAAGAAATCATCACGGCGGTGCAGTTCACGCCCATCAGGTCGGCGGCGTACGCGAAGCTCCACCAGCGGGCGTCGCACTTCGCAATCGTCGGCGTGGCGGCCGCTCTGGAGATGTCCGGCGGGACGATCCAGGCCGCGCGTATTGGCGTCACGGGCGCGACGCCGTCCGCACGGCGCTTGTCGGCAGTCGAAACGCAGTTGACCGGAGCAAAGGCGACCGCCGAGACGATTGCCGCGGCGTCGAAGAACGCCGGCGCCGATCTCGACGACGTCAACAGCGACCTGCATGCGAGCGACGAGTATCGCCGGGCCATGGTCGCGGTGTTCACGCACCGCGCACTAACTTCGGCGCTCGCCCGCGCGCGCTAGAGATCGGTATCAAGCTGGTATCACTCGCGGGGCCCGCCCGCGAGTCTCCCCACTCGGTGCTCGCCCAAAAGCACCGTGTCACGGGACTGGGCTCCGCGCCGAGTGGGGATGCCCCTCTCGCGGTCACCCGTTCTTGAAACGGCCCCCATCCACTCGATGGGTATCGCAACCCGAGTGGCGGGTGGCCGTTGACGGGGCCGCCCCGCTTCAGCTCTAGGGCCGCCTCCCGTGACGGCGCTTTTCGGCCCTCGAGTGAAGTGGGGCTGTCAACGGCCAGGACCCGCTAAGCGGGCTGTGGCTAGGCATCGTCGGCCGGCGAATCGAGAAACTCTTCGGCGACATCGAGCTGCGCGGCGTCGATGTCGGCGAGCTCCATGCTGGCACCCGCGGGCGTGCGCGCCTCGGCGATCGCTTTCACCCGCTTGAAGAACCGATCCATCATCAGGCGCGCCGCGCTCGTGATGATGCGCTGCCCGACGCGCGCGATCGCGCCGCCGGCCTGCACGTCGCCCGTGACGGTCAACGTGGTTGCTGCTGCGTCGGCGGCGAGGGTGACGGCGGCCTTACCTTTGACGAAGCCCGGGCGCCCTCTCCCTTCCGCGATCAGTCCGTACGACCGCATGGGCACGAGGTCCACCAGCTGCACGGTGCCGTCGTACGTCCCCATGACGGCGGCAAGCTTCACCGAAAGACTCAGACGGTAGGAGTGCTCCGCGTTTGGATCGGGATCGAGGCTGCGGCAGCCGGGAATGCACAACGCGAGCGCCTTCGTGTCCATCAACAGCTGCCAGACGCGTTCCTGCGGCGCTTCGAACCTGTAGGTACGGCTGATCTCGATCATCGGCTTCTCCACACGGGTCGTGCGAGCGCGTTCAGATGCGATGCGAGGTCCGCGAAGTTCGCCAGCGTGCGCGCCGGCAGAAAGTCGTCGACGTACGGCAGCGCCGCCTGCAGTCCTCTCGTCAGCGGCGCGTAGCGCTCGGTGCCGAGCAGCGGGTTCAACCACACCAGACGATGGCAGCTGCGCTGCAGCCGCGCGATCTCTCGCGCGAGCTGCGTGGGGTCGCCGCGATCCCACCCATCGGAGATGAGGACGACCACCGGTCCGCCGTTCAGCACCTGACGCGCCCATCGCTGATTGAACGAGCGCAGCGCTGCGCCGATGCGCGTGCCGCCTGACCAGTCCGGCACCGCCCGTGAGAGCGCTGCCAGCGCGGCGTCCGGGCGGCGCCGCCGCATCTGATGCGTGACGCGCGTCAGCTCGGTCGAAAACAGGAAGGCCTCGACACCCGTTCTGCTCGTTGTCAGGGCGTGCGCGAACAGCAGCAGCATGCGCGAGTAGCGCTCCATCGAGCCGCTGACGTCGCAGAGCACGACCAGCGGACGCGGTCTGGTCCGCCGTTTCCGGCGCGGCAGCACTGCGACGTCACCGCCGGTCCGCCGGCTCGCCGCGACGGCGCGGCGAAGATCGATGCGCGGGCCGCGACCCGGAATCCAGCGCCGCGTGCGGCGCTCACCGGGCGTCCATCGCAGCGCAGCCAGCGCCGCGGCAATGCGCGCCTGTTCGTCGGCGGTGCACGCGCCGAAGTCCTTGTGGGCAACGCCGCCGCGATCGCTCCAGGTCCTGACGGCCGCGTCGGCGGGTGCCGAATCCGCGATCGCCTCCGAGTCCGCGTGTGCATATGCCGCATCAGCGACGAGCGTTTCACGCGCGGTCATCGTGGCCTGCGAGCGGTCACGCCGGTTGCCAATGACGGGTGACCGGTCCCGCCAGAACGCGTTGAAGGCGCGATCGAAGGCGGGAATCTGCTCCGGCCCGTGCACGAGCAGCGTCCGGCAGGTGTGATAGACCTCGTCGCGCGAGGCCAGGTTGACGTGGCCGAGCGCTCCGACGACGTCGATCATGCGGCCGGGATGCACGTCGATGCCGGCGCCGCGCAGGACGCGGCCGAATGCGAGCAGGTTATCGAGGAACTGCGGCACGCGCCATCGCCCGCTCGAAGAACTCCGGCGTGCCGCGCTCGCGCATGACGTCGAGATCTTCCTTGGCCTTCAAGACGACGCCCAGCGTTTGATCGACGACGGCCGCGTCGAGCTCGCGGACGTCGAGCGCCACGAGCGCGCGGAGCCAATCGGCGGTCTCGGAGACGCCCGGCTTCTTGTACAGATCGCTGGTCCGGAGCTCCTGCACGACTGCGGTCACCTGCCTCGCGAGCGCGTGCGATGCCTCGGGCGCGCGGCGCGACACGATCGCAAGCTCCTTCTCGAAGCTTGGGTACTCGATCCATTGATAGAGACACCGCCGCTTCAGGGCATCGTGCACTTCGCGGGTGCGATTCGATGTCAGCAGCACCACGGGCCTCGCGCCGGCACGGATGGTCCCGAGCTCGGGCACGGTGACCTGAAACTCGGCGAGCAGCTCGAGCAGGAAGCCTTCGAACTCCTGATCCGCACGGTCGATCTCGTCGATCAACAGCACGGCCGGACGCTTGCGCGCTGGATCGATGGCCTGCAGCAGCGGACGGCGGATCAGGAAGCGCTCGGAGTACAAATCGTGGCGGGCGCGGTCGGCGTCGAAATGTTCGGACGCTTCGAGAATGCGGAGCTCGAGCAGCTGTCGGGCGTAGTCCCATTCGTACAGCGCGTGGCTGACCTCGAGCCCTTCGTAGCACTGAAGACGGATGAGATCCGTTTCGAGGACACCGGCGACGGCCGCCGCGAGAGCCGTTTTGCCGACCCCGGCTTCACCTTCCAGGAACAGCGGACGCTGCAACCGCAGCGCGAGGAACAGCGAGATCGCCAGACCCGAATCCGCGACGTATGCGTGTTCGAGGAGCCGCGACTGCAGATCGGCGATGGTCGCCGGAGGCGAGACCGTCATTGTTGCCCGGTACTATACTCACAGCGGTGAACCGTGAATGCCATAAATGCGCTCGTTTTGAACCTGGAAGAGGTTCGCAGAAGAAGTCTGAAGGTCTGGCGCAGCGTGCCGGAGGACCGTGTCGAGTGGCGACCCGATCCGGCGGCCATGACCTTCATCGAGACCGTCCGGCATGTTTTGGAGGGTGAATACCTCTATGCGCAAATGTTGAAGACGCGACGCAGCGTCTCAGACGAGGCGACGCCGTTTACACGGCGTCCATTTACGACAATCGAGGACGAGATCTCGTTCGCCGATCCATTTCGATCCGCCCTGCTGCAGTTCGTCGAGTCGTTCGCGCCGGAGGAGCTCGATACCGTGAAAGTGGATCGATCGGATAAGGGCTACGTCCGATCGGCCGGTGACTTCATCCTGAGAATGACGTATCACGAGGCAGTCCATACCGGGCAGTTGTTGGGTTATCTCCGACTGATGGGTGTCGCGAGGCCTGATATCTGGGATTAGTCGACAGCCGTTCTCAACGGACAACGAACCGCTGCTCGTGCAGCAAGGCCCCGTCCGTGCTTCTCACTTCCGCTCGCCAATCACCGGCGTTGACCGTTTGCCGGCTGTACGTGCGATAACCCTCGCTGGCACTGGCGCGTGTCGGGAGCGTCACCGATTGACGGAGCGTGCCTCCGCGATACCAGCGATGGACGACTGCTCCGTTTCGTGCGGATCTGATCCGCGTGTACAGCACGAGCCGTCCCGGCGAGACGGACTCACCGATGGGGTCGCAGCGCCAGTTGCGACCACTCGTCGAAAAGGTGCGGCAAAGTTGCGCGTCGACGGTGGCGTTCGGTACTCCTCGCCTCTGTTCAGGCTTGGTGGCATTTGCCGAAGGTGGAATTGGTGGGGAAGCCACCGGCTCCGCGGGCTGCTTTGCTGCAGGCGCCGCTGCCGGCCCCGATGGCGATCCATCCCCGGGACGACCCGATCGCAGCACGAGAAGCGCGGCGACCAACAGCACAACCACTCCGCCCGCCACCGCAACGAGCCAGCCTGACCGGCGCGGCGAGCTCTGCACAGGCTCGGACGGCCGGGAGGCTGGTGACACGGCGGCGCGAGGATGCGGGCGCGGCGCGGCCGGGACTGGAGGCGCGGGTTGCGGCACCGCGGGCTGCGGCACCGCCGCAGGTGCAACAACTGACAGGCCGTGTGCGCGGCAGAAGTCTTCGAGGTTCTGTTGGCTCTCGACGACCATCGGATGATCCGGCGCGAACGCCGCTTTCGCGATTGAAGCGGCCCGGCGATAAAGCGGCTCGGCCTCGCTGACGCGTCCTGTTCGTTCGGCGACGATCGCGAGATTGTTCAGCGTATTGGCCAGATCCGGATGGAGGGGCCCCAGGTCATTCTCTTGACGACGAACGGCGCGCTGCAACAACTCATGGGTTGATTCGAAGTCGCCAGCGGCGGCCGCGCGCTCCGCGTCCGCGATCAGCTGAGACGCATCCTGGTGTTCGGTCATCTACCAAGGTTAACCCGGAAGATCGACTACACTCACCAGCTCAGAGACATGAGGATCGCGGTCTTCTCTTTTGCGGTCGTGGTGGCGGCGTCCACGACGCTGGCCGTCCGCGCGCAGGACGACGGAGTCGCCGGCGCGTGGCAGAAGCTGCGGAAGCTGCAGACGACCGCAAGCGTCATGCACACCACGGCGCATCCAGACGACGAGCACGGCGGCGTGCTGGCGTGGTTGAGCCGAGGACAAGGCGCGCGCGTGTCGCTGATGACGCTGACGCGCGGCGAGTCGGGCGACAACGCCATCGGCCCCGAGTTGTTCGACGCGCTCGCGCTGGTTCGAACCGAGGAGCTCGCGCTGGCCGATCGCTATTACGGTGTCGATCAGCAGTACTTCGGGACGGTGGTCGACTACGGGTTCTCGAAGCGGCTCGACGAGACGCTCGAAAAATGGGGACGTGAGCGCGCCCTGGCCGATCTCGTTCGCGTCATCCGCATCGAGCGTCCCTTCGTCATCGTGTCGCGCTTCCAGGGGAACGAGCGAGACGGGCACGGGAATCACTCGGCGGCGGGGCTGCTGTCACGCGAGGCGTTCGCCAGGGCGGGCGACGCGACGGCGTTCCCCGATCAGATCGCCGCCGGGCTCCGTCCATGGCAGCCGTTGAAGTTGTACATGGGCGGCGTGCGCGAGCAGGAGGACTGGACGCTCAGGGTCGATGCCGGCGCCTACGATCCTGTGCTTGGAGACTCCTACGCGGCGTTCGCGCGGCTCGGGCTTGCCTTTCAGCGTTCACAGAACGGCGGCCGCGTCGGATCGCAGCCGGGCCCGGCGTTCTCGTACTACAAGCGCCTCGAGTCGAAGGTCGCCGCGCCCGACCGCGAGCAGTCGTTCTTCGACGGCATCGACACCACGATTCCCGGCATCTATCGGGCGCTGCAGCGCGAAGCCCCTGCCAGCAGTGCGGCGCTCCTGTCGGCGATCGACCGCGAGGTCCACAGCGCCGTTGGCGCGTTCACGGTCGCGAATCCGTCGGCTTCGGCGCCGGCGCTTGCGCGCGCGCTCGCCGCAACGCGCGCGGCCGCTCGCGAGCTTGGACGAGACGCCGACGTTCGGTATCTGCTCTCGATCAAGGAAGGCCAGATTGCCGACGCCCTGAACGCCGTGCTCGGAGTGCGGCTCGAGGCGATCGCGCAACCGACGGACGCGCCTGCCCAGACCGGTCCGTTCAGCGTACTCGCCGCGATGCCGCCGGTCGTCCCAGGTCAGACGTTCAGCGTGCGCACGACGTTCGCCGCGCGCGCACGAGGCGCAGCAGACATGACCGCCGACGTGACGCTCGACGCGCGCCCCCGCTGGAAGATCGTGCGCGACGCGTCGCCTGCCAACGCCACGGGACGCGTGGGGCGGTTCACAGTCACCGTTCCCGAGGATGAAGCCGCTACCCGCCCGCAGTTTTCACGCAACTCGATTCAGGACGCCGTCTATACCACGACCGACACGGAGTCCATGCATCGACCGGTCGCGGAGCCGGTCCTCCAGGCGCGGGCAACCTACATCGTCGACGGTGTGCCCGTCGAAATTCGGCGGCCCGTCACCGGCGTCGAATCGAACGTGCCGTACGGCGTCGGGTTCCCTGCGCTGGCCGTCGTGCCGGCGCTATCGGTCGCGCTCACGCCCGCGCACGCCGTCGTGCCGCTCTCGAGCTCCGGCGAGTTGACGATGAAGGTGGAGCTGGCGAACAACCGCGAGGGGAGCTCGAAGGGAAGCGTGCGGCTCGTCGTTCCTGAAGGGTGGACGGTGACACCTTCGACGCAGGCGTTTCAGTTCGAGCGCGCGGGAGAGCGGGCGCTCCATTCGTTTACGCTGCGTGCGCCGGCACAGCGGACGGGCACGCATCGGGTCGAGGCGGTCGCGTCTGTCGACGGTCGCGAATACCGCGAGGGGTTCCAGGTGATCCGCCACCGCGATCTGGAAACGCGGCGCCTCTATCGCGATGCTCTGGCATCGGTTCACGGCGTCGACGTGCGCATCGCGCCGGGACTCCGTGTCGGCTACGTGATGGGAATCGGCGACGACGTCCCGGCGGGCATCGCGCAACTCGGCGTCGACGTGCAGCTGCTGGACGAGCGCGACCTCGCGTCGGCCGACCTCTCGCGCTTTCACGCGATCGTGACCGGCACGCGCGCCTACGCCGTCCGGGCCGACCTCAGGACGTACAACCGGCGGCTGCTCGACTACGTGCGCGACGGCGGACACCTGATCGTGCTCTACAACACGCAGGAGCTGGTGCCGAATCTCTATGCCCCGTACCCCGGCGAGTTGCCGGCCTCCGCCGAGGAGGTATCGGAGGAAGATTCGCCGGTCGAGATCCTCGCACCGGATCTGCCGGTGCTCACCGCGCCGAACCGAATCACGGCCGCAGATTTCGAGGGATGGGTGGAGCAGCGCGGCAGCAAGTTCTGGGCATCCTGGGATTCGCGCTACACGCCGGTCATTGCGACGTGGGATCGCGGCCAGACGCCCCAGCGCGGCGGCTGGCTTCAGGCGCAGTACGGCAAGGGGCAGTACACGTATTTCGCCTACGCGTTTCACCGGCAGTTGCCGTACGGCGTCGCCGGGGCGTATCGTCTGCTCGCGAACCTGCTGTCGCTCAGTGGTCGCTCGGGGAAGTGATCCCTATTAGCGCCTGCCTCGATGGCCGGGCCGACGGCTTCAAGCGCGAAGACACGAAGAAACGAAGAGCACGAAGGCAAATTCGTGATTAGTATTTCGCATGAACTTTCTTCGCCTGATCCAGACCACTCCGCAACCGCAGGCCGATCTCACGCGCGTTTATGACGCCGTCGTGATCGGATCGGGAGCGGCGGGCGGCATGGCCGCGCATGTTTTGACCTCGCAGGGGATGCAGGTGCTGCTGCTCGAAGCGGGCAAGAAGCTCGACATCGACAAGGAGCTCAAGTCGATGGAGTGGCCGTACGATCATCCGCGCCGCGGCGACATGCCGCCCGGTCATCACGCGCTCACGCTCAACGAGTACACGATCCGCAAGCCGCCGTACGCAGCGGGCCTGAAAGAGCCCAACGTCTATTCGTACGTGCAGGGCTGGAGCGGCCCCGATTACTCGAAGAACATCGTCGTCAACGAGAAAGATCACCCGTACACGGGCACGAATTACGCCTGGGTGCGCGCCCGCTGTCTGGGCGGGAAGACGAACATCTGGGGGCGCCTCGCGCTGCGACTCTCCGATTTCGATTTCAAGGCGAAGAGCCGCGACGGCTATGGCGAGGACTGGCCGATCTCGTACAAGGACATTGCTCCTTATTACGATCGAGTCGATCAATACCTGGGCATCTCTGGCGTCAAGGAGAACCTGCCGCAGCTGCCCGACAGCATCTTCCAGCGGCCGACGCGGCTCAACGCGCCGGAGGTCACGCTGCGCAACACGCTGAAGACGATGGGCCGCGTGCTCACGCCGTATCGCGCTGGCGTAACGACCGAGGGACTGAAGCACAACAAGTATCGAAGCCGCTGCTACGGACGCGGCGCGTGCTCGAGGCGCACGGGTGGATGCGACATCCACGCGGTGTTCGACTCGCCGACCGGCTTGATTTACCCGGCGATGGACACCGGCAACCTGACGCTTCGCACCAACGCGATTGCGCGCGAGATCCTCGTCGACAAGGCGACCGGCAAGGCGCGCGGCGTCGCGTTCGTCGACGCCGAGAACGGGCGCAGCTACGAGGCGAAGGCGCGCGTCGTCATTGTTGCTGCCTCCACGCTCGAGTCGGCCCGGCTGCTCCTGCTCTCGAAGTCCGCGACGCACCCGAACGGGATCGGCAACTCGAGCGGCCATGTCGGCCACAACTTCTGCGAGCACGTCATGGGACCAAGCATCACCGGTCTCGTCAAGGATCGGATCGGCGCGCCTCGCACCAATGACGACGGGCGTCCCGGCGGGTTTTACGTGCCGCGCTTCCGCAACCTTTCCGAGAAGCATCCGAACTTCATCCGCGGCTATGGGTTCGAGGGAGGCTCGGGCACGACGATGTTTCCCGGCAACGCGCACGATATGCCCGGCTTCGGCGCCGCGTACAAGAAACGCGTCCGCGATTACGCGGGCGCGTTCATCAGCATGGGCGCGTTCGGTGAAGTGCTGCCGCGGTACGAGAGCCGCGTAGAGCTCGACCCGGCGGTCAAGGATCGCTGGGGCATCCCCGTGCTCCGCTTCAACTACAAGTTCGGCGACAACGAGAAGAAGATGTGCCAGGACATGGTCGAGACGGGGCAGGAGATGTTCGAGCGCGCGGGATTCGAGATCGTCAACGTCGACCGGACGGTGCTGACGGAAGGCTGGTCGATCCACGAGCTGGGCACGGCGCGAATGGGCGCTGACAGCAAGACGTCGGTCCTCAACCAGTTCCAGCAGTCGCACGACGTCA
>Ga0075424_100002694_pt1 | contig 16345 bp, 12 predicted proteins | sample SoiMethybrSBSTD3_FD_75301 | JGI IMG/M metagenome (GOLD analysis project Ga0075424, IMG submission 75301) | Bulk soil microbial communities from a Populus tree surrounding site in Tennessee, USA - Soil MetaG P. TD hybrid SBSTD3 | ecosystem: Environmental > Terrestrial > Soil > Tree plantation...
GGCGGGATCAGGACAGGAACGTACGTGCTCGCAACCATTGACGCTGGAAGCCAGGCAAGGCCGACCTTTGCTGGCTCGTGCGGCTAGACTTCCTGTCTAAGCTTCCTGTCAGTAAGACCTCCGGATACGGCCTCCGCTCGTCGTCACCCCGCCGCGAGACCGGGTTCGCACGGGTCTTTTGGCAGTTTCGGCACAGTTAGCTACGATTCGTTATGGCCGCAGAACGGCTCCCTTCGATTGCAGAAGATCTTTTGACGCGATTGCCCGCGTCACCCGATGCCTATCCGCAGAAGATTGATGTTAACAGCTGGATGGTCTTGTTCATCCAATTCGATGCGGGTGCTTACCGTTTGGCAAGTTTCCTGGACGACCGGCTCTTAGGGCCGGCCACAAAGGGGGGGTGGCTTGCCGTCGACCGTGTCGCCGAGGCGGCGCGGCTTGTTACAAACGCGCGTCCCGTCCATTTCATTTTTCATACCGGTCACGTCGGCTCGACACTCGTGAGCCGGTTGCTCGATGAGACGGGAGACGTACTGTCATTGCGAGAACCCTTGCCACTCAGAACGTTCGCCGACGCACACGATGTATTGGGCCAACCCGACTCGCTTTTGAGTAACGCGCAGTTCGACCTTATTCTGGCGACGTTCATGCGGCTGTGGGGTCGCGGTTATGACGCGACGCGCAGCGTCATCGTGAAGGCGACGAGCAGCGCCGGGCGTTTGGTCCTGCCGATTCTGGCGGCAAGTGAAGGGTCGCGCGCCATCTATATGAACCTGCGCGCGGAACCGTATCTAGCGACGCTTCTAGCCGGACAGAACTCGCCTGTCGATCTGCGCGGCCACGGACCCGAGCGCATGCGGCGATTGCAGTCGCGTATTGCCGCGCCTGTTGCGCCTTTGCATACATTGTCGATCGGCGAATTGGCGGCGATGAGCTGGCTCGTGGAATCCTGGACGCAACGCGATGCAGTGCAGCGTTTCGCCGGCAGGATCATCGCGCTGGACTTCGATCAGTTCCTGTCGGCTGTCGCCGACAACATGGGCCGCATTCTCACCCATTTCGGCTTGCCCGATGACGGCCGGTATCTAGCGGCGGTGGGCCGCAGTCCGGTGCTGGCGCGCTATTCAAAAGCGCCCGAATACGCCTACACACCGAATGTCCGCGCGGAAGTATTGCGTGACTCGCGCCGTCACAACAGCGAGGAAATCCGGAAAGGGATGGATTGGCTCGAACTCCGGGCGCGATCAGACCATGCTGTCGCAGAGATCGTGGATGGCGCCGCCTAACTCGTCGACCACATGCGCATCAAATTCTGGCGCACGACGTCGAGGCGCACGCGGTTTTCCCATTTCATCGAAAGTCCTTCGAGCGCAGCGATTTCATTGAGCTCATAGACCTGTGTTCGCTGGTGCTGATCCGCGATATGACTCTCAATAAATGTGATCGACACCAGGCGCTCGCCGGAACGCACCGGCACGACCTCGTGCAGCGCCGTCGAAGGATAGACGATGGCATCGCCCGCGGCACCTTTGAATGCGATCGCCTGATTGCCGACCACAATCGACAGCTCGCCACCGTCGTAGGCCGAAGGGTCGTTGATGAAGACCGTGCACGAAAGGTCGGACCGCAAGCGTGAATTGCCTATATGAACCAGCGCGGCATCCGCATGGGCGCCGTATTTCATGCCCGGCGTGTAGCGGCAAAGCAACGGCGGTGCCACGTGTTTGGGCATGGCGAAGTCGACGAATTCGCGCGAGCGCGCGAACGCAACGCTTACGATCTGAACCGATTCGGCATATTTCGGATCGCCGTGATCGACCTGCAGATTGTCCTTCGTCACGTTTGCGGGATTCGATACCCGGCCGCTGACGAATCGCAGTTCGCGGCTGAGCGCCGTGAGCCGCGCGATCTCGGGAGTTGCAAGAAGGTTTTTGATTTTCAGAAACATTTTTTGCTCTGCCCCATCGCTTCGTATCGCTGTTCGATGCTTGGGCACGGTCGCTTGCGCGAGCCTGGCGCCTGACGACCCTTGCGCCGTGCGCCGCAGGTTTTCGCCGGCGAAGGAATCCTTTGCCGCGATGACCTTGCCGATCGCGACGCGCGGAGAACGGCGCGGAGGTTCATGGTCGTTTCCTTCTCGTTTATTGTAAGACATCCCGGCAACGCGAATCCTACCCTTCGATTCGGATACGTTCCGGAGGAGCGGCCGTTGCACCGCCGGGTTCGGGCATGGTCAACGTTCCGGGCAAGATCGCCGGGTCTCGCGCGCCCGACCCAGCCCACGCGGGCTTGGCGGCCGTCGAAACGGGTTTGAATTTGCTATCCTTCACGAACGCGGTGTCGGCTACGACGCCGCGCGGCGGAAGAACTGAATCGGTGTTGATCATGCACATGCCACCCATCGACGCGCGCGCCCTCGCCCAGTCCGGTGTCCAGGCCTTGCGCCTGGGCGACCCGCGCAAGGCGCGCGAGTCTTTCGAACAGATCGTCGCGGCCGGCCAGGCGGACGCTGCTACGTGCCTTGGTCTTGCCTATGCTTGCCGCAATCTCAATGACAACCCGGCCGCGCACGCCGCCGTGGACAAGGCGCTCGCGCTCGAGCCGCGCAACCTGCGAGCTCTCATCCTCAAGGCCGATCACCTGGCTGCCGAGGGCGACGAACGCGCCGCCTCCTCCTTCTACCACGCTGCGGTCCGGATCGGTTCGCCGGCCCATGAGCTGCCCGCGGAGCTGCGAGGCGAGTTGGGCCGAGCCCAGGCGATGTGCGAGCGCTACGCCGCGCAATACGAGGCCTTCCTGCGGGATCGGGTGGGTCGGGGGCTAGAGGAGCGGGCATCCGCGAAACGTTTCAGGCGTTCGCTCGACATCCTCTTCGGCAAGAGACAGATCTATTTTCAGCAGCCCAAATATTTCTTCTTCCCGGAGCTTCCCCAGATCCAGTTCTACGACCGGAGCGACTTCCCTTGGCTCGACAAGGTCGAGGCGGCGACCGCAGACATCCGGGCCGAGCTGATCGAGGTGATGCAAGACCCGTCCGTGTTCAAGCCTTATGTCCAGGGCAATCCGAAGCGGCCTCACAGCGAACAAAGAGGAATGCTGAACAATCCCGACTGGAGCGCGTTCTACCTGTGGAAGGATGGCGAGATCGTGCCGGAGAATGCTGCGCGCTGCCCGCGGACCTTGAATGCACTCGCCGAGGTTCCTGCTCCGCGGGTGAGGAACCGCATGCCATCGGTGTTGTTTTCGCTGCTGCGGGCAGGTGCCCACATACCGCCTCACAACGGACTCGTCAATACGCGCCTGATCTGCCACCTCCCGCTCATCGTGCCGCCGAGCTGCGCCTTCCGCGTCGGCAACGACATTCGCGTGCCCGTCGAAGGCAAGGCCTGGGTATTCGACGACACGATGGAGCACGAAGCCTGGAATGGAAGCGACCGCGCACGCGTGATTCTGCTGTTCGAAACCTGGCGCCCCGAGCTCACGGAGGAAGAGCGCGGGCTCGTGAGCGCCATGTTCGACGCGATCGATGCCTACGGCGGCCAAAAGCCGGCCTGGGAGATCTGATTGCCAAATCATTCTGGACTTCCCATGCGAATCTTCCTGCTTCTTTCCCTTGGGCTAATCGTTGCCGGCCCGGCGCACGCCGACGCCACGCGGGATGCATTGGCCGAGATTGCAAAATGTGCGGATATCGCGGAGGCGTCCGAGCGCTTGAAGTGCTTCGATGCCGCCGTGCCGAGCGCGAAGAGTGTGCTCGCCGCGCCGGCGCAACAGCCGGCGGAAAAGCGCGGCCTGCTGGAATGGTTTGGCTTTGCGGGTCCGCAAAAGCCCGTGACCAAGCCTGAAGAGTTCGGCAAGCTGGCCCAGGAATCCCGACCCGGCGAGGAGATTACCGAGATCACGGCCACGGTGCTCGAGTTCGCCAAGACGCTGCGCGGCAAGGCTGTGTTCATTCTCGACAACGGCCAGGTGTGGAGGCAGCTCGATGCCGACGGCACGGAGGTGCGCGACCCGCCACCGGGCACGAAGATGAAGGTCACGATCGAGACCGGCGCCATGGGCAGCTACAACCTGACCGTCGAAGGCAGGAAGAGCTTGATCAAGGTTTCCCGGTTGAAGTAAAGAGACTCGGCCGATGCAGAACGACCCGGATGGCTCGGCGCAAATTTCGGCCCTCGAAGCCGCAGCTTTTCGCGCGGCCCAATCGGGCCGGGACGCAGAAGCAGATTCGCTTTGGGGGCGAATTCTCGAAGTCGACCCGAATCACGAGCGGACCCTCACCGCGCTCGGCCAGCGCGCCTTTCGCAAGGGCGACTTTCAATCCGCCCGGGCGGTATTCCAACGCCTCGTCGAAGCCAATGGCTCGGATGCGCAGCGGTGGATCCATCTCGCGCTGGCCTGCCAGCAACTGAAAGACGAGTCTGCTGAAGAAAGCGCGATTCAGCGCGCGCTCAGCCTGGACCCCCTCGACCTGGTCGCCCTGATCCTTCGCGCGAACCTCTTCGAGCGGCAGGGCAAGACCCACCAGGCGGCCCGGGCCTGCGTCGCGGTCGCGCAGGCCTCCCCGCCGCTGGAGCGGCTTCGTCCGGATCTGAGGCCCGCGGTCTCGCATGCATTGGCGTACTGGGAACAATACGGGAGGGAACTCGGGTCTTTCCTGGATCAATACCTGGACGCCTATTACCAGACGTTTGCGAGCGAGAACCTGAAGCGGTTTCGCGACTCCCTCGACATCATGGTCGGTCGAAAGAGAAGGTACGAATCGAGATCCGAGATTTATCACTACCCGGGCCTTGCGCCGATCGAGTTTTTCGATCGCGCCGATTTTCGCTGGCTCGACCCGATCGAGGCCGCCACTGACGACATCCGGGACGAATTCCTCGACATCCTCAAGGCCGAAGAGGGTTTCACACCGTACATTTCGTATCCGCCCGGTGTGCCGCTCAACCAGTGGGTGGAGCTGAACAATTCCCCGCGCTGGAGCGCGTTCCATCTCCACAAGATGGGAAAGCTCGTCGAGGAAAACGCCGCCAAGTGCCCCAGGACCATGAAAGCGCTCGAGGGCGCGCCCCAGCCGGACCAACCGGGACGCACCCCCGCCTCGATGTTCTCCCTGCTCAAACCCAGGACCCGGATCCCACCGCACACCGGCGTGACCAATGTCCGCCTCGTCACGCACCTTGCCCTCATCATCCCGGACGGCTGCGGATTCCGGGTCGGCAACGTGACGCGCCAATGGGTCCCGGGTCAGGCGTGGGTGTTCGACGACACGATCGAGCACGAGGCCTGGAACGACAGTGACAAGCTGCGCGTCGTTCTCATCTTCGACATCTGGCACCCGCATCTGACGCCACCGGAGCGGGCGATGATCACGGCGCTGACCGCGGGCGTGAACGCGTTTACGGGCGGGGCAGCCAGCGCAGAGCCTTAGACAACTTGGGTTCCGGCCTGCGCCGGGACCATCAAAAAAGACGGCGAGCCGAAGCTCGCCGTCGAGGATGTAACCGCGGCCGCAGATCAGAACTTCGCGGTCAGCGTCACGAAAATGTGCCGCCCAAGAGCGTCATACAGCTGGGGAAAGGTATTCCCGTTGTTGGACGATGTCGGGCCTACCCCGCTCGAGCTGCCTGCAAGCGGCGGGTCCTTGTCGAAGACGTTATTGACACCGGCCCATAACGTGAACTGCTTGGTGATGGCCCACGAAAGGGCGAGGTCGAGGTAGTCTCGCTGCCCGAGTTTGGCTTCGATGGGATCGAAGTCCTCAGGGTTAACGTGCAACTGCGGATTCGAGCTGGTGAACTCCAGCTTCACCGAATTGATGTGGCGCCACGTCGCCGAAAGGTCGACGTTCCAGGGTGTGGACCAGGTTCCGCGAAGCTTGTGCCGCCAGTCCGCCAGCGGATTGATCGCAAAGCCGCTGCCGTTGCAAACGGGTCCGTACAATCCGGCGCAGTCAAAAGGACCCAGACCCACGCCCTGGTCCACCTTGAAGTCCTTGAGGTACGTTCCGTTGAACTCGACCGCGACATTCCCCCACGCACCCGGCAGAGGCTGGTTGTAGTTGCCGATGACGTCGACGCCCGAGGTCTCCACCTTGGCGATGTTGACGTTCGTGCCGGTCACGAAGCCACCGTTCGGGAGCCAGAGCGTGCCCTGCGCGTCGCGGTGGATCAGATCACAGAGCGCGCCCACGGCGATGCACTGTCCGACGCTCGTCGCGGCCGGAATGATCGAGATGACGTTATTGACCTTGATCTTGTAGTAGTCGACCGACATGTTGAAATTGCGCATCGGCTGCCACACCACGCCCGCGGTATAGCTCTTCGACGTTTCGGGCGCGAGGTTGGCATTGCCACCCTGCAGGAAGTTGTACTGACCCGCCGGGTTCGTGAGCAGGCCGCTTCCGTACAGGGCGGCCGGAAGCCCTGTCCTCAGGCACTGCGCCAATGTCGCGCTCGGCGTGGGTCCCCCGCAGGGATCCGCGGCGAGGTTGAACAGGTTGGTCCCCTGCGGCAGGAACAGCTCGACGATGTTCGGCGCGCGCACGGCCTGCTGGAGGCTGCCGCGAAGCTTGACTTCCTTGACCGGGTTCCACTCCGCGCCGACTCCGTACGTATTGGCCGTCCGGTTGATGCTGTAATCCGAGTACCGGTAGCTGCCGTTCACGGCGAGATATTGCGCCCACGGGCGGTCCTCGATGATCGGCACGCGAACCTCGGCGAAAAGATCCTTTCTGCTGATCTGGCCGTGGTTGCTGATCGTCGGCCCGCCCTGACCCGCGAGGTCGCCGGTCGTGAACTCAACGTCGGTGTCCAGCGCGAGCTTGTCGATGCCACGCTCGGCGCCGAACGAGACACCGATGCCGTTCTTGGCCCACGGGGACCTCCAGTTGTAGATGCCGAGGTCCGCTCCCAGCGTGCCCCCGTAGACGCTCCGCTCCGTAAAGCCTTTCTGGAATCCCGGTGTGGCCAGGAAGGCGACCGCCGCCGGGGTTACGCCCCCGAGGTGAAAGATGTTCCATGGCACGCAGTTCGGGTCCGTGCCGTTGATGACCGACGCGCAAGTCGGAACGCCGCCAGGGCCCGCGACCACGTCCAGGGCGCGAAAGATACGCGAGGTCGAAAAGTCGTTGAGGTACTCCTCCTGAAGCAGGACTTTGCTTTGCAGGTAGTAGACGTCGTATTCCCAACCGGAACCCGCCACCAATTCGCCCTTCACGCCGAGCACGCCGCGATACGAGGTCTCGCGGAGGTCGTTTCTGCGCGGCCCGCCCTCGATGTCGCGGCGCTGAATGAGCACGTCTACCGGCGTCGTCGGCGTGATGCCGAACGTCGTCTTGAAGGCGTCGGACAGCAGCGGATTGTTGAAGGAAAGGGTGTGTATGTTCCCAAAGTCACCGCTAGGGGCGATGTCCCGCGGGCTGTGGTCGTCGTGAAAACCGAATTCCGCATAGACGCGCGCCTGCGGGTGGACATCGTAGTGCGCGAACACATCGGCGTTCCAGCGCTGGTCCGGGACCTGGTAGTGGTTATACGGGCCGAAGTTGAACTGGTCGGTCGTAAGATGAGGCCGCACGTTCCCGGCGGCGTCGGCAATCGTGAAGTTTTTCCCTGCGTTCGGGCCACTCAACGGCCTGAACCGGCCGGGAAAGTCCGTGTTCGAGCCCGCGCAGAAAAAGCCGGGGCCGCCGGAAGACAGCGAGCAGGCGCTGAAATCGCGCTGGCCTTGCAAGACCGGGTTTTGGTGGTGGTAGGCCAGGAAAAGGGTGGCATTGCCCTTGCCGTTGGCGAAGTTGCCACCCATGATCACGCTGTAGTCGTCGGCCTCGCCGTCCGAGCTGACATCGCCCGGCACACGGAATTGCGCGGGGTTCGTTGCCTGGCGCTTCGCAACGATATCCTTGACGGAGTTACCTTGGTCGTGGTTGTAGAAACTGTGGTTGATCTCGAACTGCACGCCCTCAAAATGATCGTTCATGATGAAGTTCACGACGCCTGCAATGGCATCGGAACCATAGACCGCGGATGCTCCGCCGGTCAGAATTTCCACGCGCTGTATCAGTTGCAACGGGATCTGGTTGAGGTCGGCGGCATACCCTCCTTGCGTCGGGGTGCCCGGAGGAAGGGGCCTGCCATTGACGAGAACCAGAGTGCGCGCCGCGCCCAGGCCGCGCAGGTTGACCGTTGCGGTGCCGGTTGCCCCGTTGGAGAGCATGTTCCCCTGATCGGCGAACACCTGCGGCATGTTGTTGAGCAGGTTCTCAGTCGAGACGGGGGCTTCGAATTTGATGTCCTGCGCCGTAATCTGGGTGATCGGGCTGGTGCTCTCGAGGTTCGGCGCGGGAATGCGCGAGCCCGTGACGTTGAATTTCTCGATCCTCTCCACCGGCGCGGGTTGTTGCTGCGCGTAGGCTGACGGCGCCGTCAGGCCGACGATGATCCCGGCGCCCAACGCCTGCGCCACCGCCAGCGACAGCTTTTTCCTATGCATCCTCTTCATCATGGACCCCCATGGAGTTAAAAATTACAGCAGCTATTTGTCCTTACCACCCGCAACCTATTCGAATCGTTGGGTCGACCGACTTACATCAAGTCGTCGGTCGACCAGAGCAAGCAAAACCGAAGGGAAGTATCAACTCCTTAGCGCAGCCGGGCGCGACAGCGAGGTCCTTTGTTGAAATCTCATGCAGGAACCTCAGAGGAAAGCGAACCCGAGCCGGAAAAATTTCTGATTTACCTGACCGGACACAGTTGCCACGTTACAACACCCCTAATTCGGGCTGCAACAAAATGATGGGCTTCGTTACAATCCGACTTGCTCCGTGTTGCAAATCTGCCAAAGATGCCGAAACGCAATGCACAAATCGCTCCCTCGCGTTGCACCCGGTGAGCCGCACCCGGGGCCCGGCGCCGCCCTGAAGACCCGATCGAGCGGCCACGGGCAGGCCACGCCGGCGGGATCGAGCGCGAGTCCGTCATGCCCTGCCGGCTGACCGGCTAAACCCGTGGATTCGGCGAGCGCTTTTCGCATCCTGTCCGCTAAGCCCCGTGATGTCCCCGACGTTCTGGCGATGATCGAGGCGCTCGCGGAGTACGAAAATCTGCGCCATCTTTGCGTTGCGACCGAGGCGAGCCTTCACGCCGCGCTGTTCGGCCCTCGCCCCGCGGCCGAGGTGCTCGTCGGCTGGGAAGGCCCGGCGCCGGTCGCATTTGCGTTATTTTTTCATAACTTTTCGACGTTTCTAGGCCGCAAGGGCTTGTATCTCGAGGATTTATTTGTCCGACCGCCCTATCGTGGCCGCGGCTACGGACGCGCGCTGCTCACCCAGTTGGCGCGCATCGCGGTTGCGCGCCATTGCGGCCGGTTCGAATGGGCGGTGCTCGACTGGAATGTCGCAGCCATCGGCTTCTATGAGTCACTGGGAGCAACGCTCTTGCCCGATTGGCGGATCAGTCGTGTTACTGGACCGGCGCTGCAGCGACTCGCCGCGAACCCAGCGATCGGCGTCTGACGGCGCAAGCGATGCGGCGTGCGTAGTCCACACATTTCGAGCGATAATTCGTTCTTTTTGAATGCCGCACCGCCGCTTGGCGATGCTGCATTGCACAGGACTCCCATGAGCGAAGAACTAATCGCCGACTTCCGGCGACTGTCTTGCGATGCCGATTTCTGGTCGCTAAGGCTCACCGATGAGCGGGCCGAAAGCTATGCGGTACGCAAGAGCGTCGCGCAACCGCCGGTACTCTTGACCGACCGGGGCGCCATGCTCACCGCTCACGCGGCGGGCGGCTGCGGCTACGCCGCGACCAGCGACGTGTCGCGGGCGGGTCTGCAATCCGCGCTCGACCGGGCCGCGTCCTGGGCGCGGGCGGCGGCCCCGCGCTCGCTGATCGATTTCGGCGCGCTGCCGAAGCCTGCGCCGCGAGGCGCATACGCCTCCCCGGACGTGGACAAGCCCGCCTGGTCGCAGCGCGACTGGTACGACCTGCTCGCCGAAGAATCCCGCCAGGCGGGATGCGATCCGCGCATCGTTGACTGGGAGGCGACGGTGGAGACCCGAACGGCCGAGCATCGTTACCTGACGAGCACCGGTGGCGACGTGTTGCAGCGCTATCGCTTCGTCATGCCCGGCATGTCGGTCACCGCACACGCGGACGGCGACACGCAGACGCGGACGCTCAACGGCTACCGCGGTCTGGCGCAGCAGGGCGGAGAAGGCATGCTGGACCGTTTCGGCTTTGTCGGCAGCGGACGGCGCCTCGCCGACGAGGCGCTGCAGCTGTTGCTGGCGCCGAACTGCCCGGCGGGCACCATGGACGTGCTGCTTCTGCCCGACCAGATGGTCCTGCAGATCCACGAGTCGATCGGACATCCGCTGGAGCTCGACCGCATTCTCGGCGACGAACGCAACTTTGCCGGCACGAGTTTCGTGACCCTCGACATGTTCGGATCCTACCGGTACGGGTCCGACCTGCTCAATGTCTGCTTCGATCCGACGCGTCCGGAAGAGCTTGCCAGCTATGCCTTCGACGACGAAGGCACACCCGCGGAAAAGGCCTATCTGATTCGCAAGGGCATTCTCGAGCGGCCGCTCGGCGGCGCGATCTCACAGGCCCGCGCCGGATTGGCCGGCGTCGCGAACTCGCGCGCGGACAACTGGAATCGGCCGCCGATCGACCGGATGGCCAACATCAACCTGGAGCCGGGAGATGCGACGCTCGCCGACATGATCGCGGGCATCGAGCGCGGCGTGCTGATGAGCACCAACAGCTCCTGGTCGATCGACGATTCCCGCAACAAGTTCCAGTTCGGCTGCGAATGGGGCCAGTTGATCGAGAACGGCAAGTTGACGGCCGTCGTCAAGAATCCGAATTATCGCGGCATCTCGGCCAACTTCTGGCGCAACCTGACCCGCGTCGGCGAGGCCGCGACCATGCAGGTGCTCGGTACGCCGTATTGCGGCAAGGGCGAACCCTCACAGGTGATCCGCGTCGGGCATGCATCACCGGCGTGCGTATTCGCCGCGGTCGACGTCTTCGGCGGAGATGCATCATGAAGCCCGCGAACATCGAGGAGTATTTCAACGAGGTCGCCGCGTTGCTCGACCGGTCGGTCGCACCCGGCGAGATTTACACTTGCCGCCTGGACGCGGAGATCTCCGATTTCGTCAGGCTCAACCGCGGCAAAGTCCGCCAGCCGGGGACGGTCGCCCAATGCTATCTGCGGCTGCACCTGATCGCCGGCGGCCGGCACGCCGAACAATGCCTGACGGTGGCGGGCGATCTTGGCCGGGACCGCGTGGCAATCGCTGCCGCGCTGGCCACCTTGCGGGCGACAATCGCGGCGCTGCCGGAGGATCCGCATCTCAGTTTCGCGACCGACATTCGGCCGAGCCGGGTCATTCGCAGCTCGCCCCTGCCGGCGGGCGAAGAGATCGTCGAGACCATTCTCGATGCTGCCGACGGGGTGGACCTGGTCGGCATTTACGCAGGAGGGCCGGTTTACCGCGGCTTTGCGAATTCATTCGGCCAACGGAACTGGCATGAGGTCCGGTCGTTCAACCTGCAGTGGAGCCTCTATCACCGGGCGGACAAGGCGGTGAAAACCGTATACGGCGGCTTCGAGTGGGCTTCCGAAACCTTCGCGGCGAAAATGGCGGGTGCCCGCGAACGACTCGCGCTTCTTGCCCGCCCCTCGCGCTCGCTGCAGCCGGGGCGCTACCGCGCCTACCTGACGCCCACCGCGATGGAGGAGATCGCCGGCATGCTGTGCTGGGGCGGCTTTTCGGGCCGCGCGCTCGAAACCCGGCAGAGCTGCCTGTTCCGGCTGAAGGATGGGGCCGCGGCGCTCGATCCATCGGTCGCGTTCGCCGAGAACACCGCCGAGGGTATCGCTCCGGCGTTCCAGGACGAGGGTTTCGCGCGCCCGCAAGCGGTGCCGCTCATCACCGACGGCCGGATGGTCGGATCGCTGGTAAGCCCACGAACTGCCCGGGAATTCGCGCTGGCGCAAAACGGCGCTAACGCGCCCGAAATGCCGGAGTCCCTCGACATGGCCGCCGGCAATCTCGCCTCCGCCGATGCCTTGGCCGCGCTCGACACCGGGCTTTATCTCGGCAACCTCTGGTATCTCAATTTCTCCGATCGGCCGGCGTGCCGGTTGACCGGCATGACCCGCTTCGCCTCGTTCTGGGTCGAGGGTGGGAAGATCGTGGCGCCGGTCGACGTCATGCGCTTCGACGACAGCGTCTTCCGGCTGCTCGGCGACCAGCTGGTCGGACTCACCGCCGAACGCGAGCTGCTTGTCAACGGCGACACGTACCGCGAGCGTAACGTCAGCAGCATGCGGCTTCCCGGCGCGGTCGTGCGCGACATGGCGTTTACGTTGTAGGGCCGAATTCATTCGGCCGCATCGCGGCATGGGACGCCGCGTGCGAATGAATTCGCACCCACACACCAAGCCGGCCTGAGCCATAGCGGCCGTACGCAACGTAGCCTGCCCCCCAAAGCGCGGCGCGCACTTCCAGATCCGGAACATAGTCGGCGAGGTAACGCCACGGCTGCCGCAGACCGGCGAACGTCGTCAGATAGGGGGCGTTGATCCGACGCACAAGGACGTTTGCGGGCGCCAGCCAGCGCGGCAGCAGCTTCGAACCCGACGCCGCCACGCGCGCCCCGGGCGCGACGAAGGCGAACAGATGCGCCAGCGCCGAGGGTGACTGCAGCACGTCGTGGGCGAAGTTGAACAGCACGGCGTCGAATGGGCCGGCGAGTGGCGCATCGTCGGCCGCGGCCTCGATCAACGTCACGTTGGCCCAACCGGTGCGCGCGATCCGGTCGCGCGCACGGCGCGCCATGTCGGGCGAAAGCTCGACGCCGGTGACGCACCCTTCCCCGCCGACAGCGGCGACGAGGAGAGGAAATGACAGGCCCGTGCCGCACGCCACGTCGAGCACTGCGTCGCCGTGCCTGAGCTTGAGCGCCGCGATCGTGCGCCGGCGCAACCGCATCGTGCGTGCGGCTGAGGCGTCGTACCCTTCCGCGTGGGCCCGATAGCGCTCGATGGCGCGCAGCGGGTCAGGGTCTTCATGCTGTAGGGTCGAATTCATTCGGCCGCGGCGTTGGCCGGACACATCCGGCTCTACGCTCCGTGGTGCCAGCCTTTGGGTATCGCGGACAGCAGCTTCTTCGTATATGGCTGCTGCGGGTGCCGGTAGATCTCGTCGGAGTCGGCGATCTCGACGATCTCCCCTTGATTCATGACCATGACCTGGTCGGAGATGTACTTCACGACCGCGAGATCGTGCGAGATGAAGATATACGAGAGGTGAAACTCGTCCTGCAGGTCCTGCAGCAGGTTCAGCACCTGCGCTTGCACCGAGACATCTAGCGCCGACACGGATTCGTCGCAGATCAGGATGTCAGGCTTGAGCGTCAGGCAGCGCGCGATCGCGATGCGCTGGCGTTGTCCGCCGGAAAACTCATGGGGATATTTGTAGAACGATACCTCGGGCAGACCGACCTTCTGCAGCATTTCGAATGCGAGGTCCGTGCGATCCTGAGTCGACGAGCCCACGCCGTGGATCATCATGGGCTCGGTGAGTATCTGGCCGATGAGGAAGCGCGGATTGAGCGACGCGTAGGGGTTCTGGAAAATGATCTGGATGCGCCGCTTGTAGGCCATGAACTCGCGCGGCGTCATCGACAGGATGTCGCGGCCTTCGAACAGCGCCTCTCCCGCGGACGCTTCGTGCAGGCGCATCAGCGTTAGGCCGACCGTCGTCTTGCCGGAACCCGACTCGCCGACGAGTCCCAGCGTCTTGCCCTTGGGCAGCTTGAAGGACACGTCCTTCACCGCCTCGAACTTGCGGCGGCCGAAAACGCCCTCGCGCGTATAGAAGTCCTTGCCGAGTTTGCGGACGTCGAGAATGATCGGGTCGGAGGACAGGACGCCGCGTTTGCGCTCGTTCAGGTTCATCGCGTGGGCGCTGCCGCCCATGAAATCTTCGATCACGGGCAGGCGCACCGGCCGGCGGTCCAATCGCGGTCGGCATTGCAAGAGCGCCTTGGTGTACGCATCCTGCGGATTCTCGAATACGGTCTTCGCCGGACCTTGCTCGCGGATCTCGCCGCTGCGCATCACGACGACGTAATCGGCGATCTCGCCGACGACCGCGAGGTCGTGGGTGATGAACAGCACCGACATCTGGTGCTTGCGCTGCAGCGCCGCGATCAGGTCCAGGATCTGCTTCTGGATGGTCACGTCGAGCGCAGTGGTCGGCTCGTCGGCGATGAGAAGCTTGGGCTCGCACGCGATCGCCATCGCGATCATCACCCGCTGCTGCTGCCCACCCGACATCTGCGAGGGAAAGGCGTTGATCTTGTACTCGGCATCGGGAATGCCGACCTCGTCGAGCAGCGCGATCGCGCGTTTTCGCGCCGCGCCGGGCGACAGCCCCATGTGCAGCCGGAGGACTTCGCCCAGCTGGAAGCCGGCCGTGAACACCGGGTTGAGCGAGGTCATCGGCTCCTGGAAGATCATCGATATGTCGGCGCCGCGCATCTTGCGCAACTCGACCGCGTCGAGCTCGAGCAGATTCCGGCCGTCGTACCGTATCTCGCTTCCCGGGAGAACGCTCGCGTTCTCCTTGGGCAACAGACCGAGCATCGACAGCGAAGTCACCGACTTGCCACTGCCCGACTCGCCGACCAGCGCCACCGTGGCATTCTTCGGGATGTCGAAGCTGATCCCTTTGACGGCTTCGAAGGTCGTGTCCTTGTCGAGCCGGAAATTGATCCGGAGATTGCGGACAGAGAGCAGCGTTTCCATGGGCGTCACGCCATTCCGTCACTTCAATTTCGGATCCAGCGCGTCGCGCAAGGCATCGGTAAACAGGCTGAACGCGGTGACCAGAACCGCCATGAACGTTCCCGCGGCAGCGAGCTGCCACCATTTGCCCAAAATCAGTTCGTTCTGCGCCTCGTTCAACATCGAACCCCAGGAGACGACGTCAACCGGTACGCCGAAGCCCAGAAACGACAGAATCACCTCCGATTTGATGAACGCAACGGTGTAGATCGAGAGCTGCACCAGGACCACATGGCTGATGTTCGGGAAAATGTGCACGAACATACGGCGCGCGTTGGACGCGCCGATTGCATCGGCCGCCTGCACGTACTCGCGACCCTTGTGCTTGAGATATTCGCCGCGGATCAGCCGGAAAGTGCCCGTCCAGCCGGTCAGCCCCAGGATCAGCACGATGGTGAACGTCCCCTTCTGCTGCAGCACGGCGGCAACGGCGAGGATCAGCAGCAGGTACGGGATCGCCGTGAACACGCTGTAGAACCAGTTGAAGAAATCGTCGAGCCACTTGCCGTAGTAGCCGGCGACGGCGCCAAACACCGTGCCGAGCAGCGTGGCCACGCACGCTGCGGCGAGTCCGACGAAGATCGACGTTTCCGAGCCCTTGATCACCTTCTTCAGCACGTCGCGGCCCCACTTGTCGCCGCCCAAAGGCAACGTCGGCGCTCGCGCTTCTGCAGCCACGTTCTCGACCGCCTTGCTCCTGATATCCGCCATCACCTCGGCGAGCGGATCGACGGTCTTGTTGTCCTCCGCGACTGAGGCTTCCGGGGCCTTCGGCGCCGCGGCACCTTCGTTGCGGATCGCGGCGAGCGCATCGGCGAGCGGATCCTCGATCGGCAGCTCGGTTGGCTTGTCGGAGGCGCTCGTCGCGCCCGGCGCGCTCGTCGCGCCGGCCCCGGGCTCGGCGGGTCCGACAAACGTCGGCGGCGCGTAGTTGACCCCGACCTCTTTCGCCCAGTCTTTCGCGATAAGCCCCGTTCCCGACAGCAGCATCATCACCAGGAACACGGCAACGATCGCCAGCGAGACCATCGCCACACCGTCGGAGCGCAGCCTCTTCCACGCCAGCGCCCATAGCCCGGGAGAGACGGCATGCGGCTTATCGAAAGGCATCGCCGTCTCCTACTTGAGCTGCACGCGCGGGTCGACCGCCTTGTACATCAGGTCGGCCAGCAGGTTGAAGATCATCGTCGCGACGGCGACGTAAACAGTGATCGCCTTGATCACCGGAAAGTCGCTGCGTTCGACCGCGAGAATCACCTCGCGCCCGATGCCGGGGATCGAGAAGAAGCGCTCGACCAGGAACGCGCCGATCAGCAGGCCCGGCAGCGTCGCCATCACATGCGTGATGATCGGGATCGACGCGTTGCGCAGCACGTGCACCCACATGGTGCGGTTCTCCGACAGCCCTTTCGCGCGCGCGGTGCGCACGTAGTCCTGATTGATCTCATCGAGGACGAAGGTGCGGAACAGGCGCAGG
>Ga0075424_100002695_pt1 | contig 16345 bp, 16 predicted proteins | sample SoiMethybrSBSTD3_FD_75301 | JGI IMG/M metagenome (GOLD analysis project Ga0075424, IMG submission 75301) | Bulk soil microbial communities from a Populus tree surrounding site in Tennessee, USA - Soil MetaG P. TD hybrid SBSTD3 | ecosystem: Environmental > Terrestrial > Soil > Tree plantation...
CCAAACGAAGGGTTTGCCGTCAGTTCCTGTTGGATCCGGAGAGGTCGCCTTTTGTGCAGGTTTCCTGCCTTGCTCTTCGGGAACACTGGCTGGAGCGAAAATACTCAAGTCGTCATCTGAGAGCAACTGGGCCGCGATATTTAAGCTCTCGATCTCCTTACGAATACGTGCCAAGTCCGCTTCTTTCTGGTAGAGAACTTCGTATGCGTCTTTCATCGCGCTATGCTCCTGGATAACTTCTGGTCCGCTGCGTGACAGGGTAGATCAATGGGTGATATCGAGCCTTGGCATCAGTGAGCGGAAATTGCGAATTTCACAGTAATTTGAGTCTCAGATTCGACCGGCGATCCGGACGCGTAATACGGCTTAAAGCGCCACTGCTTGACGGCTTCACGAGCAGCCGAAAAAAGAATCTCTGGACCACTGATGGGCTGGAGCTTTTGGATATTCCCCTCTTTGTCGATCGTGGCCAGCAACACCACTGCGCCCTCCATCGTCTGCTGTTTCGCCAAAACCGGGTCGGTTAGGCCCGCCGCGCTCCCGGCATTCAAATTCGTAACCTTAAAAGACTCTGGAGCTTCCTGATGTAGGGCGAGGTAAATCGAGTCATTACGGGTGTCTATGATTTGATGGTGGCCATCGCTGGATATTACTTCTACCGCGAGTGGCGATCTGATTGCCGATTGGACAATGCCGGGAGCCAATGTCAGTTCTGCGGCAGATGCAGGTGCAGCATCCGTGCCGCTGCCATGCTTTGAGGCGGTGCGTCGCGAGGATGCGCGGATGTGTCCCGGCTTTTCTGCAGTCGTTCCGGTGATTACGCTCGTCTCACTTGTTGCCTGGGTATTCGCGAACCAGCGATAGTACGCAAAGACCAAAGCGACCGCCAAGAGTACGGCCAAGACAACAAGCCCACCAAGACGCCACTTCTCCTTGGCCTCAGGCTCCACAGCGGTTAAGTTGACTTGCGGCTGGTAGCTTTGCGTTGTCATGCACAACCCCGCTCGGCGAAGACGCTGTCTATTCTACCCCCCAGGCACGCGCGACATAGGCTGGAGGCTGTGAAGAGGCTTGAGCGGTTTCGATCTTTACTCGTATTTGTGCCTTTGACAATCCCACGAAAGATGTACATGGGAGATGGTTCACGCCTTTCGAGCGGGTTAAGCCGCCGTGCCTTGGCCAGCGCTCCTACGGTCTTCGAACGTATCACGCATGTGCTTCATGAGCAGGCGTTGTGCGCGACTCTGGTAGTGGTGGCGCAAGGTGACAATTCCGACCGTGCGGGTGCTGTGTTTGCCTGAAATCGGAATGAACTTGCATCCCGGCTGAGGCTGCACTGCCATCGCTGGCACCGCCGAGACGCCCATTCCGGCAGAGACCATCGCTAATATCGTGGCAAATTGTCCGCTTTCGAAGACGATACTCGGCGACATTTTCACCTTATTACACGCGGCAATAACGCTGTCGCGAAAGCAGTGGCCCTCTTTCAGTAACAGAAACGGTTCGCGGTTCAGTTCCGTCAGACTGATAGACGCGCGCGATTCAAGCCGGTGCTTCTCGGGAAGGACCGCGTAAAGCTTCTCTTTGAATAGCTCCACATTGGCGAGTTCATTGCCGGCAATCGGCAGCGCTGCGACGGCCATGTCGATCGTCCCCTCGTGCAAGCGCTGCAGCAGGGTCGGCGTAATGTCTTCAATGATCTTGATGTCTACGAGCGGATGTCGGGCCGTGAAGTCATTCAGTAATCTCGGGAGCATATACGCAGCGATCGTAGGAATAATGCCGACGACGACCTCGCCCTTATCATTGCTGGACATTTCGCGGAGCTCGATTTTGGCTTCGTCCATCTCGCGCAGAATGCGTTCCGCCTTGGGAAGAAAGGTCTTGCCGAAGACCGTCAACTTGGCAGAGCGAGGCAGTCGATCAAACAGCCGCGCCCCAAGCTCTGCTTCAAGCTTTAGGATCTGTTGCGAGAGAGACGGCTGGGCGACGTGCTCCACTTCAGAAGCACGGGTAAATGTTCCATGACGGGCAACTGCGCGAAAATAGCGAAGCTGGTGAACCTCCATAGGACCTCGAAAATCTCTAAGATGCAAATCCTATGGCAATCATAGGAAACATATATTTTACCTCTGCCACCCTATCCTAAGAAAATGACTACATATGGAAAAAGAACTTGCCGTTGCAGCGGGGACTGCTGCCCCCGAAGCCCAGGAAACCGTCCACCCAACTGAAGGCAAATGTCCGGTCGCGCATGGCCCAAGCCGGGCACACACGAACCGCGATTGGTGGCCGAACCAGCTGAACCTGAACATCCTCCACCAAAACTCTCCTCAGTCTGATCCCATGGGTGATGAGTTCAACTACGCGGAAGAATTCAGGAGCCTAGATCTGAATGCAGTGATCAAAGACCTGCATGCCGTGATGACGGACTCGCAAGAATGGTGGCCGGCGGACTTTGGTCACTACGGTCCGCTTTTCATTCGCATGGCGTGGCACAGCGCCGGCACCTACCGCATCGGTGATGGCCGCGGCGGCGCCGGAGCCGGCCAGCAGCGATTTGCGCCCCTGAACAGCTGGCCAGATAACGTAAATCTCGACAAGGCACGCCGTCTGCTCTGGCCGATTAAGCAGAAGTACGGCAGGAAGATCTCGTGGGCAGATCTCATGATTCTGGCCGGCAACGTTGCGCTCGAATCGATGGGTTTCAAAACCTTCGGTTTCGGCGGCGGTCGCCCTGATGTCTGGGAGCCGGAAGAACTTTTCTGGGGACCCGAAGGAAAGTGGCTGGCCGACGAGCGCTATAGCGGCGAGCGGAATCTTCAGAGTCCACTCGGCGCCGTGCAGATGGGACTGATCTATGTGAATCCGGAAGGGCCGAACGCCAACCCGGATCCCGTCGCTGCTGCCCGCGATATTCGCGAGACTTTTGCGCGCATGGCGATGAACGATGAAGAAACCGTCGCGCTGATCGCCGGTGGTCACACGTTCGGCAAAACGCACGGCGCTGGCCCTGCTGCCAACGTTGGCGCGGAGCCGGAAGCCGCCGAGATCGAAGAGCAAGGGCTTGGCTGGAAGAGCAAGTTCCGTACGGGCAAAGCTGGCGACGCGATCGGCAGCGGCTTGGAAGTTACCTGGACGACCACGCCCACGAAATGGAGCAACAACTTCTTCGAGAACCTGTTCAAGTACGACTGGGAACTGACCAAGAGCCCGGCTGGCGCGCACCAGTGGGTGGCAAAGAACGGCGCAGGAGCTGGCACCGTTCCCGACGCGCACGATCCTTCAAAGCGTCACGCGCCAACTATGCTAACCACCGATCTCTCGCTGCGCATTGATCCCGCTTACGAAAAAATCTCGCGCCGGTTCTACGAACACCCGGACCAATTCGCCGATGCGTTTGCTAAGGCGTGGTTCAAGCTTACGCACCGCGATATGGGACCCATTTCGCGTTACCTTGGCCCGCTGGTTCCGAAGGAGCCCCAGCTCTGGCAAGATCCCGTTCCCGCGGTTGACCACAAATTGATCGACGAGAAAGATGCGGCTGCGCTAAAGGCAAAAATTCTCGCATCCGGTTTGTCGATCTCCGAACTGGTCAGCACGGCTTGGGCCGCTGCGTCGAGCTTCCGCGGATCCGATAAGCGCGGCGGAGCGAACGGAGCTCGCGTGCGCCTGTCACCCCAGAAAGACTGGGAAGTGAACCAGCCGGCGCAGCTGGCAAAGGTCCTTCAGAAGCTCGAGGCCATTCAGAAGGAGTTCAACAACAAGGAAAAGAAAGTCTCCCTCGCGGACTTGATCGTTCTCGGTGGCAATGCGGCCATTGAGCAGGCCGCCAAAAAAGCTGGTCATGTCGTGAAGGTTCCCTTCGCGCCGGGACGCACCGATACTACGCAGGAACTGACAGACGTTCACTCGTTCGCCGTGCTCGAACCCGCCGCAGACCCGTTCCGCAACTACATACGCAAAGGTGAAACCAGGTCGTTGGAGGAGCTCATGTTGGACCGGGTGCAGTTGCTGACGCTGACGGCTCCGGAGCTCACCGTTCTTCTCGGCGGCATGCGCGTGCTGAATACGAATTTCAGGCAGTCTAAGTACGGTGTCTTCACCAAAAGACCCGAAACCTTGACGAATGATTTCTTCGTCCACTTGCTGGACATGAACACGCAGTGGCAGCCGGCGATAAGTTCCAATGGCGCTGGACCGGTTTACGAAGGGCGTGACCGCAAGACGGGTCAACCCAAATGGACCGCCAGCCGCGTCGATTTGCTTTTCGGTTCGAACTCACAGCTGCGGGCAATCGCGGAAGTCTATGCACAAAACGACTCGAAGGAGAAGTTCGTGAAAGACTTCGTGGCGGCGTGGAACAAGGTCATGAACCTGGACCGCTACGATCTCGTCGCGGCCGGGAAAAGAGTGAACTAGAACAGAGGCTGTTCAGGGGCGGCGCTCCAGTCCGCCCCTGGCCATTTCTCATTTCTCGTAAACGGTGGATCCTCCAGTTACCGTACGCACGATCTCAATGTCCTTTATTTTTTCCTGACTCACAGTATGGGGATCCTCTGCCAGCACGGCGAAATCCGCCAACTTACCCGGCGTGATCGATCCTTTATACGGCTCTTCATGTGAGTTGTACGCGCCGTTAATCGTATTGACGCGCAGAGCTTCATCCACGCTGATTCGTTGATTGGCTCCCCAAGTCTCGCCGTTCCAGCCCCTGCGCGTCACCATGCCTTGAATTCCCATAAGCGGCGCGAACGGGCCGGGACCAAAGTCCGAACCTGCCGCCACTCGAATGCCGCTGTCCAGGAAGGAGCGGTACGCCATGCAATGCTTCATTCGCTCTTCGCCATAAAAATGAAACTTGTCGGAGTTGTAGTAGGCGTAGGTCGTAAACGGAGCAGGTACTGTGTCCAATGCTTTCATGCGCCGGAGGAGATCATCGGTGATCAGTGTGCAGTGAGTGATCTTGGGCCGAACATCAGACAAAGGAGCGACCTGCTGTGCTCGTTCATAGGCTGTCAGAAGCATGTCGATGGCGACGTCTCCGTTCGCGTGGCAGTTGGGCTGAATGCCGGCACGCTGCACCCGCTCTACCCAGGCATTAAGGTCCGCCTGGGTTACGGTGATGTTGCCCTTATACGGAGGATTTGTTCCGGGGTAGGGTTCGCTCAACGCCATGGTGCGCTCGGAAAAGGAACCATCGACCGTGTGTTCGGCAGTCGCTCCGAAACGAATCCACGCGTCGCCAAACCCTGTGCCAATGCCATCCTTAATCATCGTCTCTAAGACTTCGCCGTAAGCCTCATAGCTGACTCGATGCAGCAGTTCGCCGCGAGCCCGCAGCTGCTGCAGCGCAAACAGATCGCCCCCTTCATGGTGGACGCTGGTCAGACCATAACGGACGAACTGCTTGGAGATATACGCGAGTCCGTCGCGACCGCGTTGTTGCACCTGCTCTGGCGTGAAAGTTTCCCGCTTGCCAACCTTGTCGAAGACCTCGTCCGCGCGGTCGGTGGCGCGTCCGGTAAGCTCGCCGCTTTCGTCACGTTCATACGTTCCACCCGCAGGGTTCGGAGTGTGCTTATCGATTCCGGCCAACGCCAGCGCTTTGCTGTTGTAGTAAGACGAGTGACCACCGCGATGATGAACGACCACGGGATGCTCTCGCGAGACTTGGTCAAGGTCGTGCAGGTTGAGCCGACGATTGTCTTTTACCTTTGTGTCGTCGAAGAAATGTCCTTCGACCCAAGATCCAGGCGGTGTTTTTTGGGCTTTGGCGCGGAGTTTCTCGATAATGCTATCGATTGTCACAAATTCGACGTCAAAGGGATTGCCAACCAGGACTTCATAAAGAAGGACGTCGCCCTCCGCATGGTTGTGGCAATCGATGAATCCCGGCACGACTGTCATCTGCTTTGCGTCGATCGTCTGCGTGCGTTTGCCGATGAATGTTTTAGCTGCCGCGGTATTGCCGACAAAAACGAACCGTGAGCCTTTTACAGCAAAGGCTTCTGCCGTCGGCATGCGGGAATCGACGGTGTAAGCCTTGGCGTTGAAAACCACTAAATCGGCATGTCGAGGATCAAAGTCGGCGTTTTCCTCCTGGGCTAAAGCCTTCGCACCCAAGAAGCCGCCGGTGGCGAGACCTGCTATGCCTGTGCCGATCAGCCCGAGGAACTCCCTGCGATTCTGGCGACACTTATTCATCGCACCTCCCGCTTACGTGTTCGTGCGGAATCGCTGTATCCTACGCTGACTTTGCCAGCCCTTGGTTGAAAAATCCCTGTTCCGCCGCAGCTTGCCGCAGTTCACCGTAGCCGTCGAGGTGAGGCGTCAGCCAACGCTTTAGTCCCTCGGCATCGAGGATGGCGCGATGCATCGGATTATCGTAACTCATGGCTAGAAGTGCGTCGACGAACCGGCGTTCTTGTTCGCGATCGAGATCCGGACGTGCCGTGAACATGCAATGGTTGTAGGCCGGAGAGGACCAAATCTCAGTAAGACCGCCTTCGGGCACCAGGCGTTCTTTGCGTACAGTTTCCCAGAAGGGGCTGCCGATGGCACCTGCATCAACCCGTCCGTCAAGAACCGCGCGCACGACTTCTACTTCACTGGTCCCGGTGTCGCCATGTTTGCCTACGTCGCTGTCGAAGCGCAACGTACGGTAATCCCTGCCTTCGCTGAACCCCTGCTGCGCCAGAAAGTGGACCGGAAGAATTGCCGCGTGTCCGCTGTCGCGGCTGCCGAGAGCAAGTGTGCGGCCTTTCAAGTCCGCAAGCCTCGAAATCGGGCCGCCCGTGACGGCGACGATCTTAGTCATCCAGCCGAGATCGGTGTCGCGCATGGCGATTGCGCGGCAAGTGTGTCGGCTCCATTCATCCGACTGCAAGTAGGCGAGATTTGTATTCCACGCAATGTCGATACGCGGGGCCGCCTCTTCGGATTCCGCAAGAAGCGCAAGTACCTGCGCCTCATAGCTCTGAAAAAGTACGATTTCGACAGGAAGATGGGCTTCGCCATGGAAATATTGCCGCATGCCCTCCCAGATCGTTACCACCTTCGAATGGTAGGCAACCGCTCCGAGCCAGATTGTTTTGCTCATAAGTCTTTTCCGTCCATTTCTCCGCTCACCCCACTCAAGCGAAAACCCTTTTGAGTGGGCACCCTGGATCTCCAGCCCATCAGAAAAGCGGGATTCCCAACAGCGACTTCCCGATGAACTCGCGCAGAACATCACCGGTCGGTGCCATCACAGCACCAGCGTGCGCATCGCGGAACAGGCGCTCGATGCTCAAATGTTTTGAAAATGCCGCGCCCCCGCAAACTCGCATTGCAGTTGACGTCACGCTGATGGCAACGTCGCCAGCAGCAGCCTTGGCTTCGAGCACACGAAGCATGGTCGTCTCACGCGGTTTTTCAAGATGATCGACGAGATCATCAATACGCGAGGCCAGCCCGTCAGTGTCAATCTGCATGGTCGCCAGTTGCGCGCGTAGCGTAGGCAGACTCTCACCCAGGCTCTGCCCCAGGTGTTCGAATTTCGCGGTCTTAAGGTGCGACGCAGTGCCTGCGACTGCTGCTCGGCACAATCCAAGAGCAACAGAGGCTGTTCCCAGGTTGAACAGCGGCAGCACCACATTGAGCATGGCGGGAAAGCCCGCGCCATCGTCGGTGAGTTGAAACTGAGACGCTACTTCGCACTCTTCCAGCACAACCGGCGCGGATGCGTTGGCGCGAAGTCCCAAACCGTCCCAGGGTCCCGCAACCGAGACTCCGCGCGCACTCGCGGCAACCAAATAGAGCGTGGAATCGGTAGGCCCCGACCCTTCCGGAGCGAGCGCGGAAACCACGTAGCTGTGCGCGTGGCCCGCGCTGGTTACGAAGGATTTCTTCGCACTGATCTGGACGCTACCACTGCCATTCCGTAGGGCTCGGGAGATCGGCGCCCAAAAATGACTGCGCGAGCCGGCTTCGCTGAACGCGAGAGTGGATAAGTGCCGGCCGGCGCTAATGTCCTTCAGTATGGGGGTAACTGCCGCAGCCGCGCTCGCTCGAGCCGTTGCAATTGTCGCCGCGCCGAGAGCATGCATCAGGTAGACCATCGCAACCGACGCGTCTGCCTCGGCGAGCGCAGTCATTACTGCGGCGAATGTACGAGGACCAAGGCCTGAACCGCCAACGTCTGCGGGCAACATCAATCCAAGCAGTCCGGCTTCGCCCAGCGCGGTAACGGCCTCGCTGGAGAATCGTCCTGCCTTGTCGTTTTGTCCTGCAGATGGCACCAGCACGCGACGGGCGATGTCGCGGGCGTTCGATACCGCCGAATCATGAGTCATTTCGCACCGGGTGTATTGGATCGAAGGATTGTCGCCGACCGTTGGCGAAGCGGTCAAATCGTTCCCAGCTTGTTCAATAACGTTTGATAATAAAAACCGTCTTGTCGTCGATCAGATCCGCATTGCCATCGCGTCGCAGAAATTCGTCTTGCTTCACGGCGTAATCCAACAACGCATTACAAATGTCTTTGGTAGATTTGGCATGGTGCTCGCGCATCACCGCCTCGAGTTGCTCGCGCGCCTGCGGGTCGCTGCCGTCGTAAACTCCGTCCGTGTAGAGAACAAGGAGATCTCCCGGACTCATCAGTGTAATTTCCGCGACATCCGACAAGTTCAGGGCCATTGACCGCAGTTTCAGCGAGTAGTACTTTTTGCGGTCCGGATGATCGGCAGGAATCTGCAAGCCAAGAGGAAGGAATTGCAGCATCTTACTTTCGTCGATCTTCATGAACTTGCCGAATTCGGCAGAGAACACCAGTGGCGCCGGATGTCCGAAGTTCACAAAGCGAAAATGGCCGCCCGGGTTTACTTCGCCATACAGCATGGTTGCGATCTCGCGCGCTTCTTCTTTATCACTAAGGCCCAAAGCGTTCCGGGCCGTAACCGATTGTGCGAGCCTCAGATTCAGATTTTCGAGTAGATCGGGGCTTGCCTTTCCGTAGCGGTCTAGTTCGGTCAACATCAATGCATGGAACGTATCGTGCACCGTTGATGCAATTTTCGCAGAGATAATTCCGTGCCCCTGCGCGTCCACCAGTAGAACACCCGCTGTCGAATAAAGATCCTGCAAATCTTCGGCAACCCGCACCTGTTCAGAACTCCTCGCAAATCTGTACTCGGTTTCCATCTCGGGCTTGAAGCCCGGCGTGCCCTTCAACCAGAGCACGTGATCGTCGACCGCATTACGAAGCGGTGCGCCCGCAGGCAGCGGTTCGAGAAATTCTTTGGACAAGCGTTGTGCCCTGTGAATGCGCGCGTCAATGTCATAGCGCTGCTGAAAATTGATGTACTCAAACAGATCGCCGCCAACCGTTCCGGCGGGCAGGGAATTGCCGTACATCTCAATACCAGGGATGTGGGGGATCGCGCCCTCCACCGGCATGAGGCGTTCACGCAAGTAGTCATCAATGGTTAGAAATGTGTTTGCCGTGGTCATCGCAGAGTTACACCGGGTTGATTGAATTGCATTGAGAACCCAGCGGCAATCTTAGTCGGGAATGAACCTGCATCCAAGTGGACTGAAAGCGCCGGCGTCTCACTTGGGCGCATTCCAGTGCGATTCGATCTTCGGCGGATGCATCATGGTTTGCATAACAACGCAGTATTGCTCGGTCTTTTCCTGCAAGGCTTTGAGCTGTTCTGCGGTAGCTTGCGGAGCCTCAATGTCGAACTGTATACGAATGGACTCAAACCCGACCGGCACCGTTTTCGACAGGCCTAACGTCCCTTGCAGGTCCATGTCACCGTCTACGGCGACTTCAATCTTTTGGGTCGGAACGCCCATAGCGGTTGCGACCAATTGGCAGGTCAGCTGTGCGCACGCCGCTAGAGCTCCCAGCAAGAGATCTCCGGAGCATGCTGCCGTGCCGCCGCCCCCCACTCCGGTGTGCGCTTCCGCCTGATAAGCCGCGCGCCCAATATCCACCGAACAAGAGAGCGGCGTGGTGGTCTGGCTGCCTTTCGCGGTTAGCGTGATCCGCGAGCTTGCTGGATCGCGCCGGTACAGTTCTTTAAGTGGCTTCTGAATTGATCTTAGGTCCATCATTGCTCCCCTGATCCTCTTTCCACTGTATAGACGCCCCTCCTTGCCGTGTCTGTGACCGGTGGGAGAAGTTGACGCCGCAGATTACCGAACTAAATCCCAAACCTCTCCCGATAGGCGCTCGGCGAAACACCGGTGTGCCGCTGAAACAAACCACGGAAGAACACGACATCCTGATATCCCACAGCCTCGCTGATCTCCTGCATGGTGCGATGATTGCTTTCGAGCATGCGCTTGGCCGCGGCGATCCGCAGCTTCTGCAAGTAAATCAACGGACTATCTCCCGTCGCCTCCTTGAAGCGGCGCACGAAGTTGCGCAGGCTCATACCCACGCGCCGTGCCGGGTCTTCCAGGGGAAACGTCTTCGCAAAATTCTTGTGCATCCATTCCTGCGCGCTCGAAATATTGTCATCGCTGTGGTCGGTCTTCAGCGGAACGATCGCGAACCCCGACTGCCAGGCGCGCGGCGTTTCGATCAGCAGAGCCTTCGCGGTCTGCATAGCGATTTCATGCCCGCAGAACTTCTCGACCAGATAAACGCTGAGATCGAGCGAGGCATTTACTCCGCCGCCACAATAGAAGCCATGGTCCTCGGTAATCATCAACTCCGGCATCCATTTCACATTCGGATACATCTCGCGAAAACGGTCCGCCAGCCCCCAGTGGGTGGTGGCGCGTTTGCCGTCGAGAAGCCCGGCGGCTGCGACCAGCCCCACTCCCGAGCAGACGCTGGCCACGTCCACTCCACGACTACTCCTTCGTCTTAGCCAGGGAACAATTTCGGCGTTGCGCTGCAGCACGTCTTCAACACTCAACCCGGTGGTAGGCACGAAAATCAGGTCGGTCTTGCCGACATCTTCGAGAGCCACGTTGGGCCGAATCTCAATGTCGCCATCGCACCGGACTGGCCGGCCATCGGCGGTTGCAGTGGTGACATGAAAACGTGGGGCAGTTCGCGACCCGGTCAGGATGTTCCACAAGGAACCGGCATGGCGGAAGACCTCCATGGGTCCTATAGCGGTGGAGGAGAACATCTGATCCAGAAGAAGAATGGTTATTTCTTTCATCGCGGCTTTCTCCGGCCAAGAACAAGAGTGGCGCAAGAGCCTACTTACAATGGCATATCTGCCATCTTGTTGCAAGCTCATTTTGTCGCTAACTTCAGAACATGATCGAGGCGTTTAAGGAAATCAAAGGAGAATGCGATGAAAAAGTACGTGATTGAACGAGAGATTCCAAAGGTTGGAAGTCTGACTCCCCAGCAGTTGCGCGAGGCGGCAGGGAAGTCCAATGGCGTGCTCGCCCAACTGGGCCCGGACATTCAGTGGCAGGAGTCTTACATCACTGCCGACAAAATGTTCTGCGTATATCTGGCCAAAGACGAGGAAGTCATTCAGCGCCACGCGGAGCTGAGCGGGTTTCCGGCGACGAAAGTGACTGAAATCGGCCGGGTGATTGACCCCACAACGGCCGCGTAGGGACCCAAACAGGTCGCTAGGGGGGCGGGCGGGCGTGGCGTAAGAACCTACTTACGATGGCATATCCGCCACCTTGTTGGCGAAAGAATCAGAAGTTACTTTCAACCTACTGAGGAGAAGAAAATGGCAACAGCTAGAAAATTCTCGACCGTCGTCAACGGCGTGATGGTCGACGATCTGATGGATACGATCGAGGCGGTCAAGGCCACTCCCGCGATCGCGAAGTTTAAGTTCAGCGTTCAAAACCAGTGGCAGGGCGGAAGCCTGAATTGCACCATGGCACACAAGTTCTACGGTGCAACGGAAGACCAGTCGCACCCAAAGCCATTTGTGCTACGGGCGGATGAGCCGCCAGTTCTGTTGGGGAGGGACACGGCTGCCAATCCGGTCGAGCATCTGCTGCACGCGTTGGCCTCGTGCCTCACAACTTCGATGGTCTATCACGCGGCTGCCCGTGGCATTCATATTCAAGAAATCGAGTCATCGCTCGAAGGCGACATTGATCTGCACGGCTTTCTGGATCTCGATCCAAAGGTCCGCAAGGGTTATCAGGAAATTCGCGTGAATTTCAAAATCAAAGCTGACGCGACAGACGAGCAGTTGCAGCAGATCGCGAAGTTGGGGCCGGGATATTCTCCGGTATTCGATTCGCTTACCAATGGGGCGCCGGTTGCGGTAACGGCCGAGCGCATGTAAGTGTGCGCGAGTTCGGATGTCCACAAGGTCAAGAGAAAGACAAAGAAAATTTAAGGAGGCGATACCATGCACGGTTCAATGTCAGTTCCGCAGTCGCTTGTGAGCGCGTTACGAGTCATGCTATTCAGGGCCGTTGTCGTTGCGATGCCGCTTCTGGCAACCGCTCAAACTTCCGCGCACGATCATGCCGCTAATGCGAAGCTGGTGCAGATTGTTCGCGCGAACACTGCACAGTTCATCAACGTCAACCATCTTCACGGGACAGGTTATGCCCCTCTGTTCGGATGCGTTAGTGGGCCCGACCACGGCGCCATGGGCATTCACTACCTCAATCTCGGTCTGGTCGGAGACGGCCAGCTGGATGCGCGAACACCCGAGGCCCTGATTTACGAGCCGGTTGGAGACGCTCGTCGATTGGTAGGAGTCGAGTACATCGTGGATGCTGATACGTGGCTTACTGCCCACGGTGCTCCGCCGCAGCTTGAGGGCGAGTTATTTAACTTCGTCGACGCACCGAACCGCTTCGGCATCCCCTCATTCTTTGAATTGCATGTGTGGGCGTGGCGGAATAATCCCAACGGCGCTTTCGTCGATTGGAACAATAACGTCAGCTGCGAAGGTCAGTAAACCGGTTCCCTGGGTACCCCGTCCAGGCTGCGCTTGGACGGGATTTCGCTTTTGCCTGTCCCCTGCCTGGCAGCGTTAGAATTCGGCAATGCCTCATCGTGCGGACGCCTGGGAACTTCTCACCGAATTCACACAATCCGAAAGTCTTCGCAAACATGCGCTCGCCGTCGAAGCTTGCATGCGAGCGTACGCCATGAAATTCGGGCAGGACGCAGAACTCTGGGGCGTGGTCGGCCTGATTCACGATTTTGATTACGAAAAATTCCCCAGCGCGCAGGAGCATCCCTACAAAGGAAACCAGATCCTGAAGGAGCGCGGCTACTCCGATGAAATCCGACGCGCGATTATGTCGCATGCAGACTACACGGGTGTCTCGCGCGAGACACCGATGGAGAAGGCGTTATTTGCAGTTGATGAGCTCGCCGGATTCATTACTGCCTGTGCCTTAGTGAAGCCGGGAAAATCACTGGCCGAAGTGGAGGCTCAATCCGTCCGCAAGAAGATGAAAGACAAAGCGTTTGCCCGTAGCGTGAGCCGCGAAGACATTATGAATGGCGCTCGTGAGCTGGGCGTCGATCTGGACGTGCACATTGCGTTTTGTATCGAGGCAATGAAGGGAATTGCAGGCCAACTGGGGCTGTGATGATAGCTGCCATCGATGATGACTCGTACTAAGGAGTCGTCTAAACTCATCCTATGGATTCGCCAAGCCCTGGGCACAGCACGCCGACAGGAGCGCTCGGGGACTGTAGCGAAGAAACTGGCGGCAGTCCGAGCTGCCGCTAAGTATTCGTTTCCGACTGCCGATATTGACACTATGCTCGCCGACATCGAAGCTGGCTACTCCGGAAAGCGTCCGTAATTCTGGTCGTTGCACGTGACGGTGTATTTGGTCGGTGCGCCTCATCCGACCAAAAAAAAGCTCTGATCGAGAATTCTAGTTTTGACGCGGTTCCCGGAATTACTCGCCTCGCATGAAACGGCCGGAGCCAGTTCAGCAGCAACGTAGCTTAATGCGCTTTCCGCTGTGAGTCAGAAAGCGAGTGTAAGACTCCGGTCCCGTCGTTAATTGCTCTCTCACGCAGAACCTCTCATACGCCGCCTCATCAAAGATCTCTCGCAGAATTTCATGGAGCAGCCGAAAGAACCTCATGCGCCCTCCTCCGCTAAGCGAGTCGGAACGAATGGCGCCTCTGCGGTTCGGGCAACTTCTCTTCCGCTGACCAGTCCAATCCACTGGCGTACGGATTCGAAAAGCAGCAGGGCAACAAGCAGGACCAGAATTCCAGTAACCACCGCATCCAGGCGATTGTTGAAGATCAGTCGTGGATTCCCCCCAACCGCCGCGAGCTGTCGCGCCTGCGCAAGAAATCCCATGCGCGGGTCTGAATCAAGGATCTTGTGCCACGATGCCGTGAACGTTACGGTCACCAACCAAGCCAGAGGCGCCAGTGTCACAAGCGCATACTTCGCGCGATGCATCTTGATGATGATCGTCGTTGCCACGCAGAGTGCTACTGCCGCAAGCAGTTGGTTGGCGATTCCAAACAGCGGCCACAGCGAGTTGATTCCCCCCAGTGGATCGCGTACTCCTTGCCACAAAAAGTACCCCCAGGCCGCGACGATGATCGCGCTTGTCGCCAAAATAGACGGGTACCAACTGGTTCGCCCGAGCGGTTTCCAGACATGGCCGAGCGCGTCTTGAATCATGAAGCGGCCGACGCGCGTGCCGGCATCAAGCACGGTCAAGATGAACAGCGCCTCAAACATCAACGCGAAGTGATACCAGATTGCCATCACCGCCTGTCCGCCCAGGCTGTTGGAAAAAATGTGAGCCATGCCGACTGCAAATGCGGGCGCTCCACCGGTACGATTGAAGAGCGTCTGCTCGCCCACGCTCTGCGCCAGCGCCTGCATGCCCGAGGCAGTCACTGGAAATCCCCAGCCGCTGATCGTGTTTACTGCCTTTTCGGGCAAAGTACCAACGATTCCGGCCGGGCTGTTGATTCCAAAATACGTTCCCGGTTCGAGCACGCACGCTGCAACCGTAGCCATAATCGCGACCATCGATTCGCAGGCCATCGCGCCGTAGCCGACCAGGCGAATCTCGGTCTCTCGCCGAATCAGCTTGGGTGTTGTTCCACTTGAGATCAGCGAATGGAACCCGCTGATTGCGCCGCAGGCGATGGTGATAAATGCAAACGGGAAAATCTTGCCAGCAAAGATCGGGCCCGTGCCATCTATGAATCGCGTAAGCGGCGGCATGTGCATGGTGGGATGCATCACGACGATTCCGATCGCGAGGAGAGCGATGGTCCCAAGTTTCACAAATGTGCTCAGGTAATCGCGCGGGGCAAGCAGCAGCCAGACCGGCAATGCCGAAGCCGCAAAGCCATAAACGATGATCGCGATGGCTAACCCTGAGGCAGTGAGCGTGAAATATCTTGCCACCGCTGGAGTCTGCGACGCCCACTGTCCGCCGCAGATCGCGATCAACACGAGCACGAATCCGATCACTGAGGTTTCAAGCACGCGCCCTGGCCGCAATTGCCGCAGATACACGCCCATCAGCAAAGCTATCGGGATCGTCATCGCGATAGTGAACGCTCCCCACGGGCTTTGCTTGAGCGCATTGACCACGATCAGTGCGCAGACCGCGAGCAGGATGACCAGAATCGAAATCACGGAGGCATAGGCTACGAAGCCGCCCACACGCCCGATTTCATCTTTTGCCATCTCGGTGAGCGACTTGCCATCGCGGCGGACCGAGAAGAGCAGAATCACGAAGTCCTGCACGCACCCGCCGAAGACCGCTCCAACCAGAATCCACAATGTTCCAGGAAGGTATCCGAATTGAGCCGCGAGCACCGGCCCGACCAGCGGCCCGGGCCCGGCGATGGCTGCGAAGTGATGTCCGAAAACAACCCACTTGTTCGTCGGGACAAAGTCGCGGCCATTTTCCAGGCGCTCGGCGGGAGTGGCCCGCTGCCGATCGAGCGCCAACACTCTGACTGCAATGAATTTGCTATAGAAACGGTAGCCGATCGCGTAACTGCACACTGCAGCCGCAACCAACCAAAGCGCATTGATCTGCTCGCCGCGATGCAGAGCAATTGTGCCGAGGGCCAGCGCGCCGAGTAGGGCGATGAAAGGCCAGAGAAGAATCCGCAACCCAGGTTTCATGATGACGGGAACCCGAAATATTCTGTCTGCTTTCGAGCTTTGAAGCAAGCGCGCAGAGAGCTAAAAACCTTTAACCGCAAAGCTCGCTAAGAATTCGCAAAGCTCGCGAAGGGAAATCACTTGCAGGTTTAGCGGGATCGGGCGGGGCGTTTGCCGGGTTGTGGCTTCGCCGAGGGCGCTTTGGGGGTCGGTTTTTTTGATGTAGATTTCGCATCCGCTTGTGCGGCGATTCCCGAAATTGGCTCAGGTTGCGCTGTGCCCAA
>Ga0075424_100002696_pt1 | contig 16340 bp, 17 predicted proteins | sample SoiMethybrSBSTD3_FD_75301 | JGI IMG/M metagenome (GOLD analysis project Ga0075424, IMG submission 75301) | Bulk soil microbial communities from a Populus tree surrounding site in Tennessee, USA - Soil MetaG P. TD hybrid SBSTD3 | ecosystem: Environmental > Terrestrial > Soil > Tree plantation...
ATCTGGTGCCGTTCGAGTGGGAGGTCCTGGCTGCGGTGGATGGGTCGCGTGACCTCCGGGCCATCGCCGATACGCTCGGGCGCTCCGATTTCGACGTGGCGCGTACGATCTACGGCCTGACCAGTGCGGGGGTGGTTATGCTCGAGGCGCCGCCGCCTGTCGAGCCGGCACCAGCTCAGGCCTTTCAAGGCGCGCCCGCCGCGGCTCAGGTAGATCGGCATCTCGCGCTCGGCGATGTCGAGTCGGCCCGGCTCGCGGCCGTGGATCTGGTCGCGGCCGATCCCGAAAAGCCCGACGGCTACGTCGCGCTCGCGCGCACGTTGATTCACCTGGGCCGCTGGGATGAGGCTGAGGATTCGTTGATTCAGGCGCTGCATCGGGACCCGACGCTTGGTGCGCCGCGACGCCTCCTCGCCCTCGCTCAGGTGGCTCAGGGACGGTTTGCCGACGCGATCGAGAGCTGCGACCGCTGGAGCCGGGCAGGCAATCAACCCGGCGAGCGGGAGCACGCCAACGCCGTCGCCCGTCTCCGCGAGGCAGCCGAGACTTTGGCTCACGTGCTGGGGGAACGCGATGTCTGACGATATCCGCGGCATGACGGCGGAGCTCGCCGCCGATCCCGACAGCCTGACCTTCCTCGACCTCGGCGAAGCCCTTCGCCGGCGGGGGCAGCTCGATGCCGCGTTCAAGGTGGCTCGCACCGGGCTCAGCCGTTATCCGGAGCTGGCGAAGGCCCATGATCTGTTCGCCCGCATTCTCTGCGATCGGGGCGAGCCGGACCGCGCGTTCGAGTCCTGGGTCACGGCGTTGCAGCTCGATGCCGGTCTGGTGTCCGCCCACAAGGGCCTCGGCTTCCTCTACTATCAAGCCGGAGACCTCGCCTCGGCCGAGAAGCACCTGGCCTATTCCACTCAAGTCGATCCCGACGACACCGGGACTGCAGCTGCGCTGGAGCGGGTGCGGGCGGACGCGGCTGCGAGTCGAGCGCCCCAGGCCGCCGCCACGGCTCCTGAAGCAGTCACGGCAGCACAGTCCGACCCCGGCACCGATGCTGCGGCGCCGGGCGATGCTTCTCTCCCCACCATCGCGGCGACGGGCGGACTCGCGTTCTCGTTCGATGAAGGCGCCCGCTCGCCGGTGCAGGAAGCGGTGTTCAGCGGGCTCGACGGCGGCGCCGACGGACTGCTCTTGGTGGACGCCAACGGCCTCCGGCTGGGTGGTGGATTGCGCAACCCGGACGGGGTCGATGTCGCGGACTCGGTCGCGGCTCTGTTGGCGGGCGTGTCCAAGGAAGCCGCCCGGACGGCGCGGCTCCTGACCCTGGGCGACTGGCGTGGGCTCTCCGTCGAGTGCGGCGACGGGAATCTGTATCTCAGCGCGCCCAGTGAATCGACTCTGCTGCTCACCGTGCGCGGACTCGACGTCCCAATGGGCCGCGTCGCGCGCTTCGCGGAGCGGGCATCAGTGGCCGCGCGGTCATGGTTGGAGCGAGCCGAATGAGTAATCCCGTCGAACTGCTGGAGCGCCTCTCGACGGTTCGCGGGCTGCGCGGCTCGGTACTCGTCTCCGCTGCCGACGGACTCATCGTCGCCGAGTCCCTGATGACCGGTGTGGACGGGCGAGCGGTCGCTGCCCTGGCCGCGAGCCTCATGAATCGTTTGCGCCGAGCCACTGAGTGCGCCGGCCGCAAGGAGCCGGTCTTCCTGCAACTACAGGCGCAGAGTGGCTCGGTCCTGGCAACTCCATGCGGTGCGGAGCTGGTGCTGGTCGCCGTGGCGGGTCCGGATGCGAACGTGGGACTCGCGCGTCTCGAGATGCTCGAAGCTGCTGGAAGGCTGGTCTGATGCGAAGCGTCGAGCCCTGGGTTACAGAGCCGCTCGAGCGCTTCCTCGCGGAGTCGTCCGCTCGGCTCACCCTGCTTATGACCTCGGCGGGGCAGGTCATCGCGCAGCACGGCTTCACCCGGTCCGTGGACGTGATGACCGCGGCCGCACTCGGGGCTGCGATCATGGCTTCTACCGGAGAGATCGCCAAGCTCGTGGGCGAGAGGAGTTTTCTCTCGCTGGTGCACCAGGGTGCCAGGCAGCACGTGTATCTGGCGGGGTTCGACACACCTCGCGGCCGCTGGATCGGCCTGGTGGTGTTCGACGCGGAGAGTACGGTCGGGTTGGTGCAGCTGTTCTTCGACCGGCTGATTTCCGACCTTGCGGCTGCTGCGCCACGGCAGGCGCCGGAACAGCAAGTCCTGCCGGAAAACTTCGAGCGGGAGCTCAATGCGAGCCTTCGCGCCCTCTTCGGGCGGTGACGCGATGTCACTCGTGAATTTTGCCGCCCGCGAAATCACCTGCAAGATCGTCTACTACGGCCCCGGACGGTCGGGCAAGACGACCAATCTGCAGTACATCTTCGGGCGGGTTCCCGAATCACGCCGTGGTCGCATGGTGTCGCTCGCGACTCACACCGATCGCACGTTGTTCTTCGACTTTCTACCGCTCGACCTCGGCAGCATCTCAGGCTTCGCGACCAAATTCCAGCTCTACACCGTGCCGGGGCAAAGCTACTATGCCTCGACCCGCAAGCTGGTGCTGCAGGGCGCCGACGGCGTCGTTTTCGTCGCCGACAGTCAGGCCCGCCGGCTGGACGACAATTTGGAAAGCCTGCAGGATCTCCAGACCAATCTGCTCACGCAAAACATCGACATCCGTCAGCTGCCGGTGGTCTTTCAGTACAACAAGCAGGACTTGCCGGGCGATTTGATTCTGTCGCCCCCGGAGCTGGACGACGCGCTCAACTTCCGCGCCGTGCAGAGCTTCACGGCCGATGCCCTGCATGGCGGGGGCGTGTTCGAGACGCTAAAGGGGATCTCTGAGCAGGTGCTGCGGCGACTGGCAGCCGGGGAGCCGGCCACATGACGCCGCCGCTCAACCCCTACTTCCGGTTCGACACGATGGTGGTGGGTGCCGCCAACCGCCTGGCGGTCACGGCTGCACGGGCGGTGGCCGAGACACCAGGTACCGTGTACAACCCGCTCTTCGTATATGCCCGACCCGGCCTGGGAAAGACCCATCTGCTGATGGCAATGGGGCACGGCGCCGCCGCGATCGATCCGTCGCTCGACGTCGAGTATCTCACCCTGGACCACTTCATCGAATCGTTCCACGCGGCCATCGCGTCGGGGCAGGGGGAAGCCTATCGAAAGGGCTTCCTCGACGTGGGCCTCCTGCTGGTCGACGACGTGCAGTTCCTCACCGGCCAGCGAGAGACACAGGCCGAGCTGCTCCGGATCATCGATGCCATGCAGACTGCCGGGCGCCAGATCGTGCTCACCAGTGACCGTCCGCCGGCAGAGATCGAAGCCCTGGATGAACGGCTGATCCGGCGCTTCGCCGGCGGTCTGGTGATCGACATTGCCGCGCCGGACTACGAAACCAAGGTGGCCATTCTCCGCCGTAAAGCGGAGGAGCGACGGGCCACGCTCGAGCCTGGGGTCCTGGAGGCCGTCGCCAGGCTTCCGATCGACAATGTGCGAGAGCTGGTAGGCGCACTCAATCGACTGGTTGCGCACCAGGCTGCCGGCGAGTCGGTCGAGCCCGAGCAGGTGCCGGCGTTGCTCGGTGTCAAGGCGCGATCGAGCGCAAACGCTGGAGGAGACCACAGCCAGCGCGAGCCTGCGGGCGCGAAAGCCTCAGAAGCCGGCGCGGATGCCGACATCGAAACGTCGAGCTCGGCTGCGGCAGCAGAGTCTGCCGACGCCAGCCCGCGTCCATCTCCTCCCGCCGACGAGTTCGGTGACTTCCTGTCCGAGATCTCCGCCACCCTGAGCCAGCAGATCGAGAGTTGGAGAGGCAAGGTCGCCGCGGCCATTCTGCGCTGGGGCGGTGAGGGCTATCGCACCGGGCGACTCGAGCTACTGCTCGAGGGCGAGCTCTCTCGCGATCCGGAAGAGGCGCTTCGTGAGTTCGAGGCCGACGTGCGCAAGCTCGACACACTTCGCACCGAAGTCGAGAAAATTGCGCCCGCACTTGCCGGCTCGCCTCTGTTTCGCGATCCGGGCGATGTTGCGGCTGCGGAAGCGCTCCTCGAGCAGGCAAGGGAGGGAGCGGACCCACCGCCAGCGCCCTCACCGCTTTGGCGCCTTGACGCATTGGTCGAAAGCGCCGCCAACCGCGTCGCCGTTCAGGCGGCCCAGGCGGTCATTGCACATCCGGGGCAAAAGTACAACCCGCTCGTTCTCGTGGGTGGCAGCGGCGTAGGCAAGACCCACCTGCTGCACGCCGTAGGCAACGCACTGATTGCCGGCGGACTTCGCACCGTGGCCTGCGTCGGCGCCGAGGAGTTCACCGGCGAGCTGATCGAGGCTATCGATCGCGATGCTATCGCTCAGTGGCGCAAGCGTTACCGGCGGGTCGAAGCGTTTCTGCTGGATGATGTGCACCTCGTCGCGGAGAAAGGACGCTCCCAGGACGAGCTGTTTCTTCTGTTCAATCGATTCCTCGAGAGCGGCCGCCAGATGGTCTTCACCTCGGCCGTTCCGCTCCCCCAGCTCTCGGGCGTCGAGCCCCGTCTCCTCACCCGGTTGGAAGGCGGGCTGGTGGCGGAGCTACCGATACCGGATCGCGAGATCCGACAGCGCGTGGCCGAGCGGCTGCTGAGTGAAAAACTCGAGCGGCCTGACCCCGAGGTTGCCGCCTACCTCGCGGGGCGCCCCGCTGATTCGGTCCGCGCCGTACACGGTCTGGTTCAGCGCGTACTGAGCGCCGCCGAGGCGCAGAACGCCAAGCTTTCGGCCGCTTTCGCTCGCTCCGTGCTGGAGACGTCACCGGTGCGGCCGGCACGCCGGGCAGCGCAGTCCCGCGGGTCGGGCTTGGTGGCACCCGGGATCGGAGGCGCCCGAAGCCGGGAGAAGATGGTATGGGACTGGCCGGACATCGGTGACCGGCTCATCGAGGAGTGGCGCTGATGGCGATCAAGGGAAGCCTCAAGGAGGCGAGCCTGCCCGATGTCATCCAGCTGCTCTTTCTCGGGCGGCGGTCTGGCTGCCTTGCGCTCGCGGACCGTCAGAACTTTGGGATGATCTACTTCGACGAGGGTCAGGTGGCGCACGCCGCCATCGTGAACCGCCGTGATCGTCTGGGCGATATCCTGACCCGCAGCAAACGCATCACAGCCGAACAGCTCCGGTCTGCCATCGACGCTCAGGACAAGGCTCGCGAAAGAAAAATCGGCGAAATCCTGGTCGAGCAGGGCGCCATCAGCCCGGACGAGCTGCAGGAATACGTGCGCCTCCAGATCGAAGAGGCGGTGTACTACCTGTTCACCTGGTCGCAGGGGACTTTCAACTTCGAGGCCGGAGTCCGGCCCGAAGGAGAGGAGTTCCCGGTTCGAATCAACCCGGAATATCTGTTGCTCGAAGGCGCACGTCGGGTGGACGAGTGGAGTCTGATTCAGAAAAAGATTCCCTCCTTCGATCTCATCTTCTCGGCGGATGCCGCCCACGTGGGCCAGTCCGACGTGACCCTTTCCTCGGCGCAGCGGACCATCCTTCCGCTGCTCGATGGCTCGAGGGACGTGCAGCAGATCGTGGACGAGTCGGGCCTGGTCGAGTTCGAGGTGGGGCAGGCGCTGTACGGCCTCATTCAGGCGGGGTTTGCCCATCGGGTGGGCACCTCGGCCGCAGCGCCAGCGCCGCGCGTCAACGAGGCTCGGGTGGAGGAGCATCGTAATCTCGGCATCGCTTTCTACAAGGCAGGCATGCTCGACGAGGCGATGCGGGAGTTCCGGCGGGTGGCAGACCTGCGCCCTGCCGAGGGAAGCGCGGCGTTCTACCTTGGCCTGATTGCCTTGCGACAGGGTCGCTGGGCGGAAGCGGTAGACGCACTTCATTCCGCTTCGGAAAAGAGCGGGCCTCGTCCAGCGACCCTGCACGATCTCGGAATCGCGCTGGAACAGCTGGGTCGCCTGGATGATGCAGAGAAGGCGTTCGGAGACGCCGCGGGCCGGGCCCGGGAAGATGCGCGCATCATGCTCGGCTGGGCCGTCTCGGCGCTCAAACGCGGAGAGCATACGGTGGCGCTGGGCCGGCTCGCGCGTGTTCGAGAAATCCTGGGCGACAAGCCGGCGCCCGCGACCTGGTACTGGGCGGCCTCGCTGGCCCATGCCGGCGCTGATGATACCGAGACGGCGGTGAGCGTCGCGCGTGCCGGTGTCACGGCGTTCCCGCAGCAGGCCGTGCTCCGCAACAATCTGGCGGTCCTGCTCGAGGGCGCGGGCGACCTGGCGGGAGCAGAGGCTGAACTTCGCGCGGCTCTCGCCGAAGATCCGTCGCTGCCTCAGATCTTCAAGAATCTGGCCGATCTGTGTTATCGGAGCGGCCGATATGACGAGGCGTACGAGGCGTACGAGCGAGCTGCCAAGCTGCAGCCCGACCTGGGCGACGACCTCTACTTCAAGCTGGGCAATTTGGCGTACAAGCGGCGAGACGCGGCTCGGGCCAAGGCGAGCTGGCAGCGCGCAACCGAGCTGAATCCCGCGCATCAGCTTGCGCGGGCCAACCTCGACATGCTGGAGCGGGCCTCGTGAGCAGCGCCGCCGAGGATCTCGCGTTCGAGGCGTTAGCCCGCCGGATTTCACAGGGCGGGGGCCTCGCCGTAGAAGCCTACAAGACGAAATGCATTCGCCGGCGGATCGCCGTTCGGATGCGGGCTTGCGGCGTCCACACCTACGGCGAGTACCACGCGCTGCTGGACCGAAACCCTGCCGAGTACGATCGGCTTCGTGACGCGCTCACGATCAACGTCACTCGGTTCTTCCGGAACGCCGAGACCTGGGAACGGCTCGGCAACGGCTTCCTGTCCCAGCTCTGGAGTCCCACGGCACGCCTGCGGATCTGGAGCGCGGGGTGTGCTTCCGGCGAGGAGGCGTATAGCCTGGCGATCCTCGCGGCCGAGCTCGCAGCGAAGCGGGGAGATCCATCGGCGCTCGAGCGGGTGCAAATCGATGCCACTGACATCGATCGGGAAAGCCTCCGACGTGCCGGATCAGGCCGGTATCGGCCCGAAGCCTTGCTGGAGATGCCGATCTTGCTCCGCGAGCGGTATTTCGAGCAGGTCGGGAGCGAGTACCGGGTCATCGAACGCATTCGGCAACGCGTGGATGTGCGGGCGCTTGATCTAAGTCGGGAAAGACCGCCGGCGAGCGCCTACGATCTGATCGTCTGCCGCAACGTCGTGATCTACTTCGAACGGCCAATGCAGGAGCGCCTGTTTCAGACCTTCTACGAGACCCTGCGGCCCGGCGGGTTGCTGCTGCTGGGAAAAGTCGAGACGCTCTTCGGCGTGGCGCGCGACCGGCTTACCCTGCTCGATGCGCGGGAACGTATCTACCGGCGGGCCGGATGAGTGGGTCGAACGGCCGGGAGGTGATCGTTCGGGTCGCCGATCTCAAGGTCGGTGAAGCCTGCGACGTACTGGTTACCGTTGGGCTTGGCAGCTGCGTCGCGATCATCCTCCACGACCCGGCCGCCAAAGTCGGAGGGATGGCCCATGTTCTTCTCCCGTCGCCAGGCCTCTCGCGCCGCACAGAAAACCCGGCCAAGGCGGCGCAGACGGCGGTGCCTCTTCTGCTCCAGCAGATGGCTCGTCGAGGTGCTCAGCCTCGACGAATTACGGCCCGAATCGCTGGAGGCGCGAGCATGTTCGCCGCGCTCTCGGCGCCGGGCACGATCAATATGGGCGAGCGGAACGTCGTGTCGTCGCGCAACGTGCTGATGGATCACGCGATTCCGCTCGTCGCCGAAGACATTGGAGCCGATTACGGACGGACTGTGCGGTTTCGCATTGCCGACGGACGGGTGGACATCTCATCGGTGGCCCATGGCAGCCGCACGCTCTGAGGGCACCGTCCGCCAGCCAAGCGTGCTGGTGGTGGATGACAGTCCATTCTTCCGCCGAGTCATCGCGGATGTGGTGATGAGCACGGGTGAGTTTCGGGTCATCGCAACCGCTCGGAACGGCATGGACGCCATTCGGAAAGTGCACGAACGACTGCCCGACCTGGTCCTCATGGACCTCGAGATGCCGGAGCTCGACGGACTGGGCACGATCGGTTACCTGATGTCGGAGGCGCCTCGGCCCATCGTGGTCGTGAGTGCCTATGCGGGACCTGGCACGGCGGCTGCGATTCGAGCGCTGGAGCTGGGCGCGGTCGATCTGGTCCCCAAGGAAGACGATCGGACGGCCCCGGCGCTCGCGCGTTTCAGCGAGCGATTGCTGACGGCGCTCCGGGCGGCAAGCGCGGCGGACATTCACCGGCTGCCCGTGCTTGCCCGACCCGCACAGGGCACGCCCGCAGCGCCGGCGTTGACGCTCCCCGGACGGGCCCGCCGGTGCGTTGCTATCGCCGCCTCGACCGGAGGGCCGCGCGCCCTGGCCGACCTGGTGCCGGGGCTCGAACGGGGCCACGAAGCGGCTATCGTCATTGCGCAGCACATGCCGCCCAAGTTCACCCGCAGTCTGGCGGAGCGGCTCGCCGCCCAGAGTCGGATCTCGGTGGTCGAGGCGGAGCATGGAACGCCGCTGCTGGTCGATACGGCATATGTAGCGCCGGGTGACTGGCACATGCGAGTCGCGCTGGGGGCGAACGGCCCGCAGCTCGAATTGGGTCGGGACCCACCGGTGTGGGGTGTGCGCCCGGCGGCCGATCCGCTCTTTCGTTCCGTTGCTGATGTGTTCGGGTCTCAGTCCGTAGGTGTGGTCCTCACAGGGCTGGGCCGGGACGGAGCCGAGGGCCTGCGCGCCATCCACGATGCCGACGGTGTCGGCATCGCACAGGACCGGGACAGCGCGACCATCTATGGAATGCCCAATGCGGCGATCCAGGCTGGGGGAGTGGACCACGTCCTGCCCATTGCACGCATCGCGGAGAGAGTGAACCGCGAGCTGGCGAGACTGGCGGAACTATGACCGGCGGCGGAGCAGCAGCGGTGCTTTTGGTGCGGGCAGGCCGCCGGGTCGTGGCGCTGGCGCTGGATCACCTCGTCGAGGTGGTCGATCCGGGCACACCCATCACCGTTCCGGCACGTCAGCCGGCGCTGCGCGGGTTGACCAGTATCCGCGGGAAGCTGGTGCCGCTGGTCCACCTCGGCGCATTGCTGGACGGCAGTGGTTGCCCCGAACAGGTGAGCGACGCAGGGGTCGTCATCGCCGTCGGTGAGCGGCGGATCTGCCTGGAGGTGGAAGGAGTAGAAGAAGTGCTTCGAGAGCCTGCCCTGCCGGTTCCTCCGGGCGCCGAACCCCTTCCGTGGGCGTCGGGAGTGACCCGCGGACCCGACGGCCTCGTGCCGGTCCTGGACCTTCCGGCCCTCGGCGGCCGGCTCGCAGAAGGAGGAAGCTGACGGGTGGCCACTGAAGACGAGATCCAGGTCGTTGCGTTCCGGGTAGGACCTCAGGAGTTCGCGCTCGACATCCTGCAAGTGGAGCGCATTCTCCGCTACGAGCGCCCGTCGCCGTTGCCCAAGGCACCGGCCTTCCTCGAGGGCGTGGTGCGCTATGACGATGCGGCGGTCCCGGTCGTGGACTTCCGCAAGCGGCTGGAGCTTCCCGATCCGTTGAGAGAAGAAACGCGGCTCATGATCCTGCAACTGGATGATCAGCGAATCGCCGTCGTGGTCGACGAGGTCCGCGAGGTGATGCGGGTCGACAGCACGACAATTACGCCGCCCCCGCCGGTGGTGCGGGGCCTGGCGGCACCGTACATCGCGGGAATCATTACTCGAGGGGATCGTACCATCGTGTTGCTGCACGCCCTCAAGCTGCTCAGCTCGACGGAGCGGCTGGCGCTGGCAGGCGCATCGGCATGAGCGAGACCTCGGCCATGGCCCTGCGCGCGCAGTACCGCGAGATCGAGCAGCGCCTGGATTCGATCACCGGCGATCCCGAGCGGGACGCCGTGAAGCGGGATATCATCGCGCTGTTCAAGCGGGTGGACGGTGCCCTGGGTGAGCTGGCGCAGCTCAAGGAGGACATTCGCACGTTGGTCGATAGGTACAAGCAGATGAGCGCCTCGTCGGATGCGCCGCAGGCCCCTCAGTTCACCGGCGCCCGCCCGGCAGTGCAAGCGGATCACTTGAATGCTTCCACTTACATCGAGAAGGGGTGGAGTCTCATCTCGCTGGGTGACTACGGTGGGGCCATCCAGGCGCTGCAGAACGCACTCAGCCGTTCACCCGGAGCCACTCAGGCGCTCTCGCTCCTGGGCTGGGCCCAGATGCTGAGCGAGCAGTACGATGAAGCTTTGGGCACTTTCTCCAAGGTGCTGATGAAGGAGCCGGCCAACTCGCTCGCCCGGATCAACGTGGGGTACATCTGCCTCAAGAAGCGAATTTTCGGTGAGGCGATCGAGCACCTCTCCCGAGCGATTCGTCTCGACAACGATCGCAAAGCGACGCTCTACGCCCACTACTACCTCGGCCTCGTGTATCTCGAGCGCGAGATGTACGAGGACGCTCAGACCTTTCTGCAGAAAACGCTCGCGCTCGGCCCCAATCTGGTCGAGGCTTGGTTCGAGCTGGGCCGTGCCCGCTGGTTCGCAGGAGATCACGAAGGGGCGAAACAGGCATGGATCGACGGGATCAAGGCCAACAAATTCAATCCCTGGGCCAAACGCTGTCAGGAGATGCTGGACCTTGCGGCGCGGGGGGCCGAGATCCCGCGCAACACCGAGTCGGCGTAGGGAGCTCGCGGTATCGTTCCAGTCATTGTTTTCCTTTCCTGCCTCGCGCTTCAGCAGTCCGGTCCCCAAGTCATTCGAGTCGGTCCGGTCACCGCCGTGGCCTGGAGTGCGCAACTGGGGCTGGCGACTGCCCTCGCCCGGGAAGCAGCGCAACCCTCGGTGTGGCCGGGGCTGGGCAGCCTGCGACCGGACAGCGTCACGCTGATCGTCGTGCCTGATCGAGCCCGAATGGACTCGCTGGTACGAGGCCAGGCGCCGAAATGGGGGGCGGCGCTCGCGGTGCCCGAGTCGCACACCATTCTTCTCCGGGCCGACGCGGGTGATGTAAGGCGAACCCTCCGGCACGAGCTGGCCCATCTTGCCCTCCACCGAAAAGTTCAGACTCGGGTGCCGCTCTGGTTCGACGAGGGTTACGCCGCGCTGGCGGCGGGTGAGTGGGAACGACTGGGCGGACTCGAGCTCAATCTGGCGGTGGCGCGCGGTGCCGTCCCCGAATTTCGCGATCTGGATGCAGCACTCCGCGGAACCAGTCAGGCCGCGGACGCCGCCTACGCGCTCGCCATGTCGGCGGTGCTGGAACTGGCTCGGCGGAACCCCAGTGGACAGCTGGACCCGCTCTTCAGACTCCTCTCACATGGCGAAGGCTTCGAGGCCGCGGTTCTGGCGACCACCGGCCTCTCGCTGTCCCGATTCGAAGATGCCTGGCGCCGATCGGTCCGGACGCGCTACACGCTGGTGACCTGGCTTGCGGCGGGTGGCCTCTGGTTCATCGTCGCGGCGGTCAGCGTCGTCCTGGTCTGGTGGCGCCGGCGGGCGGATCGGGGACGCCGAGCCGCCCTCGATGTGGGATGGAACGTGGTCGAAGACCCACCGGAACCGCCGCCCGCAGCTTGACCTGACCCCGGCTGGGTGATAGCCTCCACGTCTATGTCCGGTCCGGGAACCCGGGAGCCTGCCCGGCGTACGCTCCTCGGACGGCGGAACATCGTCCTCCTAAGTGCGGCTCTGCTCACGGTCATCGCAGGTTATGCCCTGCTGCAGGCCGGGAATCCGACGATGGCCGGCGTCCTGCTCGTGTTCGGTTACTGCGTGCTCTTCCCTGTTGGTATTGCGTCATAGCGAATAGCCCCCAGGCACGGCATACTCCCTGCGTCGATGGGTCGGACATTGGGTAGGCCAATCAAGCGACCGGGCGAATAGCTCAGCTGGTTCAGAGCGCCTGCCTTACACGCAGGAAGTCGGGGGTTCGAATCCCTCTTCGCCCATGGATTGCTGCGGGCTCGTGGGCGATTGTCCCCTTCGGTAGACCTGACTCGTTTCGGAGGTTGTGCATGTCGCTGGTTCGTCTCGCCGTTGTCGCCGGCTTCGGCGTGGGGCTCGCTGTCCCGCTTGGCGCTCAGGTGCCACGGCGCCCCCGGGAGCAGCAGGTGGCGACGTTGCCGCGTTTCATGGTGTCCAATCCCTACGTCACCAGCGCCGGCGATTCGGCTGCTGCAGTGCAGGTCGGCACGGGGATCCGCGACCGGATGTCGAAGATCACGGATGGCGAGTACAACGTCCTGACCCAGGACCAGATGAACGAGGCGCTGAAGCAGTACGGCTATCCTGCCAACGCCATCCTGAGTCCTTCTCTGGCCTCCACTCTGGCCAAGAGTGTGCAAGCGCGGGTTCTGGTCGCATCCTCGATGAGCAAGGCGGGGGGGTCCCAGTACGGAGTGCAGGCCAGACTTGCGGGGGTGAACGACGAGGCTGGAAGCGTTGTTTCGGTTCAGCAGAGCGGGGTTGGACTCATCGATCTTGGCAACAAGGTCGCCGATCAGCTTCAGGCAGCGTACAAGTCCATGCCTGATGCGAAGGGCTGTGTCGATCAGAAATCGGCCAAGCCCGACAAGGCCGAAGAAGCCGCCGGGAAAGCGCTCAAGCAGTATCCCGGGAACGGTCTCGCGGAGTTCTGCCTGGCACAACTGGGATTGGCGAAGAAGGACACTAAGGCGGCGATTCAGCACTTCCAGGCGGCGGCCAAGAACGATCCGTTGAGCATCAACGCCTGGGCCAATCTCGCGGAGCTGTACCAAGCGCAAAACGACACTGCCAACGTGCTGGCGACCTTCGCCGAGATGCTCAAGGTCGCACCTACGAATCAGAAGCTTCGGGAGCAGGCGTTCAAGTACTTCCTCAACGCCAACAAGCCCGATATCGCCAAGGCCATCGCTGATTCGGGCATCAAGAACGATCCGTACAACCCCGACTTCTACGACCTCAAGAGCAACGCCTGCCTCTTCCTGAGCGACTTCGCCTGCGCGGTGGACGCGCTGGAGGCGGGGTATGCGGTCGACTCGACCAAGGCGGACACGCTGTTCTTCACCAAGATCACCGTGGCTGCGCAGCAGAAGCCGGACACTGCGAGGTTGCTCAAGTGGGCCAAGATCGGGAACAAGAAGTTTCCCCAGAACGTGACGCTGCTGAAAGCGCTGGCCAAGGCGTACAACCTGGCCGGACCGCCCGACAGCGCGATGGCGGTGACTCAGCGCCTGGTCCAGGCAGATCCGAACGACATGACACCGGCGTTGGAGCTGGCCCAGACCATGATCAACAACAAGCAGACTAAGGAGGCGCTCCCGCTGGTGCAGTTGGTGGCCCAGAAAGGCGACTCGCAAGCCAAGGAGAACGCAGCCGCACTGCTGTACCAGGCCGCGGCGCCGATGCTGCAAGAGCCGACCCAGGACTACGCCGGGGCGGCGGACCTGCTCCGCACAGCCGTCACGACCGCGAATCCCAGCGGCAAGGTGTATCCGGCTGCCAACTATCTCTTGGGTCTCGCGACGCTGTTGCAGGTCCCGCAGGTTGACCCCAAGGCAGAGAAGGGAAAGTCGTGCGATCTTGCCAAGCAGGAGAGCAGCCTGCTCGACGAGTCCGAAAAGGCCTTCACCGCAGGGCAGAGCGCGAATCAGGAAGTGGCCACACGGAACCTCGGGATCATCGCGAAGTACAAGCCGCGCGCAGCGTCGATGATCAAGGCCTACTGCAAGGGCAAGTAGGGCTTCCTGGGTGCTGGCGGGGTGCCTATATTGTCCCCGCCGTCGGAGGGGCTGTAGCTCAGCTTGGTTAGAGTGCCGCACTGTCACTGCGGAGGTCGCGGGTTCGAGCCCCGTCAGCCCCGCTCGGTCGGCTTGTCGTCAACCGCACCCCGTCCTCTTGGGACGGGGTGTTGTTGTAGACAGCCGTGAGGGCTTATGACCACGAGCTACCACCGCCCCGTACTCCTCGCACCGCTGCTCAATGCTGTCCGCCACCCGGCGCGAACGGTCGACGCAACGCTGGGTGACGGGGGCCACGCCGAGGCGCTCCGCGCGGCAGGTGCCGAGGTCCTCGGGATCGACCGGGATCCGGACGCGATCGCCGTGGCCCGGCGGCGGCTCGGCGACTCGCGAATGCAGTACGTCACCGCGTCATACGGCTCGGAGACCGCGTTAGCGGCCGTCGCAGCCTTTCATCCCGACCTGATCCTGCTCGACCTCGGTGTCTCTTCACGGCAGCTGGATCAGGATGAGCGAGGGTTCAGCTTTCGGCCGGGCGCGCCGCTGGACATGCGGATGGCAGCTACCGGCCCGACGGCAGCGGAGCTGCTGAATCGCAGCGATCAGGCTGTGCTCGCGGCGTGGCTCGCTGACTGGGCCGATGAGCCGCGCGCTCGTCGGCTGGCGGCGGAGATCATCCGCCGCAGAAGCGGCCGGCCCTTCGCCACTAGTGACGACCTGGTCAACGCGATTCGCGCCGTTCTGGGTGCGCGGGCAGGGCCGGCCCACTTTGCCCGGATCTTCCAGGGCATCCGGATCGCGGTGAACGACGAGCTTGCCGAGCTGGAGCGGGCCCTTCCGGCCTTTCGTGACTCCTTAACGCCGGGCGGCCATCTCGCGGTAATCAGCTATCATTCGGGCGAGGATCGGATTGTGAAGCAGGCGTTCCAGGAGTGGGGTAGGGAATGCGTGTGTCCTCCGCGCCAGCCGGTATGCACCTGTCGGGGTCATGCACTGGGTCGCCCGGAGCCGCGCAAGCCGATCCTTCCCGAGCCGGTGGAAATCGCGGACAACCCGCGCGCGCGGAGCGCCAAATTGCGGATCTTCCGAGTGGCCGATGAGGGTTAAGGGGCGCCACTGGCTGCTCCTCTGGCTGCTCTTGTTCCTGCTCGTCGCAGTCACCGTCGTCGCTCGGCAGACCGCCGCCTTCCGCGTGGCTCGCCGGCTCCGCGAGCTGCGCGACCAACGGACTGCCCTCGAGGCCCGCAAGGCGGACCTGGAGCGGCGTATCCGCGAAGCGTCGGGCCGGCAAGTTCTGGTGCCGAAGGCCGAGCGATCGTTGGGCCTCCACCTTCCGGCCGACAACGAGTTCATTCTCTTCGCCGCGCCCTCCGGGCCGGCCACTCCCAAGCGCTGATGGCCAAGCCGGAAGCTCGCATCACCGCGGTCCAGCTCTGCCTCGCCGCCGGTATCGCGGCGATCATCGGTCGTGCGGCCCAACTGCAGCTGCTCGAGGGCGCACGCTGGTCCCGCGAAGCGGAGGCGCAGCGGACTGAACGTGCGGTGTTGCCGGCGCGGCGCGGAACGCTGTTCGACCGCAATGGCGTGCCGCTCGCCGTGACCCAGGAGTTCTATCATGTCGGCGTGGCGCCCAACGAGCTGGTCAACCGCGGTGCCGCGGTCCGTCTCCTCAGCGCGCAATTGGAGCTGCCGGCTACTCAGATCGATCGCGATCTCGCCCGAAGGAAGTGGGCCTACTGGCACGGCCCCTTCACGGCGAGCCAGGTGCAGCGATTGCGTGGGGTGAGCGGGATTCACCTCGAAGGCGAGCTCCTCCGATTCTATCCCGCAAAAGATCTCGCGCGCCCCATCATCGGTGGACTATCGACCGAACATTCGGCCGGCGCGTCAGGCCTGGAGTTGTCGCTCGATTCGGTGCTCACCGGACAACCCGGCGAGGCTGTCTTGCTCAAGGATCGGCAGGGCCGGCGATATGACTCGCCGTCTCGCCTCGTGCGGGAGCCGGTCGCCGGCCGCGACGTACTGCTCACGATTGATACGGAGCTCCAGGAAATCGCGGAACGGGGACTCGCCGATGCTCTGGACGAGATGCGGGCCGAAGGCGGCGATGTCGTCTTCCTGGATCCGGCAACTGGCGAGCTGCTCGCGCTCGCGTCCCGCCATGCTGGCGGCGTCTCTGCGGCTTCCACGATCACGGATCCATTCGAGCCCGGCTCGACCGCGAAGCTCTTCACCGCTGCCGCACTGCTCGCGTACAAGCGGGTGGACAGCACTGCCGTAGTGAGTGGCGAGAACGGCGAGTGGCTGATGCCGGTCAACGAGCACGGGCGCACCCGGCGCATCACCGATACCCACAAGACAGCCGGCAGTCTCACCCTGGCTCAGGCGATTCAGGTCTCCAGCAACATCGCGATGTCGAAATTCGCGCAGCGACTCGCGCCGGAGGAACAGTACGGTGTGCTCAGGGACTTCGGCTTCGGGAGTCCGACCGGCGTCGAGTTTCCCTCGGAATCCCGCGGTCGGCTGGCCCGGCCGGATCAATGGCAGCCCATGTACACCCGCGCCAGCGTGGCG
>Ga0075424_100002699_pt1 | contig 16327 bp, 17 predicted proteins | sample SoiMethybrSBSTD3_FD_75301 | JGI IMG/M metagenome (GOLD analysis project Ga0075424, IMG submission 75301) | Bulk soil microbial communities from a Populus tree surrounding site in Tennessee, USA - Soil MetaG P. TD hybrid SBSTD3 | ecosystem: Environmental > Terrestrial > Soil > Tree plantation...
ACGTGTCACGCTCCTGTGAATTCTACGCTTCCGCGCCAGGATAGAGGTTGGTTCGCCCCCTCCCACCCCCTATAATGAGGGCGGCGGGTGGAGGGGCATGGGCCCTTCCGGCAACACGGACGCCGATGAGCAACGCACGAACACGAAAGGCATTGGATGAGTGATGACAGGAAGCTGGCGATGTTCATGGATTTCGAGAACATCGTCCGTGGGGTGAAAGAAGCGCAGTACAAGCAGTTCGAGATCAAGCTGGTGCTGGAACGGCTCGTGGAGAAGGGCAAGATCATGGTGAAGCGAGCCTACGCGGACTGGAACCGCTACGCCGAGTACAAGCGTCCTTTCCACGAGCACGCCATCGAGCTGATCGACGTTCCCCAGAGCCGGTACAGCGGCAAGAACTCCGCGGACATCCGCATGGTGGTGGATGCCATGGACCTCGCCTACGCCAAGCAGCACGTCGACAGCTTCGCCCTCGTCTCGGGCGACTCCGACTTCTCCCCGCTCGTGTCCAAGCTGCGGGAGAACGACCGCTACGTGATCGGGCTCGGGGTCAAGTCCTCCTCCTCCGAACTCCTCGTGGGCAACTGCGACGAGTTCATCTTCTACGAGGACCTGATCCGGGAGTCGAAGAAGACCACCGCCCTCCGCGGGCTGCCGGAGAAAAAGATGGAGGCGATGCAGCAGCTCATCGAGGCCATCCAGGCCCTCCAGCGCGAGAACAAGGACACCCTGTGGGGCTCCATGGTCAAGCAGACCATGCAGCGGAAGAACCCCGCCTTCAATGAGTCCTATTATGGGTACTCGACCTTCTCGAAGCTCCTGGAAGAGGCGGCCAAGCAGCGCATCGTCACCCTGGAGCGCGACGCGCGGAGCGGAACCTACATCATCACCTCTCTCGAAGAGGGCAAGGCCGCTTAGTACTCGGAGGGGGGCTCCGCCCCCCCTTCCGAACCTCCTCCCGGAAGCAAATGGCGCCGGCAAAGCCGGCGCTCGAAGCGGAACCTTCCCCTCCGCGAGGCTGCTATGAGCGCTTCGTGATCACCGCCACCTTGCCGCTGTCGCTGATGAGCGCCGTCATGATCCAGCTCACGATGCTGACGACGATGGCGCCCAGGAAGGCCGACCAGAATCCCGCCACGTAGAAGCCCTTCACCAGCGAGGCGACGAGCCAGAAGCAGAGCCCGTTGAGGACGAGCAAGAAGAAGCCCAGGGTGACGAGGGTGATGGGCAGGGTGAGGATGATGAGGACGGGCCGGACCACCGCGTTCACCAGGCCGAGCAGGAGGCCACCGACCAGCGCGGGCACCAGCCCATCCACGCTGATGCCGGGCAGGATCGAAGCCGCGAGCATGATGGCGAGCGCGTTCACGACCACGCGAAGCAGGAAGCCCATCGTCGCCTCCGTTTCCTGAACGGCGAGCGGCCCGTCGTATACTGACGGCGCCGTGCCGAGATCCCATTATATGCACCTGCGGCTGGCCCTCCTGTTCGCCCCGTGGCTCTGGGGCGCCGCATGGGCCGCCGATGCCCCGCCCCTCACCATCGATCCCGCCCTCACCCGCGGGCCCGTGGACGCTCCCGTCATCATCATCGAGTTCGCGGACTTCGAGTGTCCGTCCTGCAAGCGCGCCCGCGCGCCCTTGGAAGAAATCTTGAGGGAATTCGACGGCAAGGTCCGCCTCGTCCACAAGGACTTCCCGGTGCCGACCCACAAGGGCGCTCTCCCCGCCGCGGAGGCGGCGCGCTGCGCGGCGGCCCAGGGCGCCTTCTGGCCCTATCACGACCTGCTCTATCTCTCCGTGCCGGACTTCTCGCGCGATGATCTCGTCGCCTACGCGGGGCGCTTGAGCCTCGACCGCCAGCTCTTCGCCACCTGTCTCGACACGCACCAGTTCCGCAAGGACATCGAGACCGACGTCAAGGAAGGCCGTGCCCTCAAGCTGCGCGGCACCCCGACCTTTCTCGTGAACGGCCGGCCTCTCGTGGGCGCGCAGCCCGTGGAGGCCTTTCGCGACGCGATCCGCGACGCGCTCAGGAACGCGAGCGCTCCCTAGTCCCTACCGGAGATCGTCATGACCACCGCGCCCGTCAGCTTCTTCGCCGACACCGAGAAGGTCCCGTGGGTCGAGCGACACCCCGGCATCTTCTGGAAGACCCTCTGGGAGGACGCCGACGGCCGGCACAAGGCGGTGCTCATGCGCTACTCACCTGGCTCCACGGTGCCGCGGCATCGCCACCTCGGCGACGAGCAGATCTGGGTGATCGAAGGCTCCGTGGCCGACGACGCGGGCGTGTGCGCCGCGGGCAACTACGCGCGGCGGCCCCCGGGCTGCGTGCACACGGTGACGAGCCCGGGCGGCGCGCTCGTCTTCGCGGTGATCTCCGGTTCCACGGAAGCGGTGTAGCGGTCTCCCGCGCGAGAGAAGCGGAAAAATTCTTGCGGCGTTTCCGGGTGTTCGGTAAGGTGATTTGCGGCCGTTTTCAGGACCTGACGATTGTGCGCGGCTCGGCCGCAGCCTGTAGTCGAATGAGGCGGACATCATGACAGAGCAGCTCTTCTGGTGGTGCCTGGGCTTTCTCGGGCAAGGTCTCTTCGCCAGTCGCTTCCTCGTGCAGTGGATCGCGTCGGAGCGCCGGAGGGAGAGCGTGATCCCGGACGCCTTCTGGTATTTTTCGGTGGGCGGCAGCTGCCTGCTCCTCATCTACGCGATTCACCGCCGCGATCCCGTCTTCATAATGGGTCAGTGGGGACTTCTCATCTACCTTCGCAATCTCTATCTCATCCGCCGCAAGCGGCGCCAGCTTGCCGAGGCCGGGGCATAATCCCGGCGAAAGGACATCGATCCATGAGCCCGGCCAACGCCGATCCGATCAAGTGGGCCATTCCCCAGACGCGGGAGATCCTGATGATCCCCGGTCCCACGGAGCTGCCCTTCCCCGTCATCCAGACCCTCAACCAGCCGCCCATCATCCACTACGACCAGAACTTCGATCTCGACGTGCTGGAGCCCGTCAACCTCGCGCTCAAGAAGGTCTTCCAGACCACGGACGGCGAGATCATCACCATGCCCGGCTCCGGCAAGACCGCATTGGAGTCGAGCGCGCTCTCCATGGTGGAGCCCGGCGATCGCGTGCTCATCATCGTCACTGGCCGCTTCGGCATCCTCATGCGCGAGGTGATGGAGCGCATCGGCGCCGACGTCACGGAGTTCAGCGTGGAGTTCGGCCAGCCCATCGATCTCGCCAAGCTCGAGAAGGAGATCGGCCGCGTCAAGCCGAAGATCGTGACCATGGTCCACAACGAGACCTCCACCGGCACCACGTATCCGGCCAAGGAGGTGGGCAAGATCGTCAAGGGCCACGACGCCCTCTTCCTCCTCGACACCGTGTCCTCTCTCGCGGGCATCGACGTGCGCACCGACGAGTGGGGCGTGGACCTGAACATGACGGGCTCGCAGAAGTGCCTCGCCGCACCGCTCGGCATGGCCATCATCGGGGTCGCCCCGCCCGGCTGGGAGGCGATGGAGAGGCGCAAGCAGAAGGCCTCGTCGTGGGTCTACGACCTCCTGCGCTGGCGCGATTCGTGGATCCCCGCCTCGCGGGGCGGCAAAGTGCCGGACGGTGCGCCGCGTTCCCAGCCCATCTCCATGCCGAGCCACCTCACCCAGGCTCTCGGCACCGCGGTGCGGCTCGTCCTCGAGGAAGGACTCGAGGCGCGCTTCCGGCGGCACGCGGTGGCCGCCCGCGCCTTCCGGGCCGGGCTGGACGCCATGCGCCTCGAGATGTTCGCGGACTCATCGGTGCTGTCGGACACCGTGTCCTGCATCAAGACGCCACCCGGCATCGATCCTGCCGCCATCGTGAAGCACATGCGGCAGAACTACGGCATCCTCATCGGCACCGGCCTCGACAAGATGCGCACCTCCACACTCCGCGTGGGGCACATGGGGATCACGGCGAGCCCGCTCTACATCCTGCCCACCCTCTCCGCGCTCGAGATGACCCTGCGGGATCTCGGCTACAAGTGCGAGGCGGGGGCGGGCGTATCGGCAGCCCAGGCCATCTTCTCCGCCGCGCAGGAATGATCTCGGTCCCCGACGACTTCCCGTCGGTGTTCGAGGGCACCCCCGCCCACGAGCGGGCGAAGAAGCTCGGCGACGTCTCCGTGTTCACGGAGCGCGGCGCCGATCAGGAGCAGGAGCTGATCCGGCGCATCGGCCGCGCCACGGTCGCCATCAACATCCGCGCCCACGCCCGCTTCACCGACGGCGTGTTCGCCGCCTGCCCCGCGCTCAAGATGGTGTCGATCTGGGGCACGGGCACCGACAACTTCGACCTGCACGCCGCGGGCATGCGCGGCGTGACCATCTGCAACACGCCCGGCGTCAACGCCTTCGCGGTGGCCGAGCACGCCCTTACCCTCATGCTCGCGGTGGGGCGGAAGATCGTCGCCCTCGACGCGGAGATGCGGAAGAACAAGTGGCCGCGCGAGCTGCTCACCCAGATGCTCGGAAAGACGCTGGGCGTATTCGGGATGGGGGCTATCGGCGCCCGCGTGGCTGCCCTCGGCAAGGCCATCGGCATGGAGGTGCTGGGCTGGTCGGCCACCGGCGACCCCGCGCGCATCCGGGCCGCCGGGGCCACTCCCGCGACCAAGGAGGAGATCCTCTCACGCGCAGACGTCATCAGCCTCAACGTGCGGCTGAGCCCGGAGACCCGCGGCTTCCTCGGGCGGAAGGAGCTCGCGCAGATGAAGGCGACGGCCATCCTGATCAACACGGGGCGCGGGGCGCTGGTGGAGAAGGACGCGCTGATCGCGGCCCTGACCGAGCGCAAGATCATGGGCGCCGGCCTCGACGTGTTCCATCAGGAGCCGTTGGCTCCCGATGATCCGATCCTCGCCCTGCCCAACGTGATCCTCTCGCCGCACAATGCCGGCCAGACTCCGGAGGTCATTCGCGACGGGCTGCTGCGCGCCGTCGAGAACGTGGAGCACTTCCTCCAGGGCAAGCCGCGGGACGTCGTGGTGGCGCCGGTTCGCTAAACGCCACACCGTCTCCTCTAGCGGCCAACACCTCGCACACGGGCGTCTTTGGTGTCAACATACGGGTCCGGGAGTCACGTCGATTCCCGAGGCCTGTCACCATCAGCCCGAGGAGGTTCCCATGTCCAAGGTCCTCAAGTGCGGTGACCTGATGCCCGGATGCAACTTCGTCGCGGAAGGCAAGGACGTGGCAGAAGTGATGGCCAAGGGTGCCGAGCACGCCAAGACGGCCCATGGCATGACGTCGATTCCGCCTGATCTCGCCGCGAAGGTTCAGGCGGCCATCAAGGACAAATAGGCGGCCTTCCCCCCTCACCCTGCCCTCTCCCCTCCTCTTCAGGAGGGGAGAGGGAGACAGCATTCCGCGCTTGGGGACGGTCCGCTTCGAGCGCCGGCTTTGCCGGCGCAACCTGATTCGGGGGGAGGTTCGGAAGGGGGGCGAAGCCCCCCTCCGAATTAAAGGACGGAGCGGATCGCCGCCACGATGTCGTCGCGCGACGGGATCGTGGCCACCTCGAGCTTGTCGTTGTAGGGCATGGGCACGTTGCGCGCCCCCAGGCGGGCGATCGGCGCATCGAGCAGGTCGAGACCCTTCTCGCTGACCATGGCGGCGATCTCCGCGCCGAAGCCGCCGCGCTTCACCGCTTCGTGGACGACCACGAGGCGATTCGTCTTGGCCACGGAGTTGAGGATGGCCTCCTCGTCGAGCGGCACCAGCGTGCGCGGATCGATGACTTCCACGGAGATGCCTTCCTTCTCGAGATCCCCCGCGACCTGGAGCGCGCGCTGCACCATCATCTGCGTTGCCACCACCGTCACGTCCGTCCCCGCCCGCTTGACGTCGGCCTTGCCCAGGGGAATGACGTAGTCGCCCTCGGGCACCTCGCCCTTGGTCGGATAGAGCATCTTGTGCTCGAGGAAGATCACGGGATTGTCGTCGCGGATGGCCGCGGCGAGGAGGCCCTTGGCGTCGTAGGGCGTGGAGGGCGCCACCACCACGAGCCCGGGCACGTGCGCGAACCACGCCTCCAGGCTCTGGGAATGCTGGGCGGCCAGGCGGATGCCGCCGCCCTGCGGGCCGCGGATCACCAGGGGCACGGTGGCGCGGCCGCCGAGCATGTACCGGATCTTCGCCGCCTGGTTCACGATCTGGTCCATGGTCATGGCGATGAAGTCCCAGATCTGGATCTCCACGATGGGCCGCATCCCCGCCACCGCCGCCCCCACCCCCATGCCCACAAAAGACGGCTCGGAGATCGGCGTGTCGCGCACGCGCTCCTCGCCGAAGCGGTCGCGCAGGCCCTTGGAGACCTGGAAGATGCCGCCGATGAGCCCCACGTCCTCGCCCATGAGGAACACGCGCTCGTCGCGCGCCATCTCGCCGTGGAGCGCGGCGTTCAGCGCCTCCGCGAAGGTCTGCTCGCGCCCGGCGCGGCTCGCGGGCTCCGGCACCTTGGCGTGGGAGGCGTAGACGGCGGCCTCCATCACCTCCACCGTGGGCTCGGGGCTCTCGATGCCGTAGGCCACGGCGGCTTCCAGCTCGCCCTCCACCCGCTGGCGCAGCTCCTTGATGTCGAGCTCGCTCGCGCCCATGTCCATGAGGCGGCGCTCCACGCGGGCCACCGGGTCCTTCTCCATCCACTCGAGCTCTTCTTGCTTGGTCCGATATTCGGGGAGGTTGGCGCGCATGCTGTGCCCGCCCCAGCGATAGGTCACCGCCTCCACGCAGCTCGGTCCCTCGCCGCGCCGCGCCCGCGCCACCGCCTCTCCCACCGCCTCGTGCACGGCGAGCAGATCGTTGCCGTCCACGCGCGTGGCGGGAATACCGTAGGCGCGGGCACGGGCGGTCACGCCCTCCCCCGCCGTGGTGCGCGACTGATCGGTGCTGAGGGCGTACTTGTTGTTCTCGCACACGAAGATGAAGGGCAGCTTCCACACCGCGGCCAGGTTCATGGTCTCGTGCACCACGCCCTGGTTCGCTCCGCCGTCGCCAAAGAAGGAGATGACCACGCGGTCCGCCTTGCGGAGCTTGTTGGCCAGCGCGGCCCCCGCCCCGATGGGCACACCGGCGGCCACGATGCCGTTGGCCCCCAGCATGTTGAGGTCGAGGGCGGCGATGTGCATGGAGCCGCCGAGGCCGCGGCAGTAGCCGTCCTCACGTCCCATCAGCTCCGCCATCATCAGATCGAGGCGCGCGCCCTTGGCGATGCAGTGGCCGTGGCCCCGGTGGTTGCTGATGACGGAGTCGTCCTTGGTCAAGTGCGCGCAGGCCGCAGTGGCCACCGCCTCCTGGCCCACGTAGCTGTGGGCGGTGCCCTTGACGTGGCCGGCGTTGAACAGCTCCACCGTGCGCTCGTCGAAGCGGCGGATGCGGAGCATGGTCTGGTAGAGGGACTCGAGGGACTGGCGGCTCAGTGGCATGGCTCTGCCTCCCGAAGAGGGCGCACGCGCAAGTCGCGCGCCTAGATGTCGAGTGCGTCGCGCAAGAGCTGCGCCGGGTGCCGCGCGCGCCGGCCCGCGAGATGCTCGATTTGCTGCCGGCAGGAGATGCCGGGAGCGACCACTTCCGTGTCGGCGGGCGCGGCCTTCACGGCGGGAGCGAGCCGCCGGCCGCCCAGCGTCACCGAGATGTCGTAGTGCTCCTTCTCGAAGCCGAAGGAGCCCGCCATGCCGCAGCAGCCGGAGTCGACCTCGCTCACCTCGTAGCCCGCCCAGCCGAGGGCGGCCACGGTGGGCGCCGTGCCCACCATGGCCTTCTGGTGGCAGTGGCCGTGGAGGAGCGCGCGCCGCGGCCCGGCCTTGAAGCGCAGCTCGAGCCCGCGGGCCCGCTCGCGCAGGAGGAACTCTTCGAGGAGGAAGCTGGCGCGCGCCACGTCCCGCGCGGCGTCCGTGCGCAGGAGCTCGACCCACTCGTCGCGCAGGGTGAGCAGACACGAGGGCTCGAGCCCCACGATGGCCACGCCGCGCGCCACGAAGGGATGCAGCCGCTCCACGTTCCAGCGCGCGTGCTCCCGCGCCTCGTCGAGCATGCCCTTGGAGATGAGGGGCCGCCCGCAGCACTTCCGGTCCACCAGTTCCACGCGGTAACCGGCCGCCTCCAGCAGCTCCACCGCGGCGCGCCCGATCTCCGGGGTGTTGTAGGTGACGAAGGTGTCGTGGAAGAGCACCACGGAGCCGCGCGGAGCCGTGGCGGGCGTGCCGTGCGCCGCGAACCAGTCCGTGAAGGTCTGGCGGGCGAAGGCGGGCAGCGGCCGTCGGCGATCGATCCCCGCCACCTTCTCCATGAGCCACCGATTGGGCGCGGAGGCGGCGATCCAGTTCGAGAGCGGGGCGAGCTTGCATCCCCACCACGACAGCCGGCCGATGTGGCCGAAGATGCGGTTGCGCAGGGGCAGCCCATTGGCCTGGTGATAGTGGTAGAGGAACTCGTACTTCATCTTGGCCATGTCCACGTTGGACGGGCACTCCGCCTTGCAGCCCTTGCACTCGAGGCAGAGATCCATCACCTCGTAGAGGCGCTTGCCCGTGAAGTCCGTGGTCGGCACCTTGCCCGAGAGCACGGCGCGGAGGGCGTTGGCGCGGCCGCGCGTGGAGTGCTCCTCGTCCCGCGTGGCCATGTACGAGGGGCACATGGTGCCTTCGAGCTTCTTCCGGCACACGCCCACCCCGTTGCACATCTCCACCGCCGCCGCGAAGCCGCCCTGCGACGAGAAATCCAGCAGCGTCTTGGGCTCCCAGGTCTTGTACTGGGCGCCGTAGCGGAGATGCTCGGTGACGGGCGGGCTCGCCACGATGTTGCCCGGGTTCATGCGCCCCTTGGGATCGAAGGCGGACTTGAATTCGCGGAAGGCCTGGAAGACCTCGGGGCCGAACACGCGCTCGAGGAAGGGGCTCCGCGCCCGGCCGTCGCCGTGCTCGCTCGAGATGGCGCCGCCGTACTCGAGGACGAGATCGAAGATCTCGTCGGCCATGTTCCGCACCTGCTCGAGGCCACGCGCCGTCTTGAGGTTGATCAGCGGCCGGATGTGCAGGCACCCGACCGAGCAGTGGCCGTAGTACGCGCCCTCGGCGCCGTGCTTGGCCATGATGTCGCGGAAGCGCGGGACGAACACGGGCAGGTATTCGGGATCGACCGCGGTGTCCTCGATGAAGGCGATGGGCTTGGCCTCGCCCTTGGTGCCCAGGAGGAGGCCCAGGCCCGCCTTGCGGAGCTTCCAGATCGACTGCTGCTCGGCGGCGTCCAGCGTCACGTGTCCCGCGTAGCCGAAGCGCGCCTGGGTCCGCTTCGCCTCGAGCGCCTCGACCTTGGCTTTGACCTCGCCGAGTGTGTCCCCCGCGTACTCCACGATGAGGATCGCGCCCGGATCGCCCTGCACGAAGCCCATGCGCTTGGACTGCTCGATGTTGTTCCGCGCGAGGTCGAGGATCATCTTGTCGGTGAGCTCGACGGCGTAGGGCCCCGTCTCGAGGATGGCCTGAGAGGACTCGAGCGCTTCCTGGATGTCGTGGTAGTGGATCACGTCGACGGCGGTGGCCTTGGGGCGCGCCACCAGGCGCATCCTCGCCTCGACGATGGTGAGCAGCGTGCCCTCCGATCCGACCACCAGCCGCGCCATGTTCAGCGGTCGGTCCTTCACCAGCTCGTCCAGGTTGTAGCCGCACACCCGCCGCCAGTGCTTCGGGTAGCGCTGACGGATGACGGCGCCATGCTGGTCGCGGATCCGCGCCACTTCACGATAGATCTGCCCCTCGAGGCCGGAGGCGCGCTGCTTGGCCCGGAAGGCCTCGGGGGTGACCTCACCGAACACCACGCGGCTGCCGTCGGCGAGCAACGCCGTGAGCTCGATGATGTGATCGACGGTGAGCCCGTAGGCGATGGAGTGCGAGCCGCCAGAATTGTTCCCCAGCATGCCGCCGATGGTCGCGCGGTTCGAGGTGGAGGTGTCGGGGCCGAAGAGCAGGCCCATGGGCCGCACGTGCGCGTTGAGCTCGTCCTGGACCACGCCGGGCTGCACGCGCGCCCACATCTCCTCGCGGTTCACCTCGAGGATGTTCTGCATCCAGCGCGAGAAGTCCATGACCACCGCACGATTGACCGTCTGCCCGGTGAGGGAGGTTCCGCCGCCCCGCGGCAGCACCGCCACGTTCTCGCGATCGGCGAGCTCGAGCACGGCCTGCACGTCGCCCGCGTGGCGCGGGATGACCACGCCGATGGGCTCCATCTGGTACATCGAGGCGTCGGTGGAGTACAGCAGGCGGGAGTACTGATCGAAGCGGACGTCACCCTCGACGACGCGCCGCAATTCCTGTTCGAGATCGGTCATGACGGCCATCATTCTACCCGAAAAACCGAGCAGATGGACCGACGTCAGCTCGTCGTGTCGCAGGTTTTAGACAGCGCGCATGCGGCGACGCCGTGAGGTCTCCCAACGCTCCTACACCCGCCGTTCTCCATGCCGGGTGACGGGGACGAGCTCACTCACGGCTCGCTTCGCGGTGATCTCTTCGGCTCCGCGGCGACGAGTATACTATGCGCCGTGAACCGCCTCGGGCCTGCTGTCGCCCTCTCCGTCCTCCTCTTCGCCCCCGCGTCCGGAGCCGCCGCCCCGGCCGCGCCTGCCGTGCGCGTGCCACTTCTCACCGGCGGGGAGCCCTTCGACTCGCGCTCCTTGATGGGCAAGAAGGTGCTCGTGCTGCGCTTCCAGGCCTCGTGGTGCAAGTCGTGCGCGAGCCAGGCCGCGGGGATCGAGCGAATCTACGAGCGCTACAAGGACCGCGGGGTGGAGCTGCTCGCCATCCAGGTGGACGACCCCGAGAAGGAGGCGCGCGCCTTCCTCAAGGCCCACGGCGCCACCTATCCTGCCGCCCTCGATCCGAGCCTGCGCGTGGCCAACCGCTTCGGCTTCAAGCGCGCTCCCTACACCGTGGTGGTCAACAAGCGTGGGGAAATCGTGGCGCGCCTCGAGGCCACCGCGGACGAGGCGCGCCTCACCGCGGCCATCGACTCCGCCCTCAAGCCGCCGGCCAAGCGTCGGACTCCCGCGAAGGCCTCCTAGCTCCCGGTGGATCTCGCCACCTTCCTCCGGGGCCTGATCATCGGCTTCTCCATCGCCGCGCCCGTCGGGCCGATCGGCGTGCTGTGCATCCGCCGGACGCTCGCGGACAGCCGCGCCATCGGGTTCGCCTCGGGGCTCGGCGCGGCCACCGCCGATGCGCTCTACGGAGCAGTGGCAGCCTTCGGCCTCTCGCTGGTGACCAACGCACTTGTCGAGCAGCGGCTGTGGCTGCAGGTGGTGGGCGGCATCTTCCTGCTCTACCTGGGCGTGCGGACGTGGATGGCCGTGCCCCGCGACGCGTCGGGCACCGCAGTCAGCCCGGGCGGTCTTGCCGCGGCCTGGGCGTCGACCTTCGCCCTCACCCTCACGAATCCCACCACGATCATCTCCTTCGCGGCGATCTTCGCAGGGCTCGGGCTGGGACGGAACGTGAGCGGCTACGGCGCCGCGTCGCTGATGGTGCTGGGCGTGTTCATCGGCTCCGCGATCTGGTGGCTCTTCTTGAGCCTGGGTGTGGGACTCGTGCGCTCGTCGCTGACCCCAGCGCGACTCGGCTGGGTGAACCGCGGCGCGGGGGCGATCATCGCGGCCTTCGGCGTGGTGGCGCTGGCCAGCCTGCTCTGGTGACGCTTCGGCCTTGACGTGGCTGGACGCCGGGCATAGAGTGCGCCCCTATGCTGAGCGAGCGGACTCGCGTCGGCGACACGGTGACGCTCGGCGGGCACCCCGCGCGCGAGAGCGCCGTCACCTCGCCGACACTCCGAGCCCACGTCGCCGTCGACGAGTCGGCGCGGAGCCCCGTGGTCAGGCTTGCCGTCGCGCTCTTCGGCCTCGGGCTCTTCGCGACGAGCTTCGTCACCTTCCGCCTCACGGAGAACCCGCCGGGAGGCACCTATGCGCTCCTCCTGGAGATCGGCGGCTGGATCGGCATGCTTGCCGCTGCCCGCCTCGTGACGGAGCGGTGGCTCGCCCCCAGCCTCGTCGTCTCCGCCTGGCTGCTCCTCGTGATGGGCAACGCCTTCGGCGCGCGCCTGATCCAGCGCGGCACCGACAAGGGGCTCGCCCTCGGCTTCAACTACGTGACGGCCCTCAGCACTCTCGAGGCCGGGACGTGGCTGCTCGTGCTTGTCCTCATGCTCGACGGCGCCGCCAAGCTCTGGCGCGAGGACGCGCAGCGCGCCTAGCTCGGCCGTCGTAAGCCGCCGTCGCCTCTTGACCTGCGCATAGCACCGAGCTTAGCCTCTGCCCACGCTGAGCCACCATGTCGAGCTTGCCGAGACACGAGTGACCACCGGCGCGCCCATCGTCGTCGAGAGCGTGAGCAAGCGCTACGAGACGCCGAGCGGTCCTGTCCCCGCCGTCGAGACCGTCAGCCTCACCGTCCGGCCGCGAGAGTTCGTTTCCCTCCTCGGACCCAGCGGCTGCGGCAAGTCGACGCTACTCGCCATGATCGGCGGTCTCGTGCCTCCGGACGCGGGCCGCATCCTCATCGAGGGCACGCCGATCTCCGGTCCCACGCCGAGCAAGGTCGCCCTGGTCTTCCAGGATCCCGGGCTCTTCCCGTGGCGGACGGCGCTCGACAACGTGGGCTTCGGTCTCGAGCTCACCGGAGTCGGCGCCGCGCGCCGGCGCGAGATCGCCCTGAGCCTTCTCGAGCCCATGGGGCTCAAGGGCTTCGAGTCGAAGTACCCGCGCGAGCTCTCCGGCGGCATGCGCCAGCGCGTGGCCATCGCCCGCGCCCTCGCCCTCGACACGCCCATCCTCCTCATGGACGAGCCCTTCGGCGCGCTCGACGAGCAGACGCGGCTCCTCATGGGCGAGTGGCTGGTCGAGGTGCGCCATCGCACGCAACGGACCATCGTCTTCGTCACCCACAGCCTGCACGAGGCCATCGCGCTCTCGGACCGCATCGCGGTGATGACGGCGCGCCCCGGACGGATCAAGGACGTGGTCGAGGTGCCGCTGCCCTATCCGCGCGCCCTCGACGGCCCCGACGCGGTGGCGCTCCACGCCAAGCTCTGGGCGCAGATCCGCGAGGAGTCGCTGCGGGCCATGGAAGGCCGGCGATGAGGATCTGGCTCTGGCGCCTCGGCCTCCTCCTCATCGCCCTCACCTTGTGGGAAGCCGTGGCGCGCATGTTGAACCCGATCCTCTACGTCGGTCCGTCAAGACTGCCTGGCGCCCTCGCCCGCGTCCTCGCCACGCGCGATCTCCCACCCCTGCCTGGCCACGTGTGGCTCACCGTGGGCGAGATCGCGGCCGCGTACGTGCTGGCGGTGGCGGGCGGGCTCTGGGTCGGGTTCCTCCTCGGGCTGCGGCGCACGGTCGGACGCATCTACGAGCCGCTCCTCGCCACCCTCTACGCCGTCCCGAGCGTGGTCTGGTATCCCTCGCTCATGCTCTTCTTCGGCCTCGGCCCCGCCTCCAAGATCGCCTTCGGATTCCTCCTGGGCTTCTTCCCCGTCACCCTCGCCGTGCTCGCGGGCATTCGCCAGGTCCCGGCCACCCTCGTGACGGTCGCGGTGTCGATGGGCGCCCGGCCGTGGACGGTCTTCCGCAAGGTCATGCTGCCCGCCATGGCCTCGACCATGGTGGGCGGCCTGCGCACGGGGCTGGCGCTCTCCGTGGTCGGCGTGCTCGTGGGCGAGCTGCTGGGCGCGCGAGCCGGGCTCGGCTACGTGATCAACTACGCCTACGGGCTCATGATGACGGCGGAGTACGCGGCCCTCGTCGTGCTCGTGGCGGCGGCAGTGCTTCTCCTCGACGGCGCGGGCGCGCTGATCGAGGCGCGGGTGAAGCAGTGGGCCGGCTGAAGGTCCTCGCCTGCCAGGCCCTCTCGGTGGCGGCGCTCCTGCTTGCCTGGGAAGCGGCGGTGCGGTGGCGCCTGCTCGATCCGCTCTTCGTCCCCGCTCCCTCGTCCATCCTCCGCGTGCTCGGGGTGACCGGCGCGGAGGCGCTGCCTCGCCTGGGCGAGACGCTGGTGAAGACCCTCCTCGGCTATGCCCTGGCCATCCTGGCGGGAGTGCCCGCCGGCCTCGTGCTGGGCTCGCGGCCGACCGCCCACGCCGTCGCCATGCCGTACGTGGTCGCCCTCTACGGCGTGCCGAAGATTCTCGTCCTGCCCTGGATCGCCCTGATCTTCGGCATCGGCCTGTCGACGGCGGTGCTCTCGGCCGCCGTCTTCGCGGTCTTCCCGGTGGTCGTGCTCGTGGCCGCGGGCACGCGCGACGTCGATGCCGCCCTCGTCACCGTGGCCACGTCGATGGGCGCGAGCCGCGCGCAGATCATCCGCAAGGTCATCCTGCCCGCCGTGCTCCCCTCGGTGCTCGCGGCCATGCGCGTGGCCATGGTATTCGCCCTCCTCGGCACGCTGATCGCCGAGATGCTGGCGGGCAACCGCGGCATGGGTTTCCAGATGCAGCGCACGGCGCTGGCCTTCCGCGCGCCCGAGCTCTTCGCGGCCACCGCCATCGTGTCGGTGGTGTCGATCTCCGTCGTGCTGTTTCTCGAGCATCTCAACACGCGCCTGGGCCGCTGGCGATGAGGTCGGGGGCGCCACACAGGAGACATTCCATGACGACGAGGCGCGGCTTTCTCAAGACGGCGGCGATGGCCACCGCGACCCTGGCGGCACGGCCGGGGCGCGCGGAGTCCCAGGCCCTCACCCCCGTGAAGGTGGGCGCGGTGGTGCTGGGCGACTTCGGCGTGGTGACGCCGACCCTGGCCGGCATCGAGAAGGGCTACTTCAAGCAGAACGGCCTCGACGCCGAGCTCATCCCCTTCAAGGGCGGCCCCGACCTGCTCAAGGGCGTGCTCTCGGGCTCCGCGGACATCGGCATCACCGGAGCCACCGACCCGCTCGTCTTCCGCGAGCGCGGGACGCCCATCCGCGCGCTGGCCACCATCGTGGAGAAAAACCACTTCACCCTCACCGTGGTGCCGAAGGTCAAGCGCCTGGAAGACCTCAAGGGCGGCACCATCGGCTGCACGGTGGTCGGCTCGACTACGTGGGTGTTCGCACGCATGCTCGCCAAGAAGATGGGCTGGGACCCCGAGAAGGACGTCCGCATCGTCGGCGTGGGCGGCCTCGACGCGCAGATGGCCGCGCTGAAGCGCGGGGAGATCCAGGGCACCATCTTCGGCGACGCGGGGGTGGTCATCGAGGCGGAGGGCTCGGGGCACATCCTGATGCGGCTCGACGAGCTCACGCCCAAGTGGATCAGCCTCGTCGCCTACTCCACGGACGATCTCATCAAGACCAAGCGCGACGTGCTCCAGCGCACGCTCAAGAGCATCTTCCAGGGCGCACGCTTCTGCCGCGACAACGCCGCCGAGAGCATCAAGATCGCCTCCAAGGCCATCGGCTGGCCGGAGCCCGCCACCCGGCGCGCCTACGACCTGCTGCGCCCGCTTCTCTCGACGGACGGACGGATGGATCTGGACGCCATGAAGTTCATGCAGGACACCCTGCTCGAGGTGGGCGTGCTCAAGACGCGGCTGCCCCTCCAGGACTGCTACACGCTGGAGTTCACCCCGGTGAAGCTCTGAGGCTCAGCAGGTGCCGAAGTGGACGAGGCGGATGCCGTGCCGCTCCACCGCCTGCTTCGCCTCGGCGGCGGTGAGCCCGGCCAGCTCCGTCTCGCGCTGGCGGCCGTAGCGACTGTAGGCGAGGTCGTCGTCGAAGTAGCCGGGATGGGTCATGAACTCGGAGAGGCCCGCGGGTAGCGCCTCCAGGTGCGCGATCGTGCGCTCGCGTGACCAGTAGGGCTCGGGCCCGGACTCGCCCATGAAGTGATCGGGGGTGCGCAGCCCGAGCTGACGCGCCGCGCTCCGCACCGTGTCGTCCTGGCTCCGCACGGGAACCTTGAGGGCGCGCGCGAAGCCCAGGACGAGATCGAGGATCGGATCGTAGCGACCCACGTGGTGGTGCGTGTCCAGATGCGTGGGGAAACGGCCGATGATCTTCCGGAACACGTCGATCTGATTGCCGAGCTCGATGCGCGCCTCGTCGGTGCGGACGCGCGCCGCCGCCTCGCGGGCGTCGCGGATGAAGCGCCCCTCGGCGTCCACCAGCGAGGGCACGCGCCGCGGATTCGACACGGGAGCGCCGAGGGTGAGGTTGAGGTGCACCCCCACGCCCATCCCCGAGGCCTGCAGCTCCTCGATCTGCGCGGGCGGGATGTCGCGGTTCACGAGGAGCGTGGTGCTCGTCACGATGCCTCGCCGC
>Ga0075424_100002700_pt1 | contig 16325 bp, 16 predicted proteins | sample SoiMethybrSBSTD3_FD_75301 | JGI IMG/M metagenome (GOLD analysis project Ga0075424, IMG submission 75301) | Bulk soil microbial communities from a Populus tree surrounding site in Tennessee, USA - Soil MetaG P. TD hybrid SBSTD3 | ecosystem: Environmental > Terrestrial > Soil > Tree plantation...
AGTCCGCGCGCAGCACAAGCGATTGAACGCCGGCGGCGATATTGAGGCCCGTCTGCGCCTGTAGGCTCAAAGGCTGCAGGATAAAGCCACCGCGCGAGCCCCAATCAGAGCGTTGGCACCGACGCCATAGCCCACGGTCGCCTCCGCACCGATGCCGCCGTACTCGCCGCTGAGCGAGCGCGGCGGCGGATTGGCGGTGGGGGCCAGCACCGCCCACGCGATCTCGGTTTTCCCGGTGCCGCCGAGATCGAGACCGAAGCGGGCAATTCTGCCGCGATAAAACTCAGCGCCTCCCGGTCGCTGCAACCGGCAGCGCAGGTATTTGCTTGACGTGAGGATAGCGCCGGTCGTGGCACGCGCCGCGCAGCTAAGGATCCCCCCTTCCCCGCGGGCCTGCGCCTTGGCCGCGCTGCTGCTGGCAACAACGGTGAGAAGCGCGCCGGCGAGGGCTAGCTTGCGGTGCATGGCCAATCCCCCTCTAACACTCCCGTCAGGGCCGATCCCCCACTGCGGCATCAGATCGTGTCAAAACGCGAGCACTGTTGCCTAGCTTGATGGCCGAGGGTGCTTGGGCCCCGCAGGCGCGGCGCGCCGCCGCGCCGAGCCGACGGGGCCAGGGGGAGATTTGCCTTGGCTGCAAGCGGGCGCTACAAGCGCGCACCATGGCACGAGTTGCCCTTGAGAAATCGGCCCGGTCGGGCGTGCGCGCCAGACCGACGCCGCGTCGGAACACCCCGGGCCGCCCCCCGCCCCGGGTTGGCCTCGTTTCGCTCGGCTGCCCAAAGGCCATGGTGGACAGCGAGCGCATCATCACGCGCCTGCGCGCTGAAGGCTACCAGCTTGCGGCCGACTATGCCGGCGCCGATGTGGTCCTCGTCAATACCTGCGGCTTTCTGAACTCGGCCAAGCAGGAAAGCCTTGATGCCATCGGCGAAGCCTTGGCCAAAAACGGACGCGTGGTCGTGACCGGCTGCTTCGGGGTGGAAAAGGATCGCATTCTCGCCACCCATCCCGGCGTCTTGGCCGTGACGGGTCCGCACCAGTACGAACAAGTCGTGGAGGCCGTACACGCGGCGGTGCCGCCGCTGCACGATCCCTTCCTCGATCTCGTTCCTCCGGAAGGCTTGCATCTGACCCCGCGGCACTACGCCTATCTGAAAATTTCCGAAGGCTGCAACAACCGTTGCTCCTTCTGTATTATTCCGAGCCTGCGCGGGCGGCTTGCAAGCCGACCCGCCGGCGACGTGGTGCGCGAGGCCGAACGACTGGTGCAGGCGGGTGTCAAGGAGTTGCTCGTCATCAGCCAGGATACCTCCGCCTACGGCCTCGACCTCAAATACGCGGAGAGCCGTTGGCAGGGCCAAGCGTTGGCGGCACGCTTCCTCGATCTTGCGCGCGCGCTCGGCAGCCTCGGCGCCTGGGTGCGCTTGCACTACGTCTACCCCTATCCGCACGTGGATCAAGTGTTGCCCCTGATGGCCGAGGGCCGGATCCTTCCCTACCTCGACATTCCCTTCCAGCACGCATCGCCAAGGGTGCTGAAGGCCATGCGTCGGCCCGCGCATCAGGAAAAGACGCTCGATCGCCTCGCCCGTTGGCGCCACCTCTGTCCCGATCTCGCGCTGCGCTCGACCTTCATCGTCGGCTTCCCCGGCGAGACCGAGGAGGACTTTGCCCTGCTGCTCGACTGGCTCAAGGAGGCCCGATTGGCGCGCGTCGGTTGCTTCAAATATGAGGCGGTTGCCGGGGCCGCGGCCAACGCTTTACCCGGCGCGGTTGCCGAGGAGCTCAAGGAGGAGCGCTGGCATCGCTTGATGTCGCTGCAGCAGGAAATAAGTCGCTCGCTGAGTGCGCACCGCGTCGGCCAGACCCTTGCCGTAATCATTGACGAGGTCGACGCTGAGGGCGCCATCGGTCGCTCGCAATGGGATGCGCCGGAGATCGACGGGTCCGTTTATCTCAACGGCGCCAGTGATCTTGCCGTCGGTGATATCGTCGAAGCGCGCATCATCGCCAGCGATGCCTACGACCTCTGGGGTGAGGTGGGCAGATGAGCAACAGGCCGGCCGCAACCTGCTGAACCGCGAGCTAGCCTCTGCGTTGCAAGCAGGCGCTCTCCCAACGCAGGCTTGCAAGGGCGGGGCGGCCAGAAGCGGGGGCGGCGATGCGCGGGGGAGGGGTTTGATGCCGCAAATCAGGCTGAGGCTGCGCAGTCAGCCGAGCACGGGCAATGATCCCATTGCCGGGGTGATCTGGATCACGCTCGCCATGGCGCTGTTCGCCGGGCTCGCCATGTTTTCGCGCATGGCGATGAATGCCGGCTTGCACCCCTTTGAGGTCGTCTTTCTTCGCAACACCTTCGCCTGCCTCATGCTGGTGCCTTTGCTGCTCTACCGTGGTCCGCGGCTGTTCTATTCCGATCAGTTCAATCTCTATGGCCTGCGCGTCGTCATTTCGCTGCTGTCAATGCAGACCTGGTTTTATGCGATCTTCCTCATTCCGATCGGCGAGGTGACCGCGATCAGTTTTCTTGCCCCCTTGTTCGGCACGCTGGGCGCCGTCTTTTTGCTGGGCGAGGTCGTGCGCATTCGCCGCTGGACGGCGCTCGGCGTCGGTTTTCTCGGTGCCCTCGTCATCCTGCGCCCGGTCGGCTCCGAGATCGGCCTGGGTCAGGCGCTCGCCATCTTTTCCGCCATGGCTGCGGGACTGACCGTCGTACTCGTCAAGCAGCTGACCGCCCATGACGATCCGGACAAGATCGTGTTCTTGACCAATGTGCTGATGACGCCGCTGTCTCTCGTGCCCGCGCTGTTCGTCTGGAGCTGGCCGACCATGGCGGTGCTTCCAGCCCTCGTGGGGATGGGAGTATGCGCGGTGCTTGGCCATATTTGTGTGGTGCGCGGCTATGCAGCCACGGATGCTTCCCTCGGCATGACTTTCGAGTTTTCCAAGCTGCCCTTCACCGTCGCCATGACCTATCTGGCCTTCCGGGAAAGCATCGATCTTTGGACGTGGGTCGGCGCGCTCATCATTTTTGCCTCCGCGCTCTATATCACCCGCCGCGAAGCCAAGCTTGCCCGCGAGCGCGCGCAAAAAATGCAAGCGCGAGAAGCCACCGGGCTCGGCGGCTGACGCGGCGATCTACGGCTTCGCTCAGCGAACCAATCCGGTCTCCTTGAGATATTTGAGCGTGCCCGGATGCAGGAGGTCGTGGCGTACCGCACGCGCGGTATTCGCCGCCGTCGTCTCGCGCGCCTGTGGCAGGCGGGCGGCCAATTGCGGCTCGCTGGCGTGAAGCGCACGCGCCAGCCGATAGGCCACATCATCGCCAAGCGTTGGCCGGGACAAAATCAGGCTCCAAGACCCAACCGACACGATCGGCGCGGTCTGCCCCGGGAACGAGCCGGCGGGCACGGTCAGGGTGCCGAGGAACGGGTGCTTGGCCTCGATTCGCTTGATGCCTTCGGCATCGGGCACGAGAAAACGCGCCCCGGGCGGAGCGTTGGCCACGGCGAGAAAGCCCGGCCAACCGCTACCACCGCCCCACAAGGCCGCGACCGTGCCGTTCGCCACCATCTCGGGTCCGTCGCCGGCGCGGTCGAGCAGAACCGTCTCGAAATCGCGGCCGCGCTCGTAACCAAGCCCATCGAGCACATAACCTGCAAGCAGAACCAGCCCGGAGCCCTTGGCGCCAAGGGCAATGCGCTTGCCCCTGAGGTCCTCGATGCGGCGATAGGGACTGTCGGCACGCACCACGAACATGCCGGGTGTGGCGTACATGGCAAAGATCACACGCAAGTCGGCGCGCGGCCGGCCCACGCCGTTGAGCGCCTCCATGGCGGCCTCGCCCTGCACCAAACCGATATCGAGCTTACCTGCCTCCAAGAGCGGGATGTTCTCGGTGCTGCCGGCCGTGTTTTGCGGGCGCACCTCGAGTGATGCATCGGTTGCGTTGATACTCTCGGCCACCGCCTGTCCATAGACCGGAAATCCGCCACCGGGGGTCGCCGTGCCGAGGACGACAATGGTCTTGTTGACGGCCTCGGCGCCGAAGGCCGCCGACATCGCCAAGATCAGGGGTAAACTCGACAACAAAAATGTTCGCATCCGTGCACTCCTTTGGCCCGGGGGCATGGCTTGCTGCGGCCTTCCCAGTATAGTGGCGCCAGGCTCGGCAGTGATCAAGAATTGGCCGTCGCCGCCCCAAAGCTTCAAGGTTATGGCGCCATGCGCATGCGTCGTTTGCTCGGGTCCGTGGCGTTACTGCTCCTGACGGCACTGCCATTGGAGCCCTTCGAGGCACGCCTGCCCGTGGCCGCCGCCGCCGAACTTAAAGAGCGCGCTGAGCGCCTTGCGGCGCTATTTGCCAGGCTCACCAGCACTAACGATGCCGTCGAGGGGGACACCATCGTCGAAGAGATCTGGCGGGTATGGCTCGACTCCGGACGGCCAGAGATCGACGCCATTCTGCAAGAGGCATTGGCTCTGGTCGAGACCGGCCAGCCGCAAGCGGCCATGCCGCTACTCGATAGCATCGTGGAGCGCGCCCCGGAGTGGGCGGAGGGTTGGAACAAGCGCGCAACCGTGCTCTACCTGCTCGATGAGTACGACCGATCGCTTGCCGATATCGACAAGGTCTTAGTGCTCGAGCCGCGCCACTTTGGCGCTCTGGCCGGTCGCGGGCTCATTCACATTGCCCAAGAGAATTACCGCGCCGCGCTCGACGATTATCGCCGCGCCCGCGCCGCCAACCCCTTCTTGCAAGGCGCCGCACAGATGATACCCACCTTGGAGCGCCGCGTCGGCGAGAGGCCGTTGTGAGCCCCTCGCCGCGAACCCAAGCTCAGTCCTTGTAGTCCGGCTCGCGCCGGTCGAGCATGCGCTTGATGGCCGCAAAGTGCCGTTCCGAGGGCGAGGGGTCGTAACTCGGGTTGCCGCCACCGGTCCGCGTCTTGTCAACCACCGGCTGCGGCAGCTGTTTTAGCGGCTGGCGCGTCCACATGGCAAAGATTTGCACCTGCGCGGCGCGCTCGACGTAGTAGAGCCGGTCGTAGGCCTCCGCCACGGTCTCCCCCACCGTGGTAATGCCATGGTTGGCCATGAATAGGATGGTCTTGTCGCCGAAGATCCGCGCCAGCCGTAGACCCTCCTCCGGTTCGGCCGCCGGCCCCATGTAGCTGTCGTCGTAGGCGATGGCGTCGAGCAAGAGAACCTCGGTTTGTCCGATTTCCTTGATGCGGGGGTCCTCGAGCCGCGTCAGCGCGCTGGCATAGGGCATATGCGTATGGAACACGGCGCGCGCATGCGCGACGTTGTCGTGGATCGGCGCGTGAATACAGTAGCAGGAACGCTCAACGTCGCCGACGCCGCGCTTCACCTTGCCGTCGCGGAGCCCAACTTCCATGAACGAACTCGCCTTCACCTCCGACCAATGCAGACCGAAGGGTATTTGATAGTAGCGATCGGGCTTGCCCGGCACGGTCAGGGTCAAGTGATTGAAGATGCCCTCGTGCAAGCCGTGCATCACGGCGGCCCGATGGGCCGCGGCCAAGTCGATGCGAGCCTGCCATTCCTGAGCGCTGCATTCCTCACGCGTTATGGGCGATACCTGAAGCTGCATGCCTGTCCTCCTTGGCGAGCCTGCCGACAACCCGCTCGATGCGTCAACTCTAGCAACTCGGTGATGCGTCGGGAAGATTGTCGGCAGCCCATTTGTCCTGGGTCGCCGCGCCGACCTTCTAGCTCAGCACCTTGTAGGTCTTGAACCAGGCGGTCATCTGGCCCCAGGCATCCTCTGCCGCCTCCTTGCGGTAGCTGCCTCGATAGTCCGCGTGGAAGCCGTGCGGTGCTTCGGGATAGATTTTGAATTCGGCCGGCTTACCGGCGGCGGCGAGGGCTGTGCGCATCGCCTCGACCTGGGCAACCGGGATACCCTGGTCCGCCTGCCCGTAGAGGCCGAGCACGGGAGCCTTCATGTCGGACGCCAAGTCCGTCGGGCTCTTCGGCCAGATCGTCTTCTGGCCCGGGGGATCGACCAGCGAGCCATAGAAAGCCACGCCCGCCGAGACCTTGGGACTGTTCGCACAATAGACCCATACCGTGCGCCCGCCGCGGCAGAAGCCGATGATGCCGAGCCGGCGTGTGTCGCCGCCTTGCGCGCTGGCCCACGCCACGCTGGCGTCGAGATCGGCCATCAGCTCGGCGTCCGGTTTGGCATTGACGAGCGGCATCAGCTCTTTCATCTCGCTGATCTTGGTAAGATCGCCCTTGCGGAAGTAGTAGTCGGGCGCCACCGCGAATGCTCCGAGTTTCGCCAGCCTATGGGCGACGTCCTTGATATACTGGTGCAACCCGAAGATCTCCATGGCGATCAGAATGACCGGCGGGTTGGTGCTGTTTGCAGGCTTGGCAAAGTAGACCGGCATCTCGCCGTCGGCGACTTTGACCTTGGCGTCGCCGGCAGCAAGGCCCGACGTATCGGTGGTGATCGCCTCAGCGCGAACCGGGCCCGCGGCCAAGGTGTAGCCCGCGGTCGCAGCGGCGCCCGTGCTCATGAAGCCGCGCCGGGACAAGCGTGGGGAGCTGATCAGACCGACGATATCGGAGGCAAGTTTGTTGGCAACTGACATGAAGGGGACTCCTGAAACCATCTCTGTGGATGACCGCCTCCGACAAGGCAACCGCCGCGGCTTTGCTTGAGCCGCTGGTCGGCTGACCTCGTGCACTCCTCACCCAGCCTGAAGCCTCGATCGCAGCGCCGCACTGCACGAATGCGTGAAGTCAGGGGCTCGAGCGCACCTTGACCTTGCGATCGCTGCGGCCCGCCGCCAACAGCGCATCGATCAACAGGTGCACCCGCAGCGCCTCCCGACCCGACACGCGCGGCGGCCGTCGCTCGTCGAGTGCTGCGAGGAAGTCACGCCACACGCCGAGATGATAATCGTGCGGGAAGGCCATGGGATCGGCACCCGTGCCGCCGGCGGACGCATCCGCGGCCAACGCTTCGCGGCGTCCATCGTGGTAGGCAATACTGAGGGCGGTACCGGCAAGGCTGGCGGTTCCCATGCTGCCGATGAGCTCGATGTGTTCGGGCCCGCCAGGGTAGGCCGCAGTGGTGGCTTCGATGATGCCGAAGGCGCCGCTTTGAAAGCGCACCGCGGCTGAGACGAGGTCCTCCGTTTCCATGCGATGCAGGCTTGAGGTGGTGGCGTAGCCGCACACCTCGACGGCCGGGCCCACCAGGCTGAGCAACAGATCAAGCGTGTGAATGCCCTGGGTCAACAACACGCCGCCGCCGTCGCGGGCAAGGCTGCCCCGGCCCGGCTCATCATAGTAGGACTGCGGGCGCCAAAGGCGGATCAACGTTGATGCGTTGACGATCTGGCCGAGGCCACCGGCGCCGACGACGGCGGCCAGCCGCTCCGCCGCCGGCTTGAAGCGATGTTGCAGGACCACGCCGAGGCTGACGCCGGCGGCGGTGCACACCTCAACGAGGTCCGCCGCGCGCGCACTCGAAACCTCCAACGGCTTTTCCAGCAGGATGTGCTTGCCCGCGCGCGCCAGCCGGGTGACGAGCTCCAGATGCGTATTGGGCGGCGTCAGCACGGCGGCAGCGTCGATCGCAGGATCTGCCAGAACCGGCTCGAGACTATCGCCGACGGGAAAGCGAAAGCGCTCGGCAAAGGTTTCGCGCCGCTGCCTGCTGGGGCTGATGGCGGTGACCACCTCGACCCTGTCGACCAGGTCCACGAGGCTCTTGGCGTGCGGGCCAACCGCCATGCCGAGACCGACCAGGGCGATGCGCTTCTTCATCATGGGCGTGCCTCCGCGGGCGCGCGCAGCAGCCGCCGGCTCGCAGCATCGATGACGAGGTGTCGCTGATGCATGGCGGCAACGGCCGGCTGGTGCGCCACGCTGATCACGGCCGCATCGGCCAGCCGGGCGCGCACCAAGCCGTACATTTGCGCCTCGGCGGCGTCGTCGAGCGCCGACGTTGCTTCATCGAGAAACAGCCAATTCGGGCGATAGAGCAGCGCCCGGGCAAAGGCCAACCGCTGCTGTTCGCCGCCCGAGAGCATCAGCGACCAATTGGCCTGCTCCAAGAGCCGAGGCGCCAGGGCGGCCAACCCGCAGGCTTGCAACACCTCGCAACAGGCCGCCTCGGTGTGCTGTTCGGGGGTATCCGGATAGCTCAGCACATCCTTAAGCGTGCCGACCGGCAAGTAGGGCTTTTGCGGCAGGAACAGAACGCGCGCACCCTTTGGCACGCCAATGCGGCCGCGCCCAAACGGCCACAGGCCCGCCAGGACGCGAAAGAGCGTGGTTTTTCCGCTGCCGGAGGGTCCACGCAGCACCACGCTCTCCCCTTGGCGGATCGTTACGTCGACGTCGGCAAGCAACACCGTGCCGTCGGGCAGCCTGACCTCGACGTCTTCGACCACCAGCTCGGGCGCGGCCTCGGTGCGCCTCTCCAAGGCGTTCCGCCTGGCGACTTCCTTGGCTTTGACCATGGCTTCGCTGAAGGTGGTGAGGCGGTCGACCACGGCCTTCCAGCCCGCCAAGGCCGCGAACGTGTCGACAAACCAAGACAGCGCCCCTTGCACCTGCCCGAAGGCGTCCGCCGTCTGCGTCAGCACACCCAGCGTGATCTGGCCGGCGAAGTACTGTGGTGCGGCAACCACCAAGGGAAAGACCTGGGCCGCCTGGCCGTAGAAGGCGGTGATCCAGGTGAGGCGCTTGTTGTACGTCATGAAATCCCACCAGGTATCGTAGATGCTGGCAAAAGAGCTGCGTAAGGAGCGCTCCTCGTCGGGCTCGCCGCGATAAAGAGCGATGCTTTCCGCGTTTTCGCGGATGCGCACCATGCGATAGCGAAAGTCGGCGTTGCGGCGCTCCAGCTCGAAGCTAATCGCCACCAAGGGGCGGCCGATCAGGTAGGTGGCATAGGAGCCGAGCAGCGCGTAGGCAACCGCCACCCACATCATGTAGCCGGGAATAACAATGCCGCCGAACAGCGGAATGACAAAGTTGCCGGACAGTTCCCACAGCACACTGGCAAACGTGATCAAGGTCAAGACCTGCAACAACAGGCCAAGCGCGATGCTGAGCGTCTGCGTGGTGAACGAGGCGCAGTCCTGCTCGATGCGCTGTTCGGGGTTGTCGGTGCCGTGGCGCGTCAATTCCATGTGGTAATAGGTGCGGTCTGCCAGCCAATCGCGAAAGTAGACGTCGCTCAGCCATCGCCGCCAGCGCACGGTGAGCATCTGCGTCAACCACTGCCGATACACGAATGCCACGATGAACAGGGCGACCAACACCACCCAGTAGATCAGCTCGGCCCAGAACGCCTCCGCATCTTTTTCTTGCAGCGCATTGAAGAAACGCGCGTTCCAAGCGTTGATCAATTTCGACAAATAGACGATCAAGAAGCTCAGCCCCACGATCAGCGCCAACAGACCGCGCGCGATCCACGCCTCGCTCACCACGAGGCTCCAGCCGAACACGCTGATCGGCTCACGCTCCTCGGCCCACCAATAAGGCCGGGTCAAGGTCCACAACTTGCTGGCAAAGCCGCGCGCATCACGCATGCGGGTCAAGAAGGGATCGACCATCGGAGCACCAGGGATGTTGCTGAAGGAGGGGAATCTGAGGATTGCTTGTCAGTCTACCCCCACTCTTGGGCGAACAAACGCACAAGACAGTGATGCCGCGCGCAGACCCGCCCTTGCGCACACACCACGGCAAAGCGCCCATGCGGAAACGACAGCGGCGGGAGTGCGAAGCGCGCCCGAGCACTGTGCGACCGCGGAGGCCTGCCGCGGCGAGCTTCGTGTCCGCAACTGAGAGCGGCAGTCGGGCGGGGCGGCTTGGGCTGCGCCCGCGCCTGAGCGCGGACGCAGCCGTGGACAGGATTGCCAGGCCTGCGCCGGGAAAGACACATGCGGCGAAAGTCTCGGCCTTGGGCTGGTGCCGCCCCGACGGAAAAGCTCAGATCACCGCGACGCCCATCTTTGCCATCAGCGGCACCCGCTCGCCCGACTTTAAAGCCTTCTCCGGGTTCGAGGCATTGCCTTCCAGTCCTCGCTTCTTGACGCCCTGCACGATGGCGGCCAGGCGGAAGAAGGAAAAGGCAAGGTAGAAATTCCAGTTCGGTATGCCGGAAATTCCGACGCGCGCGCAGTACTTGGCGATGTAGTCCTCTTCGGTCGGGATGCCGAGCGCGCGCCGATCGATATTGGCGAGACCGCGCATGGTTTCGTGGTTAGGAAAACGCCATTGCATACACTGGTAGGCAAGGTCTGAGAACGGATGGCCGATGGTGGAAAGCTCCCAGTCGATGACGGCTAGGAGCTGCGAGCCGTCCGGCTTGAAAATCATATTGTCAATGCGGTAGTCGCCGTGCACCAGGCAGGCGCGCCCGTCGTCCGGCGGCTCGTTCTCCTCGAGCCATTTGATCAGCGTCTCCATGTCCTCCAAATGCTCGGTTTCGGAGGCGCGGTATTGCTTGGTCCAGCGGTCACGCTGGCGCGCATAATAGCTGCCGGCCTTGCCAAAGTCGGCAAGGCCTACCCGGGCGGGGTCGACCAAATGCAGGGCGGCCAGCGCCCTGTTCTGCTCATCGTAGAGCTGGCCGCGCTGTGCGCCTTTGAGCTCGGGCAGCGAGGGATCCCAGAACACGTTGCCGTTCACGTGCTCCATGACAAAGAATGCGGTGCCCAGCACGCTGTCATCCTGGCACAACAGCAGCATGCGCGGTACGGGTACGTCGGTGTCCTGTAGCGCCTTCATGACGCGGTATTCGCGGTCCACGGCGTGCGCGCTCTTCAACAGCTGACCGGGCGGCTTCTTGCGCAAGACGTATTGTCCGCTCGGGGTTGCGAGCACAAAGGTCGGGTTTGATTGGCCCGTCGGCGTCTTTTCCGCTGCGACCGGCCCCTTGAAGCCGGGCAGCCGCTCCTCCAGGTAGCGTGCAAGCGCTGCGGTATCGAGCTGGGCGGCTTGATGCGCGAAGGCTGTCATGTGGCAGCCTCCAAATGCGCGCGAGCGCGCAGGCCGCCCGTCGCCTCGCGCCTGCGCCGCTGACGCGGGCACGCCTTGGACACCGGCGCGAGGGCCGGCCCGGCAGCAAAGGGGCATCTTTCTGTCCTACCGCTCCGAGAGCCGTGACCCCGTTGGAACGCCAGAGCGATGGCGCGCATGATGGACAACCTCAGATCTTCTGGTTCGTGTAGCGCCGCAGCTCGGCGCGCGCGACTTGGCGGCGATGCACCGCATCGGGACCGTCAGCCAGTCTGAGCGTGCGCAGATGCGTCCACATGTGCGCCAACGGCGTGTCCTGCGTGATGCCCATCGCACCGTGCATTTGCACGGCCTCGTCGGTGATTTCCAAGGCGATCCGCGGCGCAATGACTTTGATCTGCGAGATCCACGGTGATGCCTCGCGATGACCGACGGTATCCATCATGTGGGCGGCCTTGAGGCAGAGCAGCCGTGCCATCTCGATCTTCATGCGGCTTTCGGCAATGATGTCGTAGTTGGCGCCGAGCTGCGCCAACGGCTTGCCGAAGGCCTCGCGCGACAAAGAGCGCTTGCACAAGAGCTCGAGCGCCCGCTCCGACTGACCGATGGCCCGCATGCAGTGGTGGATACGACCAGGACCCAAGCGGCCCTGCGACACCTCGAAGCCACGTCCGCGGCCGAGGATTAGGTTCTCCTTGGGCACGCGTACATTCGTGAAACGGACGTGCATGTGGCCGTGCGGCGCGTCGTCGTCGCCATAGACCTTCATCGGCCGCAAGATCTCAACGCCCGGTGTGCCCGCCGGCACGAAAATCTGAGAATGCCGCTTGTGCTTGTCCGCGGTCGGGTCGCTGCAGACCATCACGATGTAGATCTTGCAGCGAGGATCGCCGGCACCGGAGGCAAACCACTTCTCGCCGTTCAGCACCCATTCCTCACCGTCGAGCTTGGCATCGAGCGCCAGATTGGTGGCATCCGAGGAGGCGACGTTGGGTTCGGTCATAATGTAGGCGGAGCGGATCTTGCCCTCCAACAAGGGCTTGAGCCACTGCTCTTTCTGCGCCGGTGTGCCATAGCGCTCGATGACCTCCATGTTGCCCGTATCGGGAGCGGAGCAATTGAAGGTCTCCGGTGCCAACCGCGACCAGCCCATTTCCTCGGCGAGATAGGCGTACTCCACGGTGCTCAGGCCATAGCCCTTGTCGCTGCCCGTCAGCCAAAAATTCCACAGGCCCCGCTCGCGCGCCTTCGCTTTCAGGCCTTCGCGGATCTCCTCTTGCCGTTTGGTGTAGGTCCAACGATCGCCTTTGCCGACCTCGGCCTCGTATTCGGCCTCTAGCGGCATGATCTCGTCACGCACCATGGCGCGGACTTTTTCGACCAGCGGTTTTACCTTTGCTGTCATGCCGAGATCCATGGCTGTCCTCCTCTGCGGGAATACGGGCGTGTTGGCCGGGCCGTGCGGGTTGGCGCGCGCACATTGAAGCATGCCCGCCCCAGGGAGAGAAGGCGGTCGAAGGGGGCGGGTCCAAGGCGCGCTTGACCGTGCCATGCGGAGGCTCGGCGGCAGCCTCGTTGTCGGGCGGGGACATGTGCGCCAGGCCCGGCGCAGCAAGCCCCGGCGAGGCTTGATGCTGGACAAGGCTTCCTATACCAAGACCGCGGCGCAATCATTGAAGCGAGAGAGAAGCTATGGCTGTCGACACTTCCGGCGGGAACCCCGCCATGGACTATCCTGAGCATTTGCGGACCTATGCCGGCTTCCTGAAGGCCACGGTGGTCTTGATCGTGGGGGTGGCGCTGCTGCTCCTGTTCATGCTGTTCTATCTGGTGCCCTAATCGGCAGCACGCACACTACTTCTTGGGCGCGCCGGCGCGCGTAGGGGAAAAGCCTCATGGTCACGATCGCCGTCACTGCGGAGGGAGAAGGTGAGCCTCGCGTGGCGGTGTCGCCGGAAACGGTCAAGAAGCTGACGGCGCTCGGCGCTAGCGTGCGGGTACAACAGGGCGCGGGGTCGCGCTCCCGCTTCTCCGATGCGGCGCTGAAGGCGGCCGGCGCGATCGTCAGCCCCGATGCGGCGGCCACGCTCAGCGGCGCCGACATTCTCATCAAGGTGAGGCGGCCGTCGCTCGGCGAGGTCGAGGCCCTCAAGCGCGGCGCCATTGTCGCTGCCATGCTGGCACCCTTCGACGACCGACCCGGTCTGGAGGCCTTGGCCGGCGCCGGCGCGGCGCTGCTGTCCATGGAATTCATGCCGCGCATCACGCGCGCCCAGTCCATGGACGTGCTGTCGAGCCAGGCAAACCTCGCAGGCTATAAGGCCGTGGTGGATGCGGCGGCGATGTTTGGACAGGCGATCCCCATGATGATGACGGCCGCGGGCACGGTACCCGCTGCCAAGGTGTTCATCATGGGCGTCGGGGTCGCCGGCTTGCAGGCGATCGCCACCGCGCGCCGACTGGGCGCCATCGTCTCGGCCACCGACGTGCGGCCTGCCACCAAGGAGCAGGTTGCATCGCTGGGCGCCAAGTTTATCGCGGTCGAGGATGAGGAGTTCAAACAGGCGCAAACCGCCGCCGGCTACGCCAAACCGATGTCGGCCGAGTACCAGAAGAAGCAAGCCGAGCTCATCGCCAATCACATTAAGGCTCAGGACATTGTGGTCACCACGGCCCTCATTCCCGGCCGGCCTGCGCCCAAGCTCATTAGTGTCGCCATGATCGAGAGCATGAAGCCGGGTTCCGTCATCGTCGACTTGGCGGCCGAGCGGGGCGGCAACACCGAGCTGACGCAAGCCGACAAGGTGGTCGAGCATAAGGGCATATCGATCGCCGGCCCGCTGAATTTGGCGGGCGAGGTGCCCGTCAACGCTTCCGCCCTCTACGCTAAGAATTTGCTCGCCTTCCTCGAGACCATGTTCGACAAAAAGGACAAGGTCTTGAAAGTGAATTGGGATGACGAGATTATCAAAGGCACGCTGGTGGCCAAAGACGGCCAACTCGTGCATCCGAGCCTGCAGCAACAAGGGGCATGAGATGACGCGCGCGCTGGCCCGGCCAGATCCGAAGATCCAGCTGCGGCAGGTGGCTCGCGGCGCCTGCGCTGGCGCTGCACGCGGCGACGGCCTGGCTTTGCTGACCTTACTGTTTGTGCTTTTGCCCGCGCCCGCCATGGCCGTGGGCGGTTCGGACGTCAGCCCTTTCGTCTATCAGTTGACGGTGTTCGTGATCGCGATCTTCGTTGGCTACTATGTGGTGTGGAGCGTGACGCCGGCGCTGCACACGCCCCTGATGTCGGTGACCAACGCCATCTCCTCGGTGATCGTGGTGGGTGCCCTCCTGGCCGTAGGCGTGCCGCTGGTCGAAGCCGGAAGCGGGTTGGCCAAGACCTTCGGCTTCCTCGCCCTGACTATGGCCGCCGTCAATATATTCGGCGGCTTCCTCGTCACCCAGCGCATGCTCGGCATGTACAAAAAGAGGGAGCCGAAGCGCTGATGCGCTGAGGGGCGCCATGCATCCAAATCTCGTCGCCTTGCTCTATCTAGCCGCCGGCGTGCTGTTCATTTTGGCGCTCCGGGGTCTGTCAAGCCCGGAGAGCTCCCGCCGTGGCAACCTCTACGGCATGGTCGGCATGACCATCGCCGTCGTCACCACCCTGGCGCAGCTCAGTGACACCTCCTTGTTCACGTGGGTGCTGATCCTGGTGGGTCTCGGTATCGGCGGCGCGATCGGCGCTACGGTCGCTCGGCGCATCCCGATGACCTCGATGCCGGAGCTGGTGGCCGCCTTCCACTCCCTTGTCGGCCTTGCCGCCGTGTTCGTCGCCGCCGGCGCGCTTTATGCCCCGGAAGCGTTTGGCATCGGGCATTTCCGCGCCATCGCCGGCGCCAGCCTGCTGGAGATGTCCCTCGGTGTGGCCATCGGCGCGGTGACGTTTACGGGATCGGTCATCGCCTTTGCCAAATTATCGGGACGTATGTCCGGCAAGCCGATCATCCTGCCGGCCCGACACCTGATCAACGCCGCGCTCGCCGGGCTCCTGGTCGTGCTGATCGCCTGGTTCTGCCGCTCGGGCGGCGAACCTGTGCTGTTCTGGGCGATCACCGCGGCGGCGCTTTTGTTCGGCGTGCTTATCATTGTGCCGATCGGCGGCGCGGACATGCCGGTGGTGATTTCTATGCTCAACTCCTACTCCGGTTGGGCAGCCGCGGGCATCGGCTTCACGTTGGGCAACATCGCCCTGATCGTCACGGGCGCGCTGGTGGGCTCGTCGGGCGCCATCCTGTCCTACATCATGTGCAAGGGTATGAACCGGTCGTTCGTCTCGGTCATCCTTGGCGGCTTCGGCGGCGAGACCGCCGGGCCAGCCGCGGGTGCCGAGCAGAAGCCGGTCAAGGTCGGCTCGGCGGAGGACGCGGCCTTCCTGCTCAAGAATTCCGGCAAGGTGATCATTGTACCGGGTTACGGCATGGCCGTGGCGCAAGCCCAGCACGCGCTGCGCGAGATGGCCGATCACCTCAAGGGAGCAGGCGTGGAGGTGAAGTATGCCATCCATCCCGTCGCCGGGCGCATGCCGGGGCACATGAACGTGCTTTTGGCGGAGGCCAACGTGCCTTACGACGAAGTGTTCGAGCTGGAAGATATTAACAACGAATTCGCACAGGCCGACGTCGCCTACGTGATCGGCGCCAACGACGTGACCAATCCGGCGGCGGAGGATGACAAATCCTCACCCATCTACGGTATGCCCGTGCTCCAGGTTTGGAAGGCCGGCACCGTCATGTTCAACAAGCGCTCGCTGGCGTCCGGTTATGCCGGGATCGACAACCCCCTCTTCTATCGCGACAACACGATGATGCTGCTTGGCGATGCCAAGAAGATGACCGAGGAGATCGGCAAAGCCATGGATTGAGGCGCGCGCGCCCGCTAGCGCGGGGCGGGGGGTGCTGTCACCGGCGCATCGGCGCGGTAGTTGGGTTGCGGCGCCGACGATTTGCCGTCGCGATCCAAGGCAAACAGCACGACGGCGGAAAGCACCGCGAACAAGACCACGAGCATGGGCACGAGATTGGGGGGCCTAGCGCGTGTGGCCTCGCCGGCGGTGGGCGCAGGCTTCGGGTTCGTTTCCTGGCTGGTCATGGCGGCTCCAACTCGTAAAAACGCGTAACTCGGAGCGCGCATGCCCGGTTCCCGCGATGCGCAGGGCCAACGCGGGCGGCAAAAAGGATCGGCGCGGCATCAGACGCCGGGGCGCTTCTGGCGGGCGCGATACTCGGAGGGACGCTCGACGTCTCCGGCCGCCCACA
>Ga0075424_100002704_pt1 | contig 16311 bp, 12 predicted proteins | sample SoiMethybrSBSTD3_FD_75301 | JGI IMG/M metagenome (GOLD analysis project Ga0075424, IMG submission 75301) | Bulk soil microbial communities from a Populus tree surrounding site in Tennessee, USA - Soil MetaG P. TD hybrid SBSTD3 | ecosystem: Environmental > Terrestrial > Soil > Tree plantation...
CAAGCCTGCTGCTACACGGCCCGCGCGGCGTCGGCAAGCAACGCCTGGCACTCTGGATTGCCCAGTCGCTCGTCTGCTCGGCGCCCGGCGCCGACGGCACCCCATGCGGCCGCTGCCAGGCGTGCCGGTTCTCGCTTTCGCTGGCCCACCCAGACGTCCACTGGTTCTTTCCCCGCCCGCGGCTGGATTCGGGAGCAACGAACAAGGACGTCACCAACGATTTCGCGGACGCGATCGCGGAGCGCGCGGCGGCCTCCGGGCTGTACGCGCCGGCATCGGGACTCGACGGGATCTACGTGGCTACGGTCCGCGTGATCGTTCAGCTCGCGAGCATCTCGCCCGCCATGGGCAAGCGAAAGGTCTTCATCATCGGCGACGCAGATCAGATGGTCTCGCAGGAAGGATCGGATGAAGCGGCAAACGCGCTGCTCAAGCTCCTCGAAGAGCCACCGGCCAACACGACGATCGTGCTGACCTCGAGCGAACGCGGGGCGCTGCTGCCAACGATTCGATCTCGCGTCGTCAACGTGCGCGTCGCCCCGCTGCCGCGACGCGACGTCGAAGCCTTCCTGACCGACCCGTTCGTGGCCGATGCCATGCGCCGCGCACATCCCCACGTATCGACGGCGGATCTCGTTAGGCGCGCCACTGGAGCACCCGGCACTCTCGTCGCCGGTGATGAGCGCGACGCAGCCATCCAGACCGCGGAGCGACTCCTCGCGTCCGCACTGTCGGGCGATCGGTCGAAGACCATTCGCATCGCGATGGCACAGGGCTCGTCACGCGCCCGTGGGCGGTTCGCGGACATTCTCGATGCGCTGACCGAGCTGGTCGCGGACCGCGCGCGCACGGCCGTCGCAAACGGCGATCAGCACACGGCACTCGGCGCCAGCCGGGCGATGGCGTCGATCGAACAGGCGAAGACACTCATTCCGAACAACGTGAGCCCTGCGCTCATCACCGCCACGCTGTTGCGCGATCTCTCGGCCGAGCTCTCGTGAGTGATCTCTCGCACGTCGACGACCAGGGGCGAGCGCGCATGGTCGATGTGTCGGCCAAGCCGGTCACGCCGCGGATGGCCCGCGCGACCGGATCGATCCAGATGCAACGCGAGACCCTCGAGGCCATCCGCGCCAACACGATCGCGAAGGGCGACGTGTTAGGCGTCGCCCGTGTGGCCGGCATCATGGCCGCGAAGCGCACGTCCGAGCTCATCCCGCTCTGCCATCCCATTCCACTCAGCGACGTCGCCGTCGACTTCACCATCGACGAGGCGCTACCCGGACTCCGCGTGGAAGCGACGGCAAAAACTGCCGCCCAAACAGGCGTCGAGATGGAAGCGCTCGTCGCCGTGTCAGTGAGCCTTGTCACCGTGTACGACATGGCCAAAGCGGTAGATAAGAGTATGGTGATCGGCGCGATTTCCCTCGCCGAGAAGCTCGGCGGAAAGTCCGGTCACTGGAAGAGAAGGTCGAAATAGCGGCACACGTTGTGCCCGCATCGCGGGAGCGGGCAGCGGCGATACCCTTCGTATCGTCGTAACCTTTGGTATCCAAACCATTCATGCGAAACCTTCGAGGGACGTACGTCCACCGCGGTGATCGCGCACGTCGGCACCGAAAGGTGCGCGCAGGGCTGCTGCTCACGGGCTTTGCCGCATCCGTATGGTTCGTGGTGCGCGACAGCGGTCCGGCCGAGGCGAAGGCGGAGGCCCCGCGCTTCCCCGTCGTCATTGGCAGCGAGGCCGTGCGCCTCAGGACCGAGCTCGATGCGGCGCGCAGCGAACTGGATCTCGCGAACGCGCAGCTCGAGCGGTGGCACAACATCTTTGGCTACTCGTCCACATACCGCATCGGGGCCGACCTGGCCACGTCGATCTACGACATCTCCCTGGCGGAGGGCATCGAGCCGGAGCTGGCATTCCGTCTCGTGCGTGTGGAAAGCGAATTCAACGACCGCGCGACCAGTCCGGTCGGCGCGATCGGCCTCACGCAGCTCATGCTCCCGACCGCGCGGTTTTTCCAGAAGGACATCACGAAGGACGCGCTGTACAACCGCGACATCAACCTCCGCATCGGGTTCCGCTACCTGCGGACGCTCGTGCGCGAGTACAAGGGCAACGTGCAGCTCGCCCTGCTGGTGTACAACCGCGGTCCGGTAGCCGTCCAGGCCTCGCGCGAGCAGGGCCTCGATCCATCCAACGGCTACGAGCGCGTCGTGATGAAGGGATACAAGGGCCGAGGCGTCATCGACTGAGCCCCGGCTGCCGTTAGGCGTCTCATGGGCGAAGGCCTCGGGAGGGATCCCGAGGCCTTTCGGTTTTTCGGCGCAAGACACCGAAACCGCAGTGCCAAGTGGGCCAGTCACTCAGTTTATTGGTCATCAGGCTTGAGGTCCCGTTCCTCGGGTCTCATCGCAGAGCGCTCCGCAACGTTGCCCGTTGGGACCTGATGCCTCATGTCTGATGACTGATCAAACTGGCCCACGTGGTACTGGTGTCTGGCGCCGTCAGCCGTTAGCGGCTCGCGCCTAACGTTTGGCGACGGCCTTGACGTCCGTCTTCGTCGTGCTGGACGTGGATTTGTTCGTCGCGCGCGACTTCGTGGACGCGGCCTTCGACGCGGATTTCGAACTGGAGGCGGCCACGCTCGACCGACGCGGGCTTCCACGGACCACGAGCTCCTGGCCCGGGTGAATGACGGCCTTCTTGAGCCCATTGAGCCGCATGAGCGAGCTCACCGTCGTGCCGTGCTTCCTGGCGATCCCGCCCAAGGTCTCGCCACGCTTCACCACGTAGGTGCGCGTGCCGCCACGGCCGTATCTCTCGATCGACGGGTCGGGGACGTCCAGCGCCGCTGCGACGACGGCCCGCGTGGGCACGACCAGCTCCTGCCCCGTTCGAAGCCGTCCGCTCTTCGGCGTCGTCACCTTCGGGTTGTACCACTTGAGCTGCTTCACGCTCAGGCCGTTGCTGGCCGCCACGGACGCGAACGTCTGGCCCTTCTTCGCATCGACGTGCCTGTAGGCCGCTCGCGCCTCTCCATCGAGCGCGGCGAACGCACTGTCGAAGCCCACAGCGTGGCCGACCGGAACACGGGCGAGAAATCGAGTGCCCGGCGGCGTCACGCCGCGAAGCACCTGCGGGTTCAGCTCGCGCACCGAATCGAGCGGCGATCCACTCGCTTTCGCGATCGCGGAGAGTGGTGTGGACGCCGGAACAAAGACGGAGTCGTACGCGAACGGCGGCAGCGTGTGGATCGTCATGCCGTACTTCGCCGGCTCCTTCGCAATCAACGCCGCCGCGATCAGCTGCGGCACATAGTTCTTCGTCTCGCCACGCAGGTAATCGTGATCGGCGAGCGCGAAGAACGCATCATCGCGTGTCCCGCCATCGAGGTCGTCGCCTAACCGCGACAGACCGCGCGACACGCGACCCGGGCCACCATTATAGGCTGCCGCCGCCAGGTAGAGCGACCCGAATTGTTCGCGCAACCAGCCAAGGAATTTCACGGCCGCGTCGGTGGACCTAACGGGATCGCGCCGTTCGTCGACCCACCAGTCGACTCGCAGCCCGGTTCCCCGCGCCGTTCCCGACATGAACTGCCACATGCCGACAGCGGCCGCCCTCGAGTACGCGTGCTGATCGAACCCACTCTCGACCAGCGCCAGGTAGTACATGTCTTCGGGAAGGTTCGCTGCACGGAGCTTCTCTCGAATCATCGGCTCGTAGCGCGACCCTTTCTCGAGGCTGGCGACGAACCGTTCGCGCGCCGTGCCGCGGAATGCGTTGACATAGCGCTCGACGCGGCGGTGCGTTTCGTACGATCGAACATCGATGTCCCACGTTGGGCCATCATTGGCCGCCGAGTCGCGCACTTCCGCCACGGCCGAATCACCGAAGACCGCGACCGCTTGCCGCGTGAGCACGGAATCCGGAATCTCTATGACGACTTGCGGAATGGAATCGGGCAGTACTGGTGTCGTGTCGCGCGCTGGCGAGGTCCTGGCTACGCTCTTCGGCGTGGGAACCGGGGCCGGTGCCCGCGCGGGTTTGGCGCGACCGCTGCAGGCAGCACCACCGAGCACGAGAACGAGCGCGCGTGCGGCAGCCTTCATGTGTCTTCCTCTCGATTTCTCGTTCTTCCCGGGGACCGTCACGTTTCATTCGACAGCGCATGACCGCGCCGCCGTTGCCCGAGCCGGTCGGCTTCTCACACTACAACACCTGTCGGAGTTCCGCCGCCGCGCAGCCGGTGCGGGTCAGGAACTTAACCCGCCCTCGCCTCACGGTAACCACCGCACCACACCCACATGAGAACGAGCTTACCGCGCTTACGCTCGACGTCGGTTCGGCCGTTCCTTCAGCGCGTCGCGATGAAGTTGCCGAGCACACGGTTCGTGGCGTGCAGCACGGCGACGACCGCACTGCGCAGCGGGTCGTCCTCCGCCAGGTGACATCCGAGGAGCCGCTGCTGCGGTCCCCCACCGTGCGCCGCCAGAACCGACACGATCACGATGTTCGCGTCGAACGCGCGCATCGTCTTTACCCCCACCAACTCGAACCGCAGCGTCCCGTGCGAGAACTGCTCGATCGCACGAAGCGCGGCATCAGCAGCAACGCGAAGGTCACCGAGCGTGCTCGTGACTCCATCCGCCTTCCCGACCACGCGTTCGCCTTCGAGCCATTCGAACTCGACTTCGGAGCGACACGTGCCCGACGGCGCACGATGAAAAACGAAATTCGTGAACCGGAGTCGTTCGCGCTTCAGCTGCGCCTGCGTAATGATCGAACCACTGGGTTGCTCGCTCGGCGACGACGGAGGAAGCATGTGGGTTCGAATGGCGCGGGTGAGAGTGATCGACGGGGGTTGGCGCGTTCTTCACCAACACGACTAAGAACGCCCCGCGCAACGAGTTTCCGCAGTGATCGATTGCACGAACGATGATCGGTTCTATATTCGCCACTCATGCGATTCTCATCACATCTCGCGCGCGTGATCGGTGCGACGCTCCTCGTGCCGGCGATCACCAACACACTGTCGGCGCAGGTCGACTCGTTGCGAAGTCGGCTCGCACAACGCATCGCCGCCACACCTGGCGCGATCGTCGGCGTGTACTACAAGTCACTCTCGTCAGGCGAGCTCGTGACGATCGCGGCCGACTCCTCGTTCCATGCCGCGAGCACGATGAAGGTGCCGGTCATGATCGAGTTCTTCCGCCAGGTCGAGCGCGGCGGCCTGTCGGCCGATCAGCCGGTGCTGTTGGTGAATCAGTTCGCATCCATCGTCGACGGATCGCCGTTCTCGGTCGCGCCGATCGACGACTCCGATAGCACGATGTACCTGCACGTCGGACAGCGCGTGAGCGCGCGCGAGCTGGTGGAGCGCATGATCGTGCGGTCGAGCAATCTCGCGACGAACGCGGTCATCGCGCTCAACGGTGCTGCGCATGCCGATTCGACGGCACATGCGCTCGGCGCCAAAAACATTCGCGTGTTGCGCGGCGTGGAGGACGGGAAGGCGTTTCAGCAGGGGCTGAACAACACGACCACCGCGCGTGATCTCGGAATGCTGCTCGAGGCGATCGAGAAGCGCACGGCCGCGTCAGCGCAGAACTGCGACACGATGCTCGCGATTCTGAGCCGTCAGGAGTTCAACGACGAGATTCCGGCCGGGCTGCCGCCGGGCACGCGGGTCGCGCACAAAACCGGGAGCATCTCGGCCGTGCTGCACGATGCAGCCCTCGTCTATCCCGCGGGCCGCAGCCCCTACGTGCTCGTCGTGCTCACGCGCAACATCCCCGACGAGCGCGTCGCGCGGCCGCTCATCGCCGACCTCTCGCGCCTCGTCTACGAGCACGTGAGCGGAGCGACGAGTCAGGCCGCCCGATAACGGCGCCTAACGTGTCGCGCGAACCGCGCCAGAGGCGGCGTCAGGCGGGATCCGGCGCGTTGAGCGGGAGATCCACGGTGAAGATGCTCCCTTCCCCGATGGTGCTGCGGACGCTGACGTCCCCCCCGAGGAGCCGCGCGAGCTGACGCGCCACGCTCAGGCCGAGGCCAGTGCCGCCCGATTTCCGCGTCATGCGCTGATCGACCTGCCAGAAGGCATCGAACACGCGGTCCAGGTGCTCGCGGGCGATGCCGGGGCCCGTGTCCGCCACCTCGAAGGCAACCCGGTCATCGTAGACCCGCGCGCCGAGCCGCACACTTCCCTTGGTGGTGAACTTCACGGCGTTGGCCAGCAGGTTGATGATGATTTGCCTGACCTTTTGCGGGTCGCTGCGCATCACGGCGCGTGCGTTCCCGCCCGAGAGCGTGAACGCGAGCGACTTCTTCTCGGCAAGTGGACGGATGATCACGGACGCCTGTTCGAGCAGGGCGGCGAGCCCGAAGTCTTCGATGCGCACGAGCTCCCGCCCGGCTTCGATGCGAGCGTAGCTCAGAATGTCCTCGATGAGCATGAGCAGGTGCTCACTGCTTGCGCGTACGCGCGCCAGGTGATCGCGCTGCGTTTCGTTGACAGGGCCGACGACCTCGTCGGACAGGAGCTCGGTATAGCCGACCACCGCCGTAAGCGGCGTGCGCAGCTCGTGGCTCATGATCGCGAGGAAATCGCTCTTGGCCTGGTTGGCGGCTTCCGCCTCGGCACGTGCGCGCCGTTCGGCCTCGTGGAGCCGCGCGTTGTCCACGGCCATTGCCACCCGGTGCGCGATGTCCTCGATCAACGCGAGGTCCTGGTCGTCGAACCGGCGCCGCGTACCGGCCGTGGACAGCGACATGACGCCTAACGTTCGCCCGCGCGCGCGCAGCGCCACGAACACGCACGACGTCGGATTGAGGCGGCGCGCCAGCGCGAGCGAATCGGGACGATCATCGACGACCAGCGGCAGGTCGTTCGGCGAGATCTCCGAATAGAAGATCGACTCTCCGGTCGCGAGTACCTGCAGTGCCGGATGGCCGGTCTCCGCGGTGATCGGGTTGCGCCGACGGAATTCGCCGACGAGCCGACTCAGCTCCCCGGAATCGAAGACGGTAGCCACACGCTCCAGCTGCCCATCGTCGCCCGCCATATCGATGACGCAGCTGCTCGCCAGCGCCGGGACCGCGAGCTCGGCGATGTTCGCCAGCGTTGTCTCGTAATCGAGCGACGACGACAGCAGGGTGCTGGCCTCGGCGAGAAACCGAAGGCGTTCGTCGTGGCGGCGCCGCTCGGAAATGTCGCGAAAAACGACTGACAGCCCTTCATCCGAAGGGTAGGCGTGGTATTCGATCCACCCGCCGACCGCGTTGCTGTACGCTTCGCCCGACGCCTGAACCCCATGGTCCATCGCCTCACGCAGCACGCCCGCGACCGGCATCTCCCGGACCTCGGAATGAACGTCCCACAAGACGCGTCCGACCAGGTCCTCAGGCGGCCGGCCGAGCAACTGAGCAGCGACGCCATTCACGTAGCCGTATCGCCACTCGCGGTCGAAGGTGACGAAACCTTCGGCAATCGCCTCGAGCACGGTCGCCTGGCGTCGATGCGCCGCGACGATCGCTTCCCTCGCGCGCATCTCCGCGACGTACAGGCGCGCGCGGTCGATCGCCTGCGCGCACTGATGCGCGAGCGCGTCGAGGAATGTCAGTTCCTCGGTGCCTGGCAGCGCGGTTGATGGGAAATCGAATCTGATCGCTCCAATCGCGCGTTTGCCGACGACAAGCGGGACCGCGGCCGTGGCCTCCACGTCGTCGGATGGCGTGTCGAGATCCGGGTATCGCTCGCGACGCTCGGTGGCGGTTGCGGTGAAGACACGCCCGCGAGTGCGCAACGCGTCCGTAACGGGGTGATTCGCTTGAATGGGAACGCGCCGAATCAGTTCGAGCGCATTGGCAGGCACGCCTGACGTGCACACCAGCTCCAGCGACGCGCCCGACTCGCTCGTGATGTACACCATGGCCAAGGTGGCGCCTAACGCCTTCAGCCCGTGCCCGACCACGACCTCCCCGACCTGTGCCGGGATGCGCGCCGACGAGAGCTCCGCGGTTATCGCTTGCAGCCGTTCGACACGCAGGGCCGCGCGCTCGGCCGCAACACGCGCCGCGCGCTCGTCGGCGTAGAGCCGGGCGTTGTCGATCGCGATCGCCGCGTAGCTGGCGAGATCCTTCGTGAGCGCGAGGTCATCGGTGGTGTACCGTCGCTGCGACTCGGCCATACCGAGCGAGATCGCGCCGAACGTCCTGCCCCGAGCAATGAGCGGAACGCAGATCGCCGACGTCAGACCGATCCGGAGGAAGATCGCTTTTTCCTGTCCCGAAAGTCCCGCGCGGCGGATGAGGTCGCGGGTGATCTCGGGAAAGAACGCCGCCACGCCGGTGCGCAGCACCTGCGGCAACCCGTTAGGCGACGCCCAATCGCGCTCCACAGCGACACCGAGCTTTCGCGCCCAGGCCAGCTTGTTCGGGTCACGCCCCGCAACGGCAACGCGCCGGACGACCGGCGGCCAGGACCCGCCCGGGTCCGAGTGTACGACGTCGACGGCGCACCAGTCGGCCAGCGTTGGAACCGCGGCGTCGGCTACCTGCTGCAGAATGGTTTCGTAGTCCAGGGACTCGGCGAGAAGACGACCGGCCTCGGCGAGAAACGCAGCGCGGGCACGCGGGCTCGTTGCCGCTCCGGGAACCGGCGTCGATCGGTGCGGGGACGACACGCTCTCCGCGGCAGCGGGGCTCGGTTGACGGCTATCAGCCGGAGTCGTTCGGGATGGCGGAGGCGTCTGGTCGAATTCCACGAACGGTACAACGGTTGAGGCTGAAGAACGTGACCCCGTTGTAAGATTCGCCGATGCCGTGGCGCCGCAAGTATCGCTGGTCGTCAGGCGCCGCAAATGCCTGTCTCACCATTCTCCGCACCACGATGATCGCCCCGACTGACGACCTTGCCGGCGACCGCGACGTCGTTGTCGTCGGGGGCGGCCAATCGGCACTCGCCGTTGGGTATTACCTGCGTCGCACCGGCCTGTCGTACGCAATCTTGGACGATGGGACTGCACCGGGCGGTGCCTGGCAGCACACATGGACCTCGTTGCGGCTCTTTTCCCCCGCGCAATGGAGCTCGCTCCCGGGGCGTCTCATGCCAGGTGGGACGTCGTACTATCCGACGCGGAATGAGGCGCTGACCTACCTCGCGGACTACGAGACGCGGTACGCACTCCCGATCGTGCGACCGGTGCGAGTCTCGCGCGTCGAGCGAGCCGGCGCGGGCCTCAGGGTCATCACGGACGCTGGTGCATGGATGGCCCGCGCCGTGGTAAGCGCGACCGGAACCTGGTCGGCGCCTAACGTACCACGCTTCACCGAGCAGCATCGATTCGCCGGCCGCATCATTCACTCCGGCCACTATGAGTCGCCGGCCGAATTCGATGCGCGGCGTGTCGTGGTCGTGGGCGGGGGCAATTCGGGAGCGCAGATCGTCGCTGACCTCGCGGGCGGCACGATGGTCACTTGGGCCACGCGCCATCCCCCGACGTTCCTGCCTGACGAGATCGACGGGCGCTACCTCTTTGGCGAGGCAAGCGCTCGCTATCGGGCGATGACCGACGGCGTGGCACCGCCGCCACCGCGGTTGCTGGGGAACATCGTGATGGTTGATTCCGTCCGCCGCGCCCGGGAACGCGGCGCATTGAACGCCATGCCGCTGTTCACGTCATTCACGGACGACGGCGTGCTCTGGCCTGACGGTCGCCGCACGCAGGAGGGTGCCGTGATCCTCGCGACGGGGTTCAGGCCGGCACTCGACCATCTCGCGCCGCTCGACGTCGTCGCGCCTAACGGGCGAATCGACGTGCGGGGAACGCGCTCCGTGCGCGAGCCGCTCCTCTGGCTCGTCGGCTACGGCGAGTGGACCGGGTACGCGTCGGCGACGCTCATCGGCGTCGGGCGCACGGCACGTGCGACCGTCGAGGAGATCGTGCGCGCACTCGATGAGGGAGACAAGAAGCACTCGGCGCCAGGCGAGTGCGGTTCTGGCTAGGGGCCTCGCGCGTTCGTATCTTCGAGCTCGCATCGCCGGGTTATCCGGCAGTGCGTCCGCATCCGCTTTGTCCACCCGTTCAGCTGCCGTTGGAGCCGCGGCATGACACACGAAGAAGTCGAGACCGTGCGCGCAATCGGCACGACCGGGATCGCGTCAGTCGACGCGTCGAAAGACCTACTGATGCCGGGGACAGAACCTCGCGTCTCGTCGCTGGGCATCGTGTACGGCCTAACGCTTGGTGCGCTGGCGATCGCGGCGTTGGTAGGCGTCTACCGCGACGTACCGATCGGGTTCGTCCTGCGGGACCCGCTGGCGACGTTGCATGCGCACCCGCTCACCGGTGCGCTGTCCAACGTTGGCGTGTTGGTGTGGTGCGCGGCAGCCGCCATCTGCTTCTTTACGCGGACGCTACTGCGGCAGCAGGAAGGCACTGATGAGGTGCGCGCCTTCCTGCTCTGGTCCGGGTTGATCTCAGCGGTGCTGCTGCTCGATGACTTCTTTCAATTCCACGACGGGCTTATACCAACGTACCTGGGACTGAGCGAGGAGCCGATCTTCCTTGGCTACGGACTGCTCACGGCGTGGTACCTCGTCAGGTTCCGACGCGTCATCCTCGCCTCGGAGTGGAGCGTGCTGTTCGCAGCACTTGCGTTCTTCGCGCTATCCATGCTCGTGGACGCGTTCCAGGAGCGGTGGTCCTCACCCTGGCGAATACTGTTCGAGGACGGATTCAAGCTGCTCGGCATCGTGAGCTGGAGCAGCTACCTGATTCGAACCTGCATCCGCACCGCGGCACCCACCCGGCGATCGGAAATCGCGCGCGCGTCGTAAGCGCGCGGCACGCGTCGAGTCGCTGCGGAAAGCGACCGAAGCAGCTACGGTGTGACCCGGGTGGGTTCGAACCCACGACCTACGGATTAAAAGTTCGGCATTAGGTTGCGCGGCGTCGTGCGCCGAGCCTCCGCGTAGAGCGCGGAGCGCTGCGCCAGCATGCACCGATGGACGCCGTTTCGTAGGGTTAGGCGCGACGATTCCCGCCAAAAGTCCCACCACGCCGGAGGGTGTAGAGCGCGCCGGCATTATAAGGAACGGCCGCCCACCGGAGAGCGGCGTCCCGCCTCCCGTCGCGAGAGTCGCCGCGCGCCACCGACGCGCGAGGCAGCGCGCGGTCCGTACTGCCACGGTGCCTTCCACCGATACGCAGCGCGGCAACCTCTCCGCAGGAACCGTGACATAGCTAGGAAGGTCGTTGCTGGCGACTACCCTTCCGGCGCCTCGGGACCGTCGTTCCGGTAGAAGTCCGGCACCAGGTCGTTGTCCCGCACCAATATCTCGTCCATCACCATCTCGCGCGCCTGAGTTGCCAACATCCACAGATAGTTCGCCTTCCCGAGGCTGGAGATTGGCGTGGCGGTCTCCTCTTTCAGGCGCGCGAAGGTCAAGTCGAACTTCTCATCCGCCTCCTGGCACACTCCGTCTAGGTGGCTCGACAACACCCCGGTCTCCAGAAGCTGGAGATACCGGGTCGGTCTCGCGTTCTTCAGACTTTGCTCGTACGCCTCTCGGAATGGACTCGACATGGGCTGCCTCGTCGGTGGGCTGCTCCCTCGCAAGGACCTTCGTCGTAGGAAAGCAGAGCAATCGGTGGCTGATCGTACAGGACCAGAACAGAACTGTTACGTCCTCGCGTGTAATGAGCCTAACGCGGCGTTCTTCTGGCGGCTGTCGCCGCCGCCTGACTCCCTTCGAGGCGTTAGGCTCGATGGGCCGGCGTGCGCCGTCTTGGTCTACCAATGCCAGCTGAGTGCCGCGAGCCCCTCATCGTCCAGGGATTGCCAGTCGGCCGGGTAATCCCACACGCGGCGGACGCAGTCCTGGCGCGTGAAGACAAGGCAGTGCGAGCCGCGCGCGCCCGGAACGGTGGCGGCGTCCACCTCGACGACCGACCAGTGAAGAACGTTGTCGTCGGTTCGCTGCACGAACGCTACCGGCTCGACTTTCACGACGGACCCCAGTTGGCCGTCGTAGTCCCCGGCTCGACGACGTCACTGCGATCGAGGCGGCGCGCGAGCGCCGAGCCTGTGGTCGGGCCGGCCGGCGCATCAAACGCGGTGCGCGCGTCACCGACCGATTTGGTTGTTGCGGTTCGCATCCAGCGCGCCTCCACACAAGTGGATGTGGGCGGGCGCTGACTACATCGCGGTCCTCGGAGCGGCCGACGGACCCGGGCGGGGCGTCTGGAGACCGGAGGGAGAAGGCGGCTGCGTCAGCCGATCGTGGTCACTATGTCCGACAGCGAACATATAACTCGTGACATGCAAGTATCCAGCCCGGCGTAATCTTCCAGGATTGCCGAACTGGTCCGCTATCTCGTCGGGTGCTTCGTGGTAGGCACTTCCCACCAGTAGACGAACACGTACTGCTCACCTGGGTGACGCTCTATTTCAACGAGATCCGTCCCGTTGCTCGAGCCATCCTCGTTGGAGTTGCCTTCCCGAGTGGCGAAGCGTCCGCCCGGGAGCTCATCGCTATCACAGTAGCCGGCGTGCAGCCCCAGGTCCCTCTCGGTCAGCAGCAGATGCCGGCCGTCGTCGACATCGAGCATGGTCGGCACGGGCATGTCCTCGTCAACCCAATCGCACGACGACGTCGTGTGGCTTCGCGTCGTCGGGCAGCGGCAACACGTCGTTAGGCAGCCGGTGCCCATCCAGCTCGATGGATTGCACACCGCCACCCGTCCCGGCCGAGTTGTCCACGCGGATGCGGTACATCGAGGACCGATGGCGGTAGCGCAGCTCGAATTTTGCCCAGCTCCACGGAATGCACGGGGCGAAGCGCAGTGTATCGCCGCGCCGCTGCAGACCGAGAATCGTCTCGATGGCCACGCGGTAGAGCCAACCCGCCGAGCCGGTGTACCAGGTCCAGCCACCGCGTCCCGTGTGTGGCGCGGCGCCATACACGTCCGCGCACACCACGTACGGCTCGACCTTGTAATGCTGCACCGCCTTGGCTGTCGTGGCGTGGTAGATCGGGTTGATGAGGTTCCACAGCTCCATGGCGCGCTCGCCGCGACCCTGCAGCGCGGTCGCGAGGGCAACCCAGGTGGCGGCATGCGTGTACTGGCCGCCGTTCTCCCGGATGCCCGGCACATACCCCTTGATGTAGCCGGGCTGCAGGACGCCTTTGTCGAATGGCGGATCGAACAGTTGAATGAGCTGGTCGTCCGCACGGACCAACCGTTCCTGAACCGCGTTCATTGCCGACTCGGCCCGCACGGGATCTGCCGCACCGGATATGACCGCCCACGCTTGTGGGAGCGCGTCGATCTGGCACTCGTCGTTCTGCGCCGAGCCTAACGGGGTGCCGTCGTCGAAGTACGCGCGCCGGTACCACGCACCATCCCACGCGTTCGCCTCCAGCGCTTCCCGCAGCGCCTCGGCGCGCTCGCGGCACCAGTCGCCGTCCTCGGACCGGCCGCGCTCCTCCGCCAGCTCGGCGAACGCCGTCAACACGGTGATGAAGAACCAGCCATTCCAGACGCTTTCCCCCTTTCCCTCGGCGCCGACCTTGTTCATGCCGTCGTTCCAGTCGCCGGTCCCCATGAGCGGCAATCCGTGCGAGCCAAGACGATAGCCGTGCTTCAGCGCGCGAACGCAGTGCTCGTAGACGCTGGCCGCGTTAGGGCTGACCGCCGGCTGGTTGAAGTCTTCCTCCTGATCCGGGCGAAGTACCGGGGCGGTGATGAACGGCACGACCTCGTTCAGCAGCGCGCTGTCCCCCGTCGTGACCACGTAGTGGTGCACCACGAACGGCAGGAAATAGAGATCGTCGGAGATGCGGGTGCGGACGCCGATGCCGGTTGGCGGATGCCACCAATGCTGGACATCGCCCTCCTCGAATTGGCGCGCGGCCGCACGCAGGATCTGCGCGCGCGCCTCTTCCGGGGCGCCGTACACGAGCGCCATGACATCCTGCAGCTGGTCCCGGAAGCCGTACGCTCCACCCGATTGATAAAACCCAGAGCGCGCCCAGACTCGGCAGCAGAGAATCTGGTACACGAGCCACCGGTTGAGCATCAGGTCCATGGCGGGATCGGGCGTCGTTACCTGCAACGCGGTGAGGTAGCGGTCCCACCGCTCGTGCACGCGCTTCAGCACGGTGCCGGCGCTCTCGGATGGCGTGTATTCGCCGATGAGCCGGCGGACCTCGTCCAGATCATTCGCCTGGCCCAGCGCAAACACGACGTCTTTCGTCTCGCCCGGAAACACAGTCAGCTCCGTCGTGATCCCGGCGCAGGGATCGAGTCCCGGGCCGGCGCGGCCCGACAGCCTAACGCGCCCCAGCGCGGCCGGCGCCGAGATCGAGCCGTATGGCCCGAGAAATTCCCGTCGATCGGCGGTCACCGATTGCACCCGGCGGCCACAGGCGGCGAAGGCGATCTTCCCCGAGAAGTCGCCGGCCCAGGCGTTTCGTGCCAGAATCGCGTCGCTTTCGGCGTCATGTTCGCAGACGACCTGCAACGGGGCGCTCTCGCGCGCGGTTCCGAGGACCCACTCGGCGTAGTAGGTAGCGGACAGGAAACGCGGTCGAGTGCCGACGTTCCGCACCGTCAGGCGCACCAGCTTCACGGGATCGTCGGGCGACACGAAGACGACGAGGTCCTGTTCGAGCTCACGACTGACGTGCGCATAACGCGTGTAGCCCTGGCCGTGCCGAACGGTCAACGTTCCGATGGGCCCCAGCGGGAGGGGCGTGGGCGTCCAGAGCTCACCGGTCTCCTCGTCGCGCAGGTAGACGACCTCGCTCGGCGGATCCGACGTCGGATCATTCGACCACGGGGTGAGCCGGTTCATTTGACTGTTCCCGGCCCACGTGTAGCCGAGACCAGCCTCGGTCACGAGACATCCGAAGTCGGGATTGGCGAGCACGTTGGTCCAGGGCGCTGGCGGGAGCGTGGCGGTGTCCGGCGATGTGCGGTCGATGGCGATGACGTACTCCCGGCCGTCCGGCGTGAATCCTCCGAGGCCGTTCCAGAAGAGCAACTCGTTAGGCGGGAGAGCCCGCTGTGCAGCCAGCCGAGCCGCGACCAGTGGCGGATCGAAGAGCTCCGGTTCGGGCGGCACTTCGGTTTCGTGATCGATCTGCTCGGCCAACGAACCGCGGTCGCCGCCGAGGACGGCGCGGGCGGCGGCCGCGAGCAGACGGACATCGTCCGCCGGGACATCACGCGCCGTCAGCAGGAAGAGGCCACCGGGCTTGCCGACCACGTCCGCGGCGACACCCGTCTGGAGCTCCTGCCGCAATCGCTCCGTCGATTCGTCGGCGCGCTCGTCGAGAATCGCGAGGTCGAACGTCAGCCGCCGGCGCACGACGTAGCTGCGCCACCTAACGAGTTGACGGACGACCGCCTCGTCGTCGGCGCCGGCGACCCGAGCCAGCACGATCGGGAGGTCGCCCGATATGGCGTGCGGCCACAGGCTCCGCTGGCCAAGCCGGTTCGCCGCCACCGCGTCGCGGTCGCGAAGGCCGGAGGTCGTGAACACCACCGACGCCGCCAATCGGTTGAACAGCGCGACCTCGTCCGGTGTGAGCCCGAGCTCTCGTAGCTCGCGCTCGGCGTATGCTTGCGCGTCGGAGAACGCCCCGTCGATCGCGTCGAGCTCGCGGAATCGTTCGGCCAGACCGATGGCGGCTCCTCGCGTGTCGGCCGCTCCCGTAATGAACGCAACGCGCGCCGCCTTGCCGGGGTCGAGCGCGATCCGGCGGCGCAGGCTGAAGACCGGATCCAGGACCGGCCCGGTGGTTCGCGACAAGCGCGATCCGGCGTCCAGCGCGGCCGGAGCGGCCGGCGTCCGGCCGCGACCGAGGAATCTCGTTCGGTCCGTCTCGTATGCGATCTCTTCAGCGGCCGGCGCGCTGCTCACCGACGCGTGAATCGCCCAAACCGGTCGCTCCCTGGCGCCGCGCGGTCGCCGTCGTGCCAACAGCGCACCGCAGGGCGAATCGAATTCCGTCTCCAGAAACAGCTTGGCGAACGCGGGGTGAGCCTGGTCGGCCCGGCGGGCATTCAGGCACACCTCCGCGTAGCTCGTCACCTCGAGGTCGTAACGGCGCGCGCCGTGATTGACCAGCGTGACCACACGCAGCTCGGCATCGGCGTCGGGCACGACGCAGACGGCACAGCGAGTCTCCACGTCGCCATCGCGTCGATGGAGCTCAGCGCGGCCGGGGCGGACGTCGAAGTCGGGTGGGTCGCCCGAGTGGACCAGCGGCTGCGTGCCGACCGACCAGGCGC
>Ga0075424_100002707_pt1 | contig 16310 bp, 11 predicted proteins | sample SoiMethybrSBSTD3_FD_75301 | JGI IMG/M metagenome (GOLD analysis project Ga0075424, IMG submission 75301) | Bulk soil microbial communities from a Populus tree surrounding site in Tennessee, USA - Soil MetaG P. TD hybrid SBSTD3 | ecosystem: Environmental > Terrestrial > Soil > Tree plantation...
GCGACCGGCACGTGCAGCCCCACCACTGGAGGTCCGGGGTGCTTTCCGGGCAACAAGATTCCGGCGGATCGAATCAATCCGATCGGGAAGTCCCTTCTCAACCTGTTTCCGGTGCCGAACTTCTTCGATACGAGCGTGAGCAATCGCCAGTACAACTACCAGGACACGGACGTCCCCAAGGTGTACCGCACGCTCGATCAGCTGACCATCGATCACAACCTCACGTCTGCCGACCGGCTGCAGGTCAAATACCGGCACTGGCGTCCCAACCGCGAGGCCACGACGGGGACGTTCGGTATCAGCTCGAACTGGAATCACTTCCGCGGCCAATATGCGCAGAAGGAAGACGCGATCACGATTAATCACACACGCACTGTGACCAATCGCATCGTGAACGAGGCGTCGTTCGGCTACCGCCGCACGCCGGAGGTGGCGCCCGTCGACACGATGCCTGATCCGATATCCAAGGTGCAGCGCGTGCCGAACGGTTTGGGCGCGCTCGGACAGCTCTTTCACACGCCGACGTTGAACCCGTGGGATCTCTACCCGCAGTTGACGTTCACCGGCGTACCCGGCCAGGCGCCCAACATGAGCTGGGACGCGCGATTCCCGATTGACGCGATCGATCTGCGCTGGAGTTACCAGGACAACCTGAGCGTCACGACCGGCAGGCACTTGTTGAAGGCAGGGATCTATTACGAGTACAACATCAACAGCGAAGGCTTCAGCGCGAACTGCTTCTCAGGGTGCCTCGACTTCACCTCGAACAACACCACCGCGGCGCAAAATCCCTTCAACACGAATCACCCGTACGCGAATGCACTGCTCGGGTACTACACCACGTATTCCGAGAGCAATGCGCGCCCATTCCGTGGCGCGGATCAGTGGCAGCTCGAGTGGTTCGGTCAGGACTCCTGGAAGATCAGGTCGACGCTGACGCTCGAGCTCGGGATGCGATTTGCGTACGGACAACAATGGTATCTGCGGAAGAACGGCTGGAAAGACTTCAATCCGCCCGCAGGCCAGCGAGCCGCTGGCTGGCTCGCCGACGCGTACAACGCGGGCCGGAATCCGAAGCTGTATCAGCCTGCGTGCCCATCGCCGGCCGTCACCTGTTCCGCCACTGCGCGGCTTGCGCGCGATCCGATCACCGGCGCGATCCTGCCGAATTCAGTCGCGCTGATCGGGCAGCTCGTCCCGCAGTCGGGCGACTTCTACAACGGCGTCGTGCTCGACAACGATCCGCGAGCCTACGATGGAGCATTCCTGCCCAATCCGGGACTGCATGCTCAACCCCGTCTGGGGTTCGCGTGGGATCCCACCGGGAAGGGGCGCACGTCGGTCCGCGGCGGGTGGGGCATCACGGAACAGCTCTTCGACAATTCGAGCGTGTTTGCCAATACGTTCCCGCTGCAGGTCCCCGTGCGGCTGCAGCCGACGCTGTTCTACGGCAACCTTTCGGATCTGGCCGGGGCGCCGTCCTTCTTCTCGCCATCTCCGGTGACCGGATGGCTGCCAACCGATAACCGCGTGCAGAAGACCTACAACTTCTCGATCGAGGTCCAGCAGAATGTCGGCTTCAACACGGTCGTGTCCGCGGCATACGTCGCGAATCGGCAGCGAGGGATTCTGACGACGCGCGATCGAAACCTCGTGCCGATAGGCGCCCGTTTCGATGCCGCAAACGTGGACCCGACGAGCGCAACTCGAGCCGTGCTCGCCGATGCGTTCCTTCGAGCGATTCCGCAGTTCACGACGGTCACCGAGCGGACGCGCGACGGCCTTGTGAATTACGATTCGCTGCAAGTGACCGGAAACCACCGGCTGACCAAAGGGATTGCGTTCGGGACAGCGTACACGCTCGGACGGACACGAGGCATGACAGGCGCATTGCCGACATTTCTCGACCCGCGAACACGCAACTACGGCTACGCGAGTACGGACCGCCGGCATATTCTGTCCTTCAACTGGTCGTGGAACCTCCCCAAGGGGAGCGCCCTTTGGAATACAGCGGTCACGCGCGGTGTGCTCGATGGGTGGCAATTGGCAGGTGTTGGCTTCATCCGATCAGGCACGCCAACGCTCGTGGGCTGGACGACGACCGACGCAGGCGGCACCGACACGATGGGCGGCGGCGACCCTGTTCGCATAACAGTCGCTTCGGGCTGCAATCCGATTCTTCCCCGCGGCGAGCGCACGGAAAACCGCTATTTCAATACGAGCTGTTTCGTCAGGACAGCGCGCGGCCAATGGGGCACGGATCAGCCTGTGGTCCGCCAGCCCGGCAACCAGAACCTCGATCTGTCGTTGTCGAAAGACTTTCGTACCGGGAGGAACACGTTCCAGGTGCGCGCCGACGCGTACAACGCGCTCAGCGTGAGCACACGCACGCTGGCGATGGCGGCATCTACGACAAACGGTCAGGTGTCCGCGCAGTTCGACGCGGCCGGCAACCAGGTGAACTCGGATTTCGGACGCCTGGCGTTGCCAACGGACGAAGCGCGTCAGATCGAGCTCTCGGTGCGGTGGAAGTTCTGACGTCCAGCCTCAAGGAGACGACGTGTCACGAACGAACACGGCGCTAGTTGTGTGGTTCGCAGCCCTTGGCGTCATGGCCGCGGCGGCGAACGGCGGCAATCAGGAACCCGCTGGCGGCCGTGGTCGAGGAGCGGCACCCGGCGCGCCTGCCGGCCGCGGTTTTGGCCGGGGGCCGTCGTTCGACGCGGCGGCGATCGAGCGCGCGAAACCAGTCTACGAGGCGCAGTGCGGGTTCTGTCATGGAGCCGACGCGCGCGGACGCGCAGGCGGGCCGGATCTGGCTCGGTCGCTCGTCGTGCTGGGTGACACAAAAGGCAAGGAGCTGGCGGAGTTTCTACGTGTCGGACGCCCGCCGGCGATGCCTGCCTTTCCCGGATTGACCGATCAGCAGATCGCCGACATCGCGGAGTTCCTGCACGAGCGATTCGAAGCCGCGAAGAATCGGACGGTGTCCGACGCCCTGGCGTCGCTCGTGGGTGACGCGAAGTCCGGCGAGGCGTATTTCAACGGTGCGGGCCGCTGTGCCACCTGTCACTCCGTCACTGGCGATCTGGCTCACATCGCGTCGAAGTACGATCCCGTCGCTCTTCAGGATCGGATGATCAACCCGCGGCCGGGTGGGCGCGGCTTCGGCTTCGGACGTGGCGAGCCGCCGCCGTCATCCCCGCGCTCGACGCGAACGGTCACCGTCACGCTGCCTTCGGGCCAGACGTTCTCGGGCAAGCTCGATTACGTGTCGGAGTTCGTCGTGACGCTCATCGACGACAACGACGCGCGCCGCACGTTCACGCGCAACGGCGACAACCCGAAAGTGGTCGTGACCGATCCGCTGCAGGCGCATCTCGACATGCTGCGCACGCTGCAGGACAAGGACATGCATGACCTCACGGCTTACCTCTGGACACTGAAATGAAACGCTTGCTCCTGGCATGTGTCGTCGTTGTCGCGCTCACGGTCGTCGCCGCCGGACGGCAGAGCGGCGGACTGATGCCGTCGCGGATTCTGAAACCATCGCCGGACTCGTGGCCGACATTTCACGGCGACTATACGGGCCGGCATTACAGCACGTTGAATCAGATCAACGTCAACAACGTGAAGGGCCTTTCGCTCGCCTGGACAGGCCGGCTCAATACGGCGCTCCAAGGCGCGACGATCGGAGGATACGGTCCGGAGCCCGCAGCGGGTGTCGTGCCGAATGCCAATATCAAGGCGACCCCGCTGCTCGTCGACGGCATGCTGTACCTGTCGACACCCAACAACGCGTACGCGCTCGATGCCCGGACCGGCAAACAGTTGTGGCACTACTACTGGAAGAGCCAGGGAGGCTCGAACATCGGCAATCGCGGCCTCGGCATGTGGGGGAACTATCTGTTCCTCGACACGCCGGATCAGTACTTCGTTTCACTCGACGCAGCGACTGGCAAAGAACGCTGGAATCAGAAGAAAGCCGATCATCGAGGCGATTTGTACGCGACGACCGCGCCAACCGTGATCGGCAATCATGTGCTCACGCCGGCGGGCGGTGACTACACCGACGTTCCCGGGTGGCTCGAGTCGCGCGATCCCGAGACTGGGAACCCGCAGTGGAAGTGGTATGCGACGCCGCGCGCAGGGGAGCCGGGGATCGAAACCTGGCCGGACGTCTTCTCAGCCGAACGCGGCGGAGCGGCCGCGTGGCAGCCCGTCACCTACGACCCCGAGCTCAACCTGATCTACGTGGGCACCGGCAATCCGCAGCCCGTGTTGATTGGCGACAGCCGTAAAGGCGACAACCTCTACACGTGTTCGATCGTGGCGTTGAATCCGGACACCGGGAAAATGAAGTGGTACTTCCAGGTGTCGCCGCACGATACGCATGACTGGGACGCCACTCAGACGCTGGTGCTGTTTGACGCCGTCGTCAATGGCCGTTCCCGGAAGCTCCTGGCGCAGGCGAGTCGCAACGGCGTGTTCGTCCTGCTCGATCGAGCGACCGGCGAAACCGTGAAGACGACGAAGTATCTGCCCTCGGCGAACTGGATTCTCGGCTTCAAGGAGAATGGGCAGCCGATCCCGAACCCCGGGAAGGAACCGCAGGTCGGCGGCGCGCTCGTCTCGCCGCATAACGGCGGTGCGACGAATTGGGCTCCGCCATCCTACAGTCCGCAGACCGGCCTGTTCTACGTCAACACCGTCGAAGGCTACGTCATTCATTACCGAACGATTGGACCGGGTCAGACGCCGAACGGCTATGGCGGCGGTGCCGAACATGCGGTTGGTGGTTTCGGAGCAGCGCTGCGCGCGATCGATCCGCTGACCGGCAAGGAGAAATGGGTCCACAACTACCCGGCGTCGGACGGTACGCAGCCGCGGCCCGAAGCGTTCGGCGGATTGCTGACGACGGCGGGAGGGCTGCTGTTCGCCGGCGGTTCGTCGAATCACGTCATGGCAATGGATGCGGCCACGGGCAAGATTTTGTGGCACTCGGGTCTGCTGCAGCAGATGAGCAACACACCGATCACGTACATGCTCGACGAAACGCAGTATGTGCTCGTCGCTGCGGGTGACACGCTCTATGCGTTCAGCATCCAGCGGTAGCGCTCATTCCGGTCCACCTGAAGGTGGACGCTACAGATCTGTAGTGTCCACCTTTAGGTGGACCAGATCTGTAGTGTCCACCTTTAGGTGGACCCTTCAGTGCGGATCCGTAGTGTCCACCTTTAGGTGGACCCTTCAGTGCGGATCCGTAGTGTCCACCTTCAGGTGGACCCTTCAGTGCGGATCCGTAGTGTCCACCTTTAGGTGGACCATGCACGGGGTGCTCCTCGCGCTGATCGCGGCGGCGTCCTCCGCCCCCCTGCAAGGCCGCAATCACGACGCGTCGTCCGCGGTGACCGTGCGGCCGATGACGCTCGCCGAAGCGCTTCCGGTTCTGCACGCCCTGGGCGACAGAGCGCCTGCGGAGCTGCGCGTCTCCTCGCTGACAGAGGCTGCGTGGTCACGGTGGGTCGCGCGCCGCGACGCCGACATTCGATCGCGTCTCGACAGAGGCGACGAGGACTCCATCGTCAACCTGATGCTGTACGGGACGACCTTCACGCGGCAGCCTCGCGCGACACCGGACGACCTGGCGACGACTCCGGGGAAACGCGTCGACGACGTGATGGAAGGCCGGCTGATCGATCTCGTGAACGCGATTGAATCCCCGGGCAGCGACGAGCGGCTTCAATTCGCTCGACAAGTCGTCGAGCATGGCGTTGTCGTCAGCCCGCGATCGCGCGCTCAAACACGGGAGTATCTCGAGGCCTTGCGATCGCGGGTGCTTGCCGAAAACAAACAGTATGTCGCTCGCCTGGCGCCTGTAACGTTCGGCAGCGACGCAGACCACCGCGAGTCGTCGGCCACCGTGTATCGAGATCGCGGTCTATCGTCCGATACGTCGCTGCGCGTGAACTTTGCGCTGGAGCAGGCGCTGAAGGCCCTTCGGGATCGCGCCGAGCTCACGCGCGGCGCCATGAATCGCGTCGCGGTGATCGGGCCAGGTCTCGACTTCGTGGACAAGGCGCAGGGTTACGACTTCTATCCGGTCCAGACGATTCAGCCGTTTGCGCTCGCCGATTCGCTGCTGCACCTCGGGCTGGCGGTGCACCCCTCGGTGACCGCATTCGACATCAGCCCGCGCGTTCTGGCGCACCTGCGCCAGATGCGCCAGCGCGCTAGCCGCAACGAGCCATACGGACTGAATCTCCTGCTCGACGAGGACACGCGGGCCATTCAGACCGAAGCGGGATTGATCGAGTACTGGCGGCGCTTCGGCGGAGACATCGGTTCGCCGATGCCGGCAAATGTGCCGAGTGCGCTGGCTGCACATGTTCGCGCCCGAGGGATTGCGGTGCGGCCGCCGGTCGTCCTCGACGTCGTGGGCGCAGAACTGGACATCGTCGTCGGGCGCGCTGCGACAGCATCGACAGATGGTGGCTTCAATGCCATTGTCGCGACCAACGTGCTCGTTTATTACGACGCTTTCGAGCAGGCGCTGGCAGTCGCCAACATCGCCAACATGCTTGCACGCGGCGGTGTGCTGCTGACGAACCAGCCAATACCCCTACCGGGCGCGGCCGGTCTGTCCGCGACTCTGATCGCGTCGATCGATTTCGATCGAGTCTCTACCCCCGGCGGGTCGCACCAGCGGGGCGATTCTATCTACGCGTACACGAAGAAGTGAATCCTTTATGAATCGTCGAACATTCCTGAGCATGGCGGCGCTGCCGGCGGTCTACCCGCTGCGGCGACAGCGTGTTCCATCACGTCGAACCCAGGTCACGATACGAGGCGACGCCTTCTATATCAACGGCCGTCCGACGTATGCAGGCCGCCGCTATAACGGCAAGCGCGTAGAAGGCCTGCTGATGAATGTTCGCGTCGTCCAGGGGATCTTCGACGATCTGAATCCGGAGACGGCGACGCGTTGGGTGTACCCGGACACAGGACGATGGGATCCGGAGCGCAACACGAATGAGTTCGTGGCGGCGATGCCGGAGTGGAAGCGCCATGGAGTGCTTGCTTTCACGATCAACCTGCAGGGTGGTACGCCCGGCGGTTTCGGCGGCCGCGGCCGCGGGCGCGGGACGGCTGACGGCGCGGCTCCCGCACCAGCGGACGCTCCAGGCCGAGGGAGCGCGGCGCAGCCTCCAGGTGGCGCACCCGCCACAGCACCGCCGACCCCCGCTGGCGTCGGTGGTCGGGCCGGCGGTCGAGGTCCGGCAGGGCCGATGCTCGAGAACACGGCGGTCGATCCGGACGGCAATCTGCGTCCCGCGTACATGGCTCGTCTCGAGCGCATCCTCAATCGCGCCGATGAGCTCGGCATGGTGGCGATCGTCGGCTACTTCTACTTCGGGCAGGACCAGCGGCTGAAAGACGAGGACGCCGTCAAGCGGGGAGTGCTCAACGCGACGAACTGGATTGTCGATCGTGGCTACACGAACGTGATGGTCGAGATCAACAACGAGTGCAACCTTGGATACGACCACGACATTCTGAAGCCGCCGAGGCTGCCCGAGCTCTTCGATCTCGTCCGGAAACAGACGCGCAATGGGCGTCATCTGATGGTGACGTCGAGCTTCGGCGGCACCACGTCGTCGATGACAGGCCGCGAGAATCCTGACACGCCGGCCACGTCGAGTGTCTCGAAGAACTCCGACTTCCTCCTGATCCATGGGAACGGGCCGAACGATCCCGACCTGATTCGCCGCTGCATCGCGGGCACACGCGCTCTGGCTGGCGATCGGAAAGTGCCCACGCTCATCAACGAGGATCCGAACGTTCACTTCACCGAGGAGAGCAATCATCTCCTCGCGTCGGTAGGCGAGTACTGTTCGTGGGGTTATTACGAGCAGGGCCAGAACAACTATCAGGATGGCTATCAGAGCCCGCCGGTGAACTGGGGCATCAATACGGACAACAAGAAGCAGTTCTTCGAGCTCGTGAAACAGGTCACCGGCGTTTCGTGAAGGCGTACGTGCCAGCACGATACAGACTGATCGCGCTGACCTTCGCATTGTCGATGCTCCTGTACATCGACCGCGTGGCGATCTCCACCGGAAAGGGACCGATCAGCTCCGATCTCGGACTCAGCGACACGGAATTCGGCTGGGTGCTCTCCGCGTTCGCGCTTGGATATGCGCTGTTCCAGACGGTTGCCGGGACTCTCGCGGATCGCTTTGGCCCCCGCCTCGTGCTCGCGTCGGTCGTCACGCTGTGGTCATTGTTTACCGCGCTGACGGGGACCGCACGCACCTTTGTCGTCCTGCTCGTCTACCGGTTTCTGTTTGGCGCCGGCGAAGCGGGTGCGTACCCGACATGCGCCCGTGCGTTCTACAACTGGCTCCCCGCGTCGGAGCGCGGCCTCGCACAGGGCATCAACTTCTCCGGCGCGCGACTGGGCGCGGCGTTCGCGCTGCCTGTCGTTGCGTGGCTCGTCGCCCGCGCCGGGTGGCGGCTCGCATTCTTCGTGCTTGGCGCGGTTGGCCTCGTGTATGCCCTCGCGTGGTGGTGGTGGTTCCGCGATCGGCCGGAGGAGCACGCAAGCGTGTCAGCCACAGAGCGCGCGTTCATCATCAGTCAACGTGGCACGCCGGCTGGAACGACCGAAAAGCCGATTCGTGCGTCAGCGCTGGCGACCGCATCGAACATGTGGATTGCGATGGGCCAGTACTTCGCATCGAACTTCACATTCTTCTTCTGCCTGACGTGGTTGTTCCCGTATCTGCAGCGCACGTACAACCTGCAGGCGGCGCAGGCGGGACTTCTCTCCTCCGCGCCGCTGCTTGGGGGCGCGGGCGGGAACTGGGTGGGGGGCTGGCTCGTCGACGCGCTCTACAAGCGGGATCAGCGCCGTGCCTCCCGGCAATTGCCCGCGATTCTGGGTTTTACGTTGGCCGCCGCGGGACTTCTCGGCAGCCTGATGTTCGATGGGATGTACCCGAAAGTGCTCTGTCTGTCGCTGGCCGTTTTTGGCGCAGACATGACCTTGCCGCCGTCGTGGGCGTTCTGCATCGACATCGGTCGGAGCCATGCCGGCGCCGTATCCGGAACGATGAACATGGCTGGCAACCTCGGATCGTTCGTCACCAGTCTCGCGTTTCCCTATCTGCTCGTCTGGACCGGATCGGCCGCGCCATTCTTCATCGTCGGCGCGGTCTTGAATGTTCTTGCGGCGGCGCTCTGGACGCGTGCTCGCCCGGATCAGCCACTGGTCGCTGCGGACGCATGATCCGTCAGCACAACGTCGATTCCTGGAGACCGACTTATGAGAGACAGATTCCTGGGTGCATTGCTCGTCACCGTCGCCTGTGTCGGCGGGGCCAGCGCGTGGCGCCAGGCCGCGTCTGCGGCGTCAGTGTCAGGCGAGCTCAAGCAATGGCACAAGGTGACACTGACGTTCGACGGGCCTTCGGCGAATGAAACGGACAGCTCGCCGAACCCGTTCCTCGATTACCGCCTGATGGTGACATTCGTGCACGAATCCGGCGCGCCGAGTTATTCGGTCCCCGGATACTTTGCCGCGGATGGCAATGCGGGCAATTCTTCCGCGACGTCCGGCAATAAATGGCGCGTCCATTTCTCTCCCGACAAGATCGGCCGCTGGACCTGGAAGTCGTCCTTCGTTTCTGGTCCACGAGTCGCCGTCACCCCAGCGGCCGCGGGCCAGCCGGTGAGTCCGGTCGATGGCGCCAGCGGCTCCATCACTATCGCGGCAACAGACAAGACCTGGCCGGACTTGCGCGCGAGAGGCCGACTGCAGTACGTCGGCAAGCATTACCTGCGTTTTGCTGGCACCGGGGAATATTTCCTGAAGACAGGACCCGACGCGCCGGAAACGCTGCTCGCCTATCAGGATTTCGACAACACGCGCACGTTGAAGACCGCGCTTCACACCTACGCGCCGCACGTGCAGGACTGGAAGAACGGCGATCCGACCTGGAGGGACGGCAAGGGCAAGGGGCTGATTGGCGCTATCAACTATCTCTCGTCCAAGGGAGCAAACTCGATGTCGTTCATCCCGTACAACGGAGGAGGTGACGGCGATAACGTCTGGCCTTTCGTCGATCGCAACGACAAGTTCCACTATGACGTCTCGAAGCTCGATCAGTGGCAGATCGTCTTCGACCACGCCGAGGCGAAGGGTCTCTACCTTCACTTCAAGCTGGCCGAGACGGAAAACGACGACGGGGTGATCGGCCAGGGAGGACCGGGGCGCGGCGGCGGCCCCGGTGCGACGCCGGCCGCTCAGGGACGCGGCGCAACGGCCGGCGAACCAGGGGGCGGTTTCGGCGGCGGCCGGAATGCGGGACCGCCGGCACCATGTGCGGTTCCTGAGTCGCTCGATTGCGGCGAAACCGGTCCAGAACGGCGTCTCTATTTGCGAGAGTTGATTGCGCGCTTCGGGTACGAGCTGGCGCTCAATTGGAATCTCGGTGAGGAGAACACGCAGACCACCGCTCAGCAGCGCGCGATGACGCAATACATTCATGACGTAGACCCCTACGACCACCTGACGGTGGTGCACACCTTCCCGAACTGGCAGGAGCAGGTGTACGTGCCCCTGCTCGGGCAGACGTACATCACAGGCGTATCGCTGCAGAACGCGTGGGATCAGGCGCACCAGTGGACGCTGCGCTGGGTCCGCGCGTCGGAAGGCGCGGGTATGCCGTGGGTCGTCGCGAACGACGAGCAGGGCCCGGCTGGCACCGGCACGCCGCCGGACACGGGCTATCAGGGCTTCAACGGAAAAAACGCGCAGGGCGTTGCGATCCAGACGATGCACGACGTCCGGAAGCTGACGCTCTGGGGAAATCTCATGGCGGGAGGCGCGGGCGTCGAGTACTACTTCGGTTACTCGCTTCCGGACAACGACCTGACGCTCGAGAGCTTCCGCAGCCGCGATAAAACCTGGGAGTACTCGCGGATCGCGACGGAATTCTTCCGGGGGCAGCGTATTCCGTTCTGGGAGATGACGAACGCGGATCTGCTCGTCGGGAATTCCACCAACGACAACAGCCGCTACTGTTTCGCGAAGCGCGGGGAGATCTATCTCGTGTATCTTCCGTCGGGCGGCTCATCGGACCTCGATCTTCGCGACGTGAGCGGACAGTTCACGGTCAGCTGGTTCGATCCGCGTAACGGCGGCGGCCCGAAGCGCGGCTCGGTCGCGACGATCACCGGGGGCAAGGTCGTGGGCATCGGCATGCCTCCGGACAATGCAAGCGAGGACTGGCTCGCCGTGGTGCGGCGGTAGAGGCCACCAGACCGTGAGCGGTGCGCATCGGCTGAAGGGTGTCGGCATTGGTGCCGGCTACTTTGCTCCGTTTCAATACGAAGCGTGGACACGCATTCCGGAAGTCGAGATCGCCGCCATCTATAACCGGACCGAGGAACGGGCGCGCGGCATCATGGGGCAGTATGGCGTCCCTCGCTATTACGCCGACTGGCGAGAGATGCTCGAGGCCGAGCGTCCGGACTTCGTCGACGTCATCACGCCGCCCGACACGCACGAGGAGATGTGCGCCTACGCGGCCCAACTCGGCGTCCACATCATCTGCCAGAAGCCGCTGGCGCCGTCACTCAGTGCCAGCGAGCGCATCGTCGACACCGCGGCCGCAGCCGGCGTGCGGTTCATGGTGCACGAGAACTTCAGGTGGCAGCCGTGGTACCGCGCGATCAAGAAGGTGCAGCGAGACGGAGCGATCGGCACCTTCACACACGTCAATTTCCTGATGCGGATGGGGGACGGCTGGGGTGACGACGCCTATCTTGCGCGGCAGCCGTTCTTCCGCGAGTATCCGCGGCTCCTCATTTACGAGACGGGCGTCCACTTCATCGATACGTTTCGATATCTGCTCGGCGAGGTCACTTCGGTCATGGCGCACGTCCGTCGCATGAATCCGGTGATCAGGGGAGAAGACACCGCGCAGATCGTGCTGACGTTCGAGAGCGGCGCCACCGCGATCTGGGACGCGAACCGGTACAACGAGACGGAAGCAGAGTCCCCGAGGTACACGTTCGGCCAGCTCCGCGCCGATGCCTCTGAGGGCCATCTCACCATGGACGCCGAATCGACGATTCGTGTGAAACGATTGGGTGAGCCCGGGTCGGAACTGCAGTACGAACGCGAACGAAAGAACTTTGCGGGCGACTGTGTCTATGCCCTTCAGCGCCACTTCGTCGACTGCATGCTCTCCGGAGCCGACTTCGAATCCAGCGGCGCGGATTACTTGAAGACGGTGCGCGTTGTCGAAGCTGCGTACGAATCGGCGAGGACAGGTCAGGTCGTACGGGTTGAGTAGCGCCGCGGCTCGCGGGTTCGCGGTTCGCGGTTCGCAGTTCGCGCTGTAGCGCGCTGTAGGGCGGGGTCTTTAGACCCCGCCTTTTTTTATCGACCCGCGAGAACAGAGGAGAGACATGGATGATTCCAAGCGCAGATTGATCTGGCACGGCATGTTCCTGTTCTTGCTCGGTCTGCTGACCGGCCTCGTTGAACCGCAATTCACAAACGCGCGCATGGGGCTGGCCGCACACCTCGAAGGCGTGATGAATGGAACGTTCCTTATCGCCGTCGGTGGCATTTGGACAGAAGTAACGCTGCCACAGCGATCGAAGGTTGCCGCGTACTTGGGTCTCCTGTATGGGACGTACGCAAATTGGGCCGTGACCGCGCTGGCAGCGGTGTTTGGCACAGCAGCACTGTCCCCAATTTCCGCGGCCGGGCATCGCGGACAGCCGTGGCAGGAAACCGTCATCACCTTTGGATTCATGAGCGTGGGCCTTGTAATAATTGGATCCTCAGTGCTGCTTCTTTCGGGACTCCGGCGATCTGCGCGACTGTGAGGCGCGTGACGATTTGATGCGAATTCGGTGCCCGTTGGTGATGAAGGGCGGGCACGCGTTATCCTCTGGTTCATTCGACCACGCGAGGTCTGAGGCACATGAGATACACCGTCAGTCTGTTTGTCCTGCTCCTCGTGACGGGCGGCCAGGCGGCCAAACCGGTTGCCCGCTCCGCCGCGAAGGCGCCTGCGTTCAACGTGTTCGAGGCCAGCATTTCCGACATGCAGGCGGCCATGAAGTCCGGCAAGACGACCTCTCACGAGATCGTCCAGCAGTACCTGACTCGCATCGCCACCTATGAAGACCTGCTGCATGCGGCGATCACCGTGAACCCGAAGGCCCTCGAGGAGGCGGACGCGCTGGATCGCGAGCGCGCGCAGGGGCACGTGCGCGGTCCGCTGCACGGCATCCCGATCGCGCTCAAGGACAACATCCACACGACGAACATGCCGACGACCGGCGGCGCGCTCGCGTTCGTCGGGATGGTTCCGCCGTATGAAGCGACACTGACGAAGAATCTCCGCGATGCCGGGGCGATTATCATCGCGAAGACGGGAATGACGGAGCTGGCGAACTACGTCGCCGCCAACATGCCGACCAACTACAATGCGATCCAGGGCTACGGCTTCAACCCGTACGACCCACGTCGCGATCCGAGGACGACGGCAGACGGCCGGCCGGTCATGCAGACGGGAGGATCGAGCTCGGGCATCGGGACCTCGGCGAACTTCTGGGCCGGCAACGTCGGCACCGAAACATCCGGATCGATCCTGAGCCCCTCGAATCAGAACATGCTGGCCGCGATCAAGCCGACGGTCGGCCGGATCAGCCGCTACGGCGTCATCCCGATCACCGCCGATCAGGACACGCCGGGGCCAATGGCGAAGTACGTGATGGACATCGCCATCATGTTCGGCACGCTCGAAAGCGCGTCGCCGGATCCGAACGATCCCGCAACCAGCAAGTGCACGCCGCCGCCGGGTCGCGACTACACGAAGGGGCTCACCGTCGACGGCTTGAAGGGCGCGCGCATCGGCATTCCACGCGCGAACTACTACGATCCGATCACGCTGCCGGGCTCGGAGCGACCACGCGGCGGACTGAACGAGGCGCAGCGCAAGGTGATGGATGAGGCGATCGCCGTCCTGAAAACGCGGGGCGCTACCGTGATCGATGTCGACATCCCCAGCGTCGTCGCGAAGGACGCGAAGGACAACCTCCTGCTGTCGGGCCAGTCGAGCGTGCTGAACTACGGGATGAAGCGAGACTTCAACAAGTGGCTCGAGTCGCTCGGTGAAGCCGCGCCGGTGAAGTCGCTCACCGAGCTTCGTGACTGGAACACGGCGCACGAGAAGATGGGCGCCATCAAGTACGGTCAGTCGCAGCTCGACAACTCCGACAAGATAGATCTGGAGAAGGACAAGGCGAAGTACGAAGAGGACCGCGCGCGCGACATCCGCCTGGGCGGGACGACCGGCATCGACGCGGCGATCAAGGCGAACAACCTCGATGCGCTCCTGTTCCCAGGCCCGAGCAGCGCCGGAATCGCGTCCAAGCCTGGCTACCCGACGGTGCTCGTGCCGTTCGGGATGGTCCCGAACACGCCGGGTCCGCTTGGATTTGGCGGCGGCCGCGGTGGTGAAGCGGGCGGCGGCCGCGGTGGCGACGCAACGCCGCCATCGACAACGCCGCCATCCACGACGCCGCCGACCACGACGCCGGCTGGGACGACAACGCCGGGTGTCACACCGACGCCGCCCGCGACCACGCCGGCCACTCCGCCGGCGCCATTTCCACCGGGATTCAACTTGAAGCCGCAGCCATACGGCGTCGGCTTCACCGGCTCCGCCTGCAGCGAGCCGACGCTGCTGCGCCTCGCGTATGCATTCGAGCAGGCGACGAAGAAGAGGACGCCGCCGCCAGGACTACGGTAGCGCTTGTTTCACCGACAGGTCGCGGACGTAGATGTCCTTGAAGCGCATGTTGCCTTCGGCGCCGGAGTGCAGCTGCAGCGCGATATAGCCCCGATTTCACTGTGGCGAGTGGACGGATGCAACGAATCAACGTGGAACTCGCTCAGGAACCGATGACGGCTCTGCACGAGTACGCACGCGTTCCCAATGTCTTCACAGTCGATCGTGTGCTGGATGTGACGAGTCGCGACGATGGTACGAGCGGATTCACATTGTCAGAGCGCCGCCTCGACGTCCCCTATCAGAAGGATTACGACGCAATTCCCGGTGAGGGACCGCTGCATTGGGACGATCGTTTCGATATGTCCAACTGGGTGCTCTTCGTCGCGCGTTTCGGGGACCGCATAGTCGGCGGGGCGGCCGTCGCATTCGACACACCCGGGTTCGCGATGTTGGAAGGACGGCGTGACCTGGCAGTCCTGTGGGACATTCGAATCTCGCCAGACGCGCGGCGGCGCCGCGTCGGTTCCGAACTTTTCGGCAGGGTCGAGGCATGGGCGCAGCGACGGGGCTGCCGGCAGCTCAAGATAGAAACGCAGAACACCAACGTCGGGGCATGTCGATTCTATGAGCGCCAGGGATGCCGGCTGAAGGCGATCCATCGCGCGGCATATCCTGAGCTTCCAGAGGAGATTCAATTACTCTGGTACAAGGATCTACCGCGTTGACTCACCCGACTTCCACCGCAGGCCGATAGGATCGCGGCGCCATGGGTATCACCGTTCGTCCGTTGCGATCGAACGAAGGCCGCATGTTTCTCGACATCCACACGCGCTCAATCCGTGGCCTCGCCGCAGGGTATTACACCCCGGAGGTGATCGATGCCTGGGTCGTGCCGATGACAGAAAACAACGTTCGCAGCTTTTTGGAAAACAGGGACGATGAGATTCGGCTGATTGCGGAACTCGATGGGGAAGCGGTCGGTCTGGGGGTACTGGTCCTCCGGCGTTCAGAACTTCGAGCCTGCTACGTCGTGCCGGAAGCCGCGAGAAAGGGCGTCGGAACAGCCTTGGTGCGCGAGATCGAGCGCATCGCGAAAGAGAACGGTCTTGAACGGCTAGAACTGCACGCGTCTCTGAATGCAGAGCCGTTCTACGGGTCTCTCGAATATCATCCCGATTGCCGAATCGAGCACGTCCTCCGCACGGGGCATCCGATGGCGGCCGTTCAGATGAGCAAGAGCTTGCGCTGACGCTGAATCATCCGGAGCTTTCTCCTCGCCTATCTCACCGACAGGTCGCGGACGTAGATGTCCTTGAAGCGCATGTTGCCTTCGCCGCCCGAGTGCAGCTGCAGCGCGATATAGCCGTCGAACGACTTCGGCGTCGGATCCGTGAAGTTCAGGACCTCGACACCATTCAGGATCGCGACCATATGGTTGCCCTCGACCTTCACGAGCATGTCGTTCCAGTCGGTTGGGCGCAGTACCTG
>Ga0075424_100002709_pt1 | contig 16305 bp, 12 predicted proteins | sample SoiMethybrSBSTD3_FD_75301 | JGI IMG/M metagenome (GOLD analysis project Ga0075424, IMG submission 75301) | Bulk soil microbial communities from a Populus tree surrounding site in Tennessee, USA - Soil MetaG P. TD hybrid SBSTD3 | ecosystem: Environmental > Terrestrial > Soil > Tree plantation...
GGTGTCTATGTGGACGCGGGCGGCGTGTTCAAGCAGGGAACGGTGGACGAAGTCGCGATCCAGGAGGACGTCAATACCCGCAAGGGCGTGGAACGGATCACCCGCTATGCTTTTGAGTATTGCCAGAAGTCAAAGAGGCTTGATGGCAGTCCTCGAAAACGCGTACTGATGAGTGACAAGTCGAACGCCATGACCCATGCAGGCGGATTGTGGCAGCGCGTATTTAAAGAAGTGAGTCGCGATTATCCGCAGATCCGAGCAGAGCACATGTACGTGGATGCCTTATGCATGCACGTGGTTCGGGATCCTCGACAGTTCGACGTCATCGTCACCAACAACATGTTCGGGGACATCATCACCGACCTCGCCGCCGCGATGCAGGGCGGGTTAGGCATGGCGGCCAGCGGGAACATTCATCCAGGCAAAACGTCGATGTTCGAGCCAGTGCATGGTTCGGCACCGCCCATTGCAGGCAGGAATATTGCAAACCCCATGGGTGCGATCCTCACCTCCGCCATGATGCTGAATCATCTTGGATTAATAGCGGAAGCGGCGAAGATCGAAAAGTCAGTGGTTGAAGCCATTCGTCAGAAGAAAACGACGCAGGACATCGGAGGAGCGCTAGGGACGCGGGAAGTAGGGGACTGGATCGCGGATCATCTCTGAGCGCCAGGCTTGTAGCGCCGCCGTCTCGGCGGCTGTCCTGCGGGCGTCCTCGCCCGCCGCGATCAGTTAAACGTAGCCGACAACCTGCGGAACGCACTAAGCGCCGTCACGTACTCCCGATTCAGTGAGTAGGCCTGGCGATAGCATTTCTTGGCCTTATCCCACTTGCGTTGATGCTCGTAGACGCGTCCAAGATTGAAGTGAGGGAAGCAACGGGCCTCGTAGCGCTTTGCGACCATCGCTTTCTCAAACCAGGGAATAGCCTCGTCCCATTTTTCTTGTTCGATCAGATAAGCCCCGATATCGTTGTAAGGATTGCCAAAGTCGGGATCGACGCGGATAGCCTGATGACAGTCGTCGATCGCGTGCTGGTAGTCTCCCAGAAAGGAATACGTCCAGCCGCGGAAGGTATAGGCCTCGGCAGTGGGATACGCTGCAATCGAACGGCTGTACTCCTCGATGGCTTGCTGGAAGTCGCCGGTCATTTGCAGTTCGTAGGCGCGGCGAAACAACTCGGCAGCAATGCTGGCTGGATCGGATTCGGACATAACGCGTCCTGAAAGGGAACTTGAACACATTCTATCGGAAAATTGCTCGGTCACTTTGCACAGCCGTATTTCTCCTGGCCTGTTTTGCGCTCTGTGGGTGGGTGCAGGACGCGAAACAACCTGCTCCCCAGGCTGATACTTCTTCGAAGAATCAATCAGCACCCTCTTCTCAACCGCAACCACGTTCTAACGTCCCAAGCGACGCGTCACAGGCTCCTACCGACAACACCGAACAGAAGATCTCGCCGAAGGCCGCTGAGGAACTGTTTCGCTCTGTAGACGACATCCTAAAGTTCGCCAGCAAAGATACATCTCTCCCCATTCATGATGAGGTCAAGCGCCGCCTGGTGAATCGGGACGAAGTAGTCGCATTTATCCGAAAGCACATGGAAGAAGACGAGGACGCGCAGCGGTTACGGCGTTCAGAACTGGTATTGAAGAAGTTCGGGCTGCTGCCGCGCGACTTCGATCTGCAGACTTTCCTGGTCGCCCTGCTGCGGGAGCAAGTCGCAGGCTACTACGATCCGCAAACCAAGACGGTGAATCTGCTCGATTGGATTGAGCCCGATCAGCAGAAGCCCGTGCTAGCCCACGAATTGACTCATGCGCTGCAAGATCAGTCCTTCGGCCTCGAGAAGTACATGAAGGCCGGGGCAGGCGACCTGGCGACCAGCAAACAAGAACCCACGCCCGACGATATTCGAAGTGATGAGGAGTCGGCCGCGCACCAGGCGGTGGTGGAGGGGCAGGCGATGGTTGTGCTAATCGATTACGAGCTCTCGCCGACAGGAATGTCCGTGATTGACTCGCCCCAGATCGTTGAAGCTTTGAAAGCCGGTATGGAGATGGGAACCGCGGATTCGATCGAGTTTCGCAATGCTCCGCTGTACATCAGAGAAGCGCTGACATTCCCGTATCGCTACGGCCTGGATTTCGAGATGTCGTTGTTGAAAATTGGCAAAGAGCAGGCCTACGCCGGTGTGTTTCACAGGCCGCCGCGTACGACACGCGAGATCATGGAGCCGCACACCTATATGGCAGAAGAAAAGCTGCCCGCCCTGCCCCTGCCAGACTTCAAGAAAGACTTTAAGAATTACGATAAGTTCGATATTGGTGCAGTTGGGGAGTTTGATGTCGCAATCCTCATCGAACAGTACCAGGGAGAGGAGATTTCCAAGCGCCTGTATCCGCATTGGCGGGGAGGCTACTACTACGCCGCACGGCCGCACGGAGACGCGTCGGCGCCTCTCGGACTCTTGTATGTATCGCGATGGTCCAACGCAGAGAAGGCCTCGGAATTCGCCTGGGTGTACGCCAAAGGGTTGGAGAAGCGGTATAGGCGGGTGCACGAGGTCGTGGATGAAGCCGCGAAACCAAAACCGGCGAACTACCCGGGCGAACCCTTGGCCAGCAAGCACTCATGGTTGACCGAAGATGGATCGGTGTTCATCGATGTGCAAGGCGACACCGTGCTCGTGAGCGAGAGCCTGGACCAGGACACAACGGAACGAGTTGAACGCACCGTGTTTCCGGCAAAGTGAAGTTTAGGCAGAGAAGCACTTGGAGCGGCGGGCGTCGCCGCCCGCCCCTCCACCATCATCCGACTCGCACGTCCGCTTTTGTATAATCCTCAGTTCTGTATTTGCTCTCGAAGCTTTCAGGAGGACATTTGTCGCAAGCGGAGATCGGAATTATCGGTGGCAGCGGGCTGTATTCGATGCCCGGGCTCACCGATATGCGTGAATCGAAACAGCAGACACCGTTCGGGGAGCCATCGGACGCTTACGTACTGGGCACTCTCGAAGGGCGCAAAGTGGCTTTCCTCGCACGGCACGGCCGCGGACATCGCATTTTGCCCACCGAATTGAATTTTCGCGCCAACGTTTACGGATTCAAACAGCTTGGCGTCGAACGCATTGTCTCGGTTTCTGCCGTGGGCTCCCTCAAGGAAGAGCATAAGCCACTCGATTTCGTCATTCCAGACCAGTTCTTCGATCGTACGCGTCATCGGGTGGATACATTTTTCGGTGATGGCATCGTAGCGCATATCGCATTTGCAGACCCTGTCTGTCCGCACCTGTCGCAAGTGGTCGAAGGCGCGTGCCGAAAAGTTGGAGTCGTCAGCAAACGGGGCGGCACCTACATCAACATGGAAGGCCCACAGTTCTCCACCAAGGCCGAGTCGAACGTCTACCGTAGTTGGGGCATGGACGTGATCGGTATGACCAACCTGCAGGAGGCCAAACTCGCGCGCGAGGCGGAGATTTGCTATGTAACCGTCGCGATGGTCACCGATTATGACTGCTGGCATCCGCATCACGATTCGGTAACCGTCGATCAGATTGTGGCGGTACTTGTGAAAAATGCCGAGAACGCAGCGAAGGTCGTTCGCGAGACGGTAGCAGGCATGCCCGCGAAGCGAACCTGCAAGTGCGGCTCGGCACTGGCCCATGCGATCCTTACCGAGCGCGACAAAATTCCAGTTGCAACCCGGCAAAAACTCAGCCTGATCCTGGACAAATATCTTTCCGCAGGAAAATAACTCTCAAACATGAGCATCCTGGTTGTGGGTTCGGTTGCATTCGACAACATTGCGTCGCCTTCCGGGAGTGTGAAAAACATTCTGGGTGGTGCGGCCACATACTTTGCCTTGGCGGCTAGTTACTTCACCGATGTTCGTGTGGTGGCCGTGGTGGGCGATGACTTTAACTCGGACCACGAGCTCGTGATGAAGCGGCGTGGTATTGACACACGCGGCATCGAGCGCGCCGCAGGCAAGACGTTCCGGTGGGGAGGGCACTACACCGACAATCTCAACGAAGCGAAGACAGACTTCACCGAATTAAATGTCTTCGAACAGTTCCAGCCCAAGATTCCGAAGGCCTATCACGATACAAAATTTCTTTTTCTTGCCAACATCCATCCCACCTTGCAGTCAGCGGTGCGCCAAGAGATGGATGGGGTCCGGTTCACCGGCGGCGACACGATGAACTATTGGATCAACAACACACCTAACGAACTCGCAGGCATGCTGAAACTGGTCAATGTGCTGCTGATCAATGACTCTGAGACAAAGATGATTGCGCATGAGTCGAACCTGCCGCGCGCAGCGCAGAAGGTGCTCGCCATGGGGCCACAAGCGCTGGTCATCAAGCACGGAGAATATGGCGCAACGATCTTTTTCCGCGAGGGAGCGTTCGGCATCGGGCATCATCCCTTCCGCGCTCCCACCTTACCAATTAATGAAGTCAGAGATCCAACCGGCGCGGGCGATTCCTTTGCTGGCGGTTTTATGGGGTACATCGCCTCGCAGGGGGAACTGAACCGTGAAGTACTGAAGCGGGCGCTGTTTTACGGCGGCGTTATGGGATCGTTTGCCGTGGAGCGCTTTGGGACAGAGCGCTTGCAGTCGCTGACTCGCGAAGCAATTGACGAACGTTTCCAGGTATTCCGCGAATTGACTCATCTCGAATGAAAGAAACGGCTCAGCCTCGCTGGGACCGCGAAGCCGCCTTGATCGCGGTGTTCGCGGCTTGCGCGTCGCTGGTATCGTTCCTGGTCTATCTCCGGCGAGGAGAACTCCTTCTTTTCGGAGATGCAGTCGCGCATATCAATATTGCACGCCGCGTCTTTGATTCGCGCACCCCCGGACCCTTACAACTGGGTACAGTGTGGCTGCCCCTGCCACACCTGCTGATGATGCCCCTCGTGGTGTCGAAGTGGGCGTGGCAAACGGGCGTTGGCGGGTCTATTCCCTCGATGGTGGCCTATGTGCTGGGTGTGTTGGGAGTCTATCGGCTGACGCGACGTGTCTCTCAGTCGCTACTCCCCGGATTTAGCCAACGGTGGCCGATTTGCCTGGCCACGGCGATTTACGGATTGAATCCGAACCTGCTCTACCTGCAAGCAACGGCGATGACGGAGTCGCTCTATCTCGCCTTATTTGTTTGGGCGGTGGTGCATTGCAGCGAGTTCTTAGCAGCGAGTGAAGCAGGACGGACAAGTTCCCTGTGGAGGTGCGGGGTTTGCCTTGCTGGTGCTTCGTTTACCCGCTACGACGGATGGTTCGTAGCGGCGGCGGTCGCTGGGCTGGTGATGGTGAACGCTTGGCGGGATTCAAGCCGTTTTAGGCGACGACTCGTCCTGAAGTTTGTGCTGCTTACGGCTGCAGTGCCCCTTTTGTGGTTCGCCTACAACGGAATCATCTACCGCAATCCACTGGAGTTCGCCAACGGCCCATACTCGGCCCGTGCCATCGAAAAGAGGACTGCCGTCCCCGGATTTCCTCCACACCCCGGGACGAACAACCTTCCAGCTGCGGCCGCGTATTTTCTTAAGGCAGGGGTCTCGAATGTTGCGGAAGGAAGTTGGCAACCTGCTTGGCTATTACTGGCCCTGGTTGGCACCTTCGTAGCGATCCGCGCGCGCCAATCAGCCGCTATTATGCTTTGGTCGCCCCTGCCGTTCTATATGCTGTCTGTCGCTTACGGTGGCGTGCCAATCTTCACTCCAGACTGGTGGCCCCACTCGTTCTACAACATTCGCTATGGCGTGCAGCTGCTGCCCGCGCTCGCCGTATTTTTGCCCTTGGGCCCCGCCTACCTTGCAAGCAGATTTCCGGCCGATGTCGCGCAACGCGTCATCGCATTCCTTGCGATCGGATTTGTCGTCCTCTGCTATGCGAGCGTCTGGCGTGCAACGCCGGTGGCCTTCCGGGAAGCGTGGGTCAACTCGCGTACGCGGCTGGAATTCGAAAGTCAGTTGGCGCAGAAACTCCAGCAACTTCCTCCCGATTCCACCTTTCTCATGTATCTCGGCGACCACGTGGGTGCGTTGCAGATGGCTGGCATCCCCCTGCGGCATTCGATCAACGAAGGCAACCATAGAGTCTGGAAGCAGCCCTCTGACCCTGACGGCTTGTGGGAACGCGCTCTCGCGGATCCGAGTCAATATGCAGACTTCGTCGTCGTAACAGAAGGAGATGCTGTGTGGCAGGCCGTGCACACCCAGACCTTGCCGGTGTTCGCAAACATTGACGTTTCCGGGCAACGTCCCGTTACCATCTATCACGCTCGCTGACGACTCGAACTCCGGTTACCAGCCGGGTTCTGCATCGACGTGACGCATTTGCTCTTATTTTTCCGTTGTAAAATTTATTCGCTCGCGATTCTCCGCAGACCTATGCAGGACCTTCACAGCGTGACGGACGTGTTGCGCAGCGCTGGGTCAGTGCTGTCGTCAACCATCGCGCGCCTCGGAGTGGCCGCCATTCTCGGCGGAATCATCGGCATCGAAAGGCAGTTTCGCCACAAACCTGCGGGGCTGCGCACCAACATGCTGATCTGTTTTGGGTCAGCGATGTTTACTGTGCTTTCAAATCAGTTGGCGGGAGGCTTTGGCGGCGATCACACCCGAGTGGCTGCACAGATTATTCCCGGCATCGGCTTCATTGGAGCGGGCTCGATTCTGCACTCCCGGGGTTCCATCGTCGGTCTCACCAGCGCCGCTACAATCTTCGTGGTGGCCGCAGTTGGGATGGCAGCAGGCGGCGGTCTGTACTTAACTGCAATCTTCGCCACGATCGTCATTCTTATCGCGCTGCAGTTGCTCGGCCGATTGGAAACCAGGTTCGCGTTGAAGTCCGTCGTGATGACTTACGAGGTTACGGGATCTGACGCCGAGAGGGTGCTGATCGAGTCCAACCGCATTTTGGATGAGATTCATCGCATGATGCAAAACGTGCGGGTGGCCGGGACACCGGGCCATGTGCGTGTGCTGTTCAGCGTCGATGGCCCGCGCGAAGACCAGGAGGAGATCAATATCCTTCTTCACCAGTCCAACGTCTTCTCGAGTGTGGGCTCCCTAGGTGCGATCGAGCACGAATGAGCCCGCAGCGTATCGCAATCCCTTTCACGAAGGCCAGTGCCTGCGGGAACGATTTCCTCATCATCGACGGCGCCTTGGCCCCGCCTGATATCTCCAGGTTCACACAACGAATTTGCAACCGCCACACCGGTGTCGGGGCAGATGGCGTCGAATGGCTGTTCCCGACAAGCGACGCCGACATCGAGGCTCGCCTGATTAACGCGGATGGGTCCGAGGCAGAAATCTCCGGCAACGGCACTCGCTGCGTGGCAGCTTACTTGTGCGACGATAACAAGGATTCAATTGCGGTAAAGACAGGAGCGGGCATCAAGACTTGTACGCTGACCGCCCGCAAAGGCAATGCTTTCGAATTTGAGATCGCGATGGGTGTGCCCGAGTTCATCGCGGAGTTAACAATTCCCACCTCATTTGGCGAAGTTCATGGCGCGGCGGTGTCGATGGGGAATCCGCACTTCGTGGTCTTCGTGAGCGAGTTGTGGCCGGATTGGCAGTCGCGAGCGGCCGAAATCCAGCGTAATTCATACTTCAAGCATGGCGTTAATGTTGAGCTGCTTGTTATTAAGGACAGGCGAAATATTAAGGCTTCATTCTTCGAGCGAGGAGTGGGGGAAACGCAATCGTCTGGGACGGGTTCATCGGCGGCTGCGGTTGCCGCCATCACCAGCGGATATGCTGATTCCCCGGTGAGTATCCATGCGCCCGGAGGAACGCAGTCCGTACGCTTCGAAAACGAAGTCTTTTTGCGCGGGTCCGCAGACCTCATTTTCCGGGGAGAGTTCTTTGTCTGATCACGCCGGGCACGTCAAGCCGCCGGCTTTGCGCCCGGGCGACACCGTGGGAATCGTGGCCCCCGCTAGCAATATCAAACGCGACTTGCTGGAGAAGGGCTGCGAGGGCCTGCAGCGGTTGGGCTACAAACCGTTCTATTTCGACTCCATTCTTGATCAGGACTTGTACTTTGCCGGATCGGCTGAGCGTCGGGCGCGAGAATTGGAGGAAATGTTTGCGCGCGACGATATCCGCGCGATTTTGTGCGCACGAGGTGGCTACGGCGCGAACGATCTGCTGGGTAAAATCGATATCGGAAAGCTGTTGGCTCAGCCGAAAATCTTCGTCGGATATAGCGACATCACGACTCTGCTCACCTGGTTTGCAGATTCCGCAAAGTTTGTCGTTTTTCACGGACCGATGGTCACCAAAGATTTCGCGCTCGCCGACGGCGTCGACCTCGACTCCTGGAATGCAGCGTTGGGCGGATCTAGGGAGTGGCAGATCAACTCAGGCGAAAACACCGGAGCCATGGGCATCGTTGACGGCCGTGGCGAAGGGATGCTCTATGGTGGCTGCCTTTCTCTTTTGGTAGCAGCGCTAGGCACTCCGTACGATATCCAAACCAACGGTACGATCCTCTTTCTGGAGGACGTAAATGCCCGGCCGTTTCAGATCGACCGTATGCTGATGCAATTGAAGCTTGCCGGAAAGCTGAACGGCGTGAAGGGAATCGTCTTCGGCGAGATGCTCGACTGTGTGCAGAGCAAAGACCAGGGATATACGTTGCAACAGGTCGTCTTGCGAGTGGTTGGAGATCTCGGTATTCCTGTGGCTTACGGACTACACTCCGGACACGTGACCCGAAGGAACATTACACTTCCGTTTGGTGTGCGCGCGGCATTGCGGGTGAATGGAAGCGACGTCACGCTTAAGATATTAGAAGCGGCGACGACACTCGGCTAAGGGATTTTTCACTTCATGACAGATAAGAAGAACATTCACCTGATCGGCATCTGTGGCACCGCCATGGCCTCGCTGGCCGGAATGCTCAACGAGCGTGGCTTTCGCGTAACCGGCTCCGATACGGCAGCGTACCCACCCATGTCGAATTTTCTGGCATCGCTCGGCATTCCAGTCGCGCAGCCATTTGCGGCTGCGAACCTCACGCCACGTCCCGATCTGGTCGTAGTCGGCAATGCCATCTCGCGTGGAAACGTGGAACTGGAGCACGTACTCGACGAGCGAATCCCGTTTTGCTCACTCCCTCAGATTTTGCATGACGAGTTTCTTCGCAGGAAGGAAGTGCTGGTGGTCGCCGGGACACACGGCAAGACCACGACCACTTCCATGCTCTCCTGGATCTTTCACTCATCCGGATTGCAGCCATCCTTTCTCATCGGCGGCATTGCTGAAAATTTCGGATCGAGTTTTGCGCTGGGGAAAGGGAAGTACTTCATTCTAGAAGGCGACGAGTACGACACTGCATTTTTCGACAAGGGGCCCAAGTTTCTACACTACTTTCCCGACGGAGTGATACTGACCTCGGTCGAGTTCGACCACGCGGACATTTACAAGGATCTTGACGCCGTGGAGACTTCATTCAAGCGCCTAGTCAACCTCGTGCCACGGCGAGGAAAAATCGTCGCCTTCGATAGCGGCGAAAGCGTTGAGCGCTGCATCGCAAAAGCATTTTGCCCGGTCGAACGATATGGTTCCCGTGACAACTCGGGCTGGAGGATCACCAATTTGCGTTTTCAGCCGTCCAACACGACATGGTCAGTGCATAAAAACGGAAAACCGTGGGCTGACTTTGAGTTTGATCTGGGTGGAGAGTACAACGTCTGCAATGCGACCGCGGCTGCAGCCATGGCAACTGCCTACGGCATCTCGAAGGAACAAATTCAGGAAGCGCTGAAGACGTTCAAGAGCGTAAAGCGGCGGCTCGAGGTGAAGGCGCAAGTGAACGGCATTACTATCATCGATGATTTCGCGCACCATCCGACCGCGATTGCCGGGACGCTCACGGCGCTCCGCTCACGCTATCCAGGATCACGCCTATGGGTGATTCTGGAACCGCGCTCGAATACTTTGCGGCGAAATGTGTTTCAGCATGAGCTCGTCAATAGTCTCGCTTTGGCAGACCAGATCATTGTCGCGGGCGTTTTCAAGTCGGATGCCATTCCACAGGCACAGCGGCTTGACCTGATGGCGGTCGGCGCTGATCTCGAGAAGCGCGGCAAGCGCGCCCGTATTATTTCCGGAGCGGATGGCATTGTGCAGGTGATTGCGCCGGAATTGCGGTCCGGAGATGTGGTGGCCATTCTTTCGAATGGCGGATTTGAGGGCATCTACGATAAACTCCCGGCTCGGCTGAAAGCACTCGGTAGTTCATCACCATCTGGCGGCCAAAATCCCTTGGGGGCATCCGCGAAAGCATGATCCGATCGGCAAGGACCTGGCTTGCGCTGGTTCTTTTGGGAGGGCTGTGGCCGACCTCCCGACTTCAATCGCAAGAGGCAACTTCTTCCGCTGACGCTTCGACCGTTCTTTGCACAGTCTCTCTAGCTGGATACCAGGATCATGTTCTCCGAATTCGCATCGTCCTTCCTCCCGGCGATGCGGTTCGACAAGTCCAGTTACCGGTTTGGAATGCGCTGTACCAGGTCCGCGACTTTGCGCAATTTGTCAGCAAAGTTTCCGCAAAGGGAAACGAAAGCGAAGCGCTCTCCGTCCAGAAAATCGACAAAAGTACTTGGCGGTTCGAGGGCGCTAAAGATGGGGCCACCGTCGAGTACGAAATTCATGCCGATCAGTCAGGGCCGTACGGTGCGCAGGCAAATGCAAACCATGTATTTTTGAACCTGGCGGAAGTTCTGATGTATCCCGTCGACAGTCACCTCTCACCTATACGGATCCGTTTTTCCGACATTCCCACCTCCTGGAAGCTCGCCACGCCTCTTAAGAGCGTGGGAGTCGACTTCGTAGCTCCAAACTACGATCAACTCGTGGATTCACCCGTAGAAATCGGCACCTTTCAGGAATCTGATTTCGACGAAGGCGGCGGGCACTACCGCGTGATTGTGGACGCGGATCGGTCGGACTATGACATGCCGAAGCTTGTCTCGGACGCCCACCGGATCGTGGCAGCCGCGACCAGTTGGATGAACGATCGCCCGTTTCAGGAATACACGTTCTTCTATCACTTCCCCCGCGGACCCGGCGGCGGCGGCATGGAGCATGCGTACTCCACCGCGATCGAACTCAATGCACAGGATCTCCGCGACAATCCCCAATCTTTTGTCGACGTGACCGCCCATGAGTTTTTCCATCTCTGGAATGTCAAACGGATCCGGCCCCAAACGCTTGAACCGGTCGACTACACACGCGAGAACTACACTCGGGCACTCTGGTTCAGTGAGGGTGTGACCAGCACCGTCGAGGACATCATTCTCCTCCGTGCCGGCCTTCTGGATGAGCGCGGCTACCTGACCCGGCTGGGACAACAAATCACAGAACTCGAGCGCCGGCCGGCCCACCTGACGCAGTCGGCGGAGGAATCGAGCCTCGACGCTTGGCTGGAGAAGTATCCCTACTATCGTCAGCCGGAGCGCAGCATTTCCTACTACAACAAGGGTGAACTGCTGGGAGTCGCACTCGACCTTGCCCTTCGCGACGCCACTCGCGGGCAGGCCTCGTTGCGTGACATCTTTCAGTGGATGAATCAAACCTTCGCCAAGCGGGGAAGATTTTTTCCAGATTCAGACGGAGTACGCCAGGCGGCCGGAGCGATGACTCAAACGGACTTGACGCCGTTCTTTCGGAAGTACGTCGCGGGTGTAGAGGAGATTCCATGGGATGAGTTCTTCGGCACAGTAGGCCTACGATCAGTACGAAAATCGGTTACGGTATCGGATCCGGGTTTCACCGCCGCACGCAATTTCGATGCTTCACCAGCCGTGATCCGGTTGCGGCCGGGAAGCGATGCCGGGAAAGCGGGCCTGCTGGTCGGCGATGTGATCCTCGACATCAACGGAGCCGTAGCCGCAGGAGATTTTGACAGAAGACTGGGCGCGCTCCGTACAGGCGAAATGATCCACTTGCGGGTCCGCAATTCCAGGGGCGAGCATAACCTGCAGTGGCGCGTGGGATCGCGCGAGGAAGTTGAATATATCCTCACGGATGTAGACAATGTCACGGCTCAGCAGAAGGCGCGTCGTGCCGCCTGGCTGCGAGGCGAATCCCAGCCTGCAGGAGACGCGCGTCCTTGATCCGAACGGTGCTGATGCTGACCTTCTGGGGACTCGCTCTACCCGTCGCAGCCGTTCTCGGTTTTCCCTGGACCTTCCTCACGCGCGATGTCAGTTTCCTCTACCGCATGGCGATGTGGGGTGCGTTGACCGGCGTAAAGCTCGCAGGCGTGAAGATCGAGGCCCTAGGACTGGACAAAATCGATGCCACGCGCACGTACATCTTCATGTCCAATCACACTTCGAATCTCGACCCGCCCATCCTTTTGCCATTGGTCCCGCGGCGAACTTCAGTGATGGCCAAGAAAGAATTGTTCAGCTACCCGATCCTGGGAGAAACCATGCGAATCGGAGGACTGGTGCCCGTCGATCGCGGCAATCGCGACGCAGGCATTGCCGCCGTGCGAGCCGCAGCCGGAGTCATCAAACAAGGCATCAATATGACGATTTACGTGGAAGGGAAGCGTTCCTACGACGGCAAACTCCTTCCGTTCAAGAAAGGTCCCTTCTACCTGGCAATGGAGTGCGGAGTACCCGTCGTTCCAGTAACTATCGTCGGCACACACTACATCATGCCCAAGACACGATTTCGCATCGCATCGGGCACGGCAAAGATCGTGTTTCACGAACCGATCGAGCCGAAAGACTTCGGAACGCGCGAGAAACTGATGGAACGTGTTCGGTCGGTGATCGACCAAGGATTGCCGCGCGAGTACCAGAGCGTACCGTGTACACAATCGAGCTAGCGACTAACCAATCCAGTTTGCGCACGAAAACGGTTTTGACAATCCTTGGAAGCTGCCATTAGTTGGTAGAACTCCTCACTTCCGCGTAACTTGCTTAAGAATGGATCTGCCTGCAAGGCAGACGTGGCGCAATATCCCTTCGCAAGGGCGCTTCTCAAGAGCTTCACGCCACCATCCTTCTCGCCACAAAATGCCAGAAAAGCTCCGAGGAAATAGTGATTCTCGGAATCCATGTCCGCTTCGCTGTCGATCGCCACTTTACGCGCGGAATCGCTCCACCCCACTGAGCTGGTGTGATTGGCACACCCGAGAAATATTGTCTGATAAGCCTCTTCGAGTTCATTCGACGACCTATTTTGCTGTTTCACTGCCTCCTTTGCTTCCTTTGTCCTGCCCCCGCGCAGCAGGATCGTTGGGATCCGGCGATTAGTCCATTGCGATCCGCTGTCCAGGCGGGCAAACTCAAGCGCTTTGCCGATTTCGCCGATCTGCTCAAAGGCCAGTGCGCACGAACGGAACTGATAATCACCTCGATCGAGGGCTAGGGCAGTCTCACATTCGCGCCCCGCGTCTTCAGCCATCCCCGCATAGCGCAAAACGTAAGAAAGCGCGAAGTGCGCCTGGCCACTTTGAGGCCGTCGCCGCACCAATTCAACCGCATCCGCATAGGCTTTTGCCAGTTCTCCGCTTTCCGTGCGATTGGTGATAAGAGCACTGGCGGCTGGAACAAGGTCCGGATCGATGGTAAGAGCACGTTCCAGCGCCGCATTGGATCGATCGAACATCGCTTTGCCGCCGTTCGAATACGCCGAGTCGTAGTAGTAGCGGAATGCCAATGCGTTCCAGGCGGGCGCGTAGCTGGAATCGAGTCCAACCGACTTCTCCAACATGGCAATTGCTGTCTTGTTCGGCTCGGGATCATGAGGTACGGAGAAGCTGCGCAAGTAGAGGTCGTAGGCCTCCTCGTTTCGCGGATGAGTCCCGGCTTCCTCCCGAGCCGTGGCGGCCCCGAGTGCGGGAACCAAGCCCTGCCGGACTTTCGCCGTGACCTCCGCGCGCATAGCAATCATATCTGCAGCAGGCACATTGAGAGTCTCCCGCCATTTCGTGCGGTTGTTCTCCACGTCAACCGCCTCGAGCGTAATCTGCAGCAGGTCGGCCGCCTTGAGGTAATGGCCCGTCACAATGTCGGTCACGCGCATCTCGCGGCCCGCTTGCTGCAGATCGACATTCGTGCCCACGTATCTGCTAGTGGTAGCAAAGGGTCGGATCGATAGCGACGGCACGTAGCTCAGGGTCGTTGCAATTTCATCAGGCAATGCCAGACGGAGAAAGTCTGTGGCCTGATCGGTACTCATGTTCTGAAAGGGCAGCACGGCGATGACGGTTGGATTCGTCTTCCCCGGTGCAGTGTCGTGGCGCCGGAACTGCCAAAGCGCAATCACAGCCGCTCCCGCTACCAGCAACGCGATCAGCCACGCAACCCTCTTCGTAAGGCTACCGACTCGCGCAGACTCCGAAACCTCGCCGCCCGCTGGCGACGCCACGGCTCGTTTGGACACCGAAGATTCATCCTCCGCGACGGCCGCGGCAACCGCCGACCGGCCGGATTCAGTATCGCGGCGCAGCCTCATCAATTCGGACCGCATCTCCGAAGCATGTTGAAAACGCAATGAGCGATCCTTCTCGAGCGCCCGATTCAAAATGTCTTCCAGCCGCGGCGGAAGTTCCGGATTGAGACGAAGCGCGGACGCGGGTGCCCGTTCCAGGATCGAGTTGAAGATGACACCAGAGGTATCGCCCCGGAACGGCAGCACCCCTGTGGCCATCTCGTACAACACCACGCCGAAGGAGAACAAGTCCGAGCGTGCGTCGACTTCCTTACCACGCACCTGCTCAGGCGACATATAGGCCACGGTCCCGAGCGCAGTGCCAGGACTCGTGAGGTTCTCCGCTCCTGCTACCGCGGTTGCATCGAGTGTCGGGTCGCCTACTCCTGCAGGTTTAGGAGACGAAGTGACCTTCGCAAGTCCAAAGTCCAGAATCTTGGCATGACCGCGTTTGGTGACGAAGATGTTGGCGGGTTTGATGTCGCGATGGATGATGTTTTCCGCATGTGCCGCGTCGAGCGCATCCGCGATCTCGATAGCCAGTGGGAGCAGAACTTCCTCATCCAGCGGGCGGCCGGCAATCCGGTGCTTCAGCGTCATGCCATCGAGATACTCCATGACGATGAAAGCACGACCATCGTGCTCACCGAAATCGTAAATTGTGCAGATATTGGGATGATTCAACGCTGAAGTAGCACGCGCTTCCCGTCGGAAGCGCTCCATCGCCAGCGGATCTTTGGCAACGTCATCGGGCAGAAATTTGAGTGCGACCAAACGGCCAAGATTCGTATCCTCGGCCTTGTAGACCACGCCCATCCCTCCACCGCCCAGCTTCTCGAGCACACGGTAATGGGAGATGGTCTGGCCGATCATTGTGCGCAAATGTTACGTGTGGGGCATTCGGCAGTCAATGAAGGCCAGGTGCGGCAAGGGCCCGTTGTCCACTTCCAACAGAGTTGACCGCTATGGTACCGATGTTTCAAAGTGCCCGCGGGGCGCTACAATCGTCCCGCGATGGGCGATCCCGTTCCAACTCTACCCGACCAGCCGAGTGCGAGCCGTTCTCGAGGCCGCCTGAAAGTGTTTCTCGGCTATGCCTCCGGGGTGGGCAAGTCGTACCGAATGTTCGACGAGGCGCGCAGACGCAAGGAACGCGGGCAGGATGTGGTGGTCGGCGCTCTTCAGCCACAGGCGGCGACAGAAATCCATGCGCTTTTGAAGTCCCTTGAAGTAATTCCTACCCTCGATCTGCAGGGAGTACCCGTCATCGACGTTCCAACGATTCTCACTCGTCATCCCCAGGTGTGCATCATTGATGGCCTGGCGTACGACAATCCATGGGGTCGGCATCCCCACCGTTGGCAGGATGTCGAGGAACTGCTCTCGGCAGGCATCAACGTGGTTGCTTCGGTGAATCTGCAACACATCGACGACCAGCGCACTGCAGTAGAGAATTTAACCGGCCAGAAAGTCGCCGAAACAATACCCCGCGAGTTTTTGAATACGGCGGACGAAATTGTGGTCGTGGATGCTCCGACCGACAATGCACCGCCGGAGCTTTCGGAACTGCGCGAAATGGCCCTGGTTCTTTCCGCTGATGTCATTGATGCGGGTCTCAAACGTTATCTACGGGAGCACGAGATCGAGCCGGGTTGGCAAACGCAGGAACGCTTCCTGGTTTGTCTTACGCCTCGCGCAAACGCCGACCGCATGATTGCCAGCGCGCGGCAGAGCGCGGCGCGCTTTCACTGTGACGTCGTAGCCGTCTCTGTCGAGCCGTCGCACCTATCCGAAAAAGACAAGCGCGATATGGAGCAGAGTCTTGCGCATG
>Ga0075424_100002714_pt1 | contig 16284 bp, 14 predicted proteins | sample SoiMethybrSBSTD3_FD_75301 | JGI IMG/M metagenome (GOLD analysis project Ga0075424, IMG submission 75301) | Bulk soil microbial communities from a Populus tree surrounding site in Tennessee, USA - Soil MetaG P. TD hybrid SBSTD3 | ecosystem: Environmental > Terrestrial > Soil > Tree plantation...
AGGGATCGGGGATCAGGGATCAGGGATCAGGGATCAGGGATCAGGGATCAGGGATCAGGGATCAGGGATCAGGGATCAGGGATCGGGGATCAGGGATCGGGAATCAGGATCGGGGATCAAAAGCTCTTGATCCCTGATCCCTGATCCCTATTACGAGACCGGTGCGAGCGACTCCGCGGCGAGCATGTCGAGCGCGGCGAGCACACCGCCGGGCTTGTGCGGCACGTCGGCTAGCTTCAGCCCCATCTCGACGCCGCTCAGAGTACCAGCGAGCGTGAGGTCATTGAGGTCGCCGAGGTGGCCGATGCGGAAGATCTTCCCTTTCAACTTGCCAAGACCCGTGCCGAGCGACATGTCGAATCGCTCGAGCACGATCTGGCGGAACGTATCTGCGTCTCGCCCCTCGGGCATCATCACGGCGGTCAACACGCCGCTGTACTCCGCCGGGTTCTGCGCGACGATGTCGAGGCCCCACGCCTTGACGGCGGCGCGCGTCGCGCGGCCGAAGCGCTCGTGGCGCGCGACGATGTTGTCGAGCCCCTCGTCGCGAATCATCAGGAGCGCTTCGCGCAGGCCGAAGAGAATGTTGGTCGACGGTGTATACGGGAAGAAGCCGGCCTTGTTGTCGCGCAGCATCGGCTCCCAGTCCCAGTAGGCGCGCGGCATCTTCGCCGTCTTCGATGCGGCAAGCGCCTTGTCACTCACTGCGTTGAAGCTGATGCCGGGCGGCAGCATCAACCCCTTCTGCGAGCAGCCAACCGTCACGTCGACGCCCCACGCTTCGTGCCGGTATTCGATCGAGCCAAGCGAGGAGATTGTGTCCACGAGGAGCAGCGCCGGATGGCGCGCAGCGTCAATCTGCTTGCGTACCTCGGCGATGCGGCTCACGACGCCGGTCGACGTCTCGTTGTGGACGACACAGACCGCTTTGATCGTGTGAGTGGGATCGTCGGCGAGCTTCGCATAGACGATGGCCGGATCGGCGCCGCGACGCCAGTCGCTGGTCACCCAGTCGACCTGCAGCCCCATTTTCGTCGCGACGTCTTTCCAGAGCGTGGCGAAGTGGCCGGTCTCGAACATCAGTACCTTGTCGCCGGGCGAGAGCGTGTTCACGAGCGATGCTTCCCACGCGCCGGTGCCGGAGCCCGGGTAGATGATGACGGGCGACGAGGTCTGAAAGACGTCCTTGAGCCCGCCGAGGATTTCCTTTGCGAGCGCGGCGAAATCGGGGCCGCGGTGATCGATCGTGGGCCTGCTGAGCGCGCGGAGCACGCGGTCAGGAACGTTGGTCGGTCCGGGAATCTGGAGGAAATGTCGCCCGCTTTTGGCCATGAGTCGATTCTATTGCACTGGCGCGTGTAGAGGCGGACCTTAAGGTCCGCCTCTACGATCTCGGTTCGTTACTTCGTGGCGTTGACTCCGCCAGGCCGGTACGTCTTGCTGAAATTGTTGCGCGTGTTCGTCACGGTGAACGTGCCGTCCTGCTGCGCGGTCACCTTGAAGAAGTACGACTTGCCGTTGTGCACGGGGGCCGGCGGCGCCTGCTGCCCCTGCGGCGGCGGCGTGTATTGCCCGATCGGCATAGACGACTCCGGCTGATCGATCGTGTTCGCGATGAACGCGCCGGGCACCGTGTACTCCTGGCCGCTCAGCAGCGAGAAGTGCATCTGCCACACGTCCTCGAGGCCCGGTGAGGAAAACATCGACTGCATCGAGAACGGCTCGCCGCCCTTGCGCGTGCCGTTGTTGACGATGGCGACGCGCGGACGTACCGCGTGCACGAGGACCGGCGAGTTCGAGCTGGACTGGCCGTGGTGCATGCCGAGCATCAGATCGACGGTGCCGATCCGGTTAACCGGGCACGCGAGCTCGAACTCTTTGTTGCGCGTGTTGTCGCCAAGATGCAGCGCCCTGAACTTGCCGTAGCTCACGAGGATGCCGACCGACATCGGATCTTCCATGTTGTTGTCGATCGGCTGGAAGTTCGCGCACTCGGGATTGCGCTGCCCGGCACCATTGCCTTTCATCGGCGCAATGGGCATGCCCGCGGAAATGACCACGGTCACGTTCGTCGCGCCGAGTGGAATCTTGTCGCCCGGCTTGGCCACCGTGTGCTGCGCCTTCGAGATCAGATCCGCGTAGACGTTCTTCAGAAAATCGTCCGCGGCCTGACCCGGCTGCACGTTCGGACCGTGATCCCAGTAGTGCTTGATCGGGATTTGTTTGGCGACCTCTGCGAGGCCCCCGAAGTGATCGCCGTGCCAGTGCGTGATGATCAGATTGTCAATCTGCGTCAGACCGGCATCGCGAACCGCTTCCATGATGCGCCCCGCGTCGCGCTGCGCGGCGGCGCCGGCGTTGCCGGTGTCCATGAGCAGCGACTCACCGGTCGGCGAGACGAACAGCACGCCGTTGCCGCCTTCGACGTCCACCACGTAGATCGTCAACGGCTTCGCGGCGCGATTCTGCGCGAGCGCGGACGCGGCCACGCAGACGACAGCAGCGAGGGCGATCAGGGTGCGGTTCATACGGTCACCTCGTTCGTTGTTTCTAACGCGTCGCATCGGCGGTTCCCGGGCGATAGGTCTTGCTGAAGTTGTTGCGCGTGTTCGTCACGGTGAAGGTGCCGTCCTGCTGCGCGACAATCTTGAAATAGTACGACTTTCCGTTGTGCACCGGCGCGGGCGGCGCCTGCTGTCCCTGCGGCGGCGGGTTCCATGCCGCGACTGGCAGCGCGGTGTCCGGCTGATCGATCTGATTCGCGATGAACGCGCCGGGCACCGTGTATTCCTGGCCGCTCAGCAGCGAGAAGTGCATCTGCCACAGGTCTTCGAGACCGGGCGAGGAGAAGAGCACCCGCATGGCATCGGGCTGGCCGCCCTTCCGTGTTCCGTTGTTGATGATCGCCGCGCGCGGATGCAGCGCATGGACCAGCGCGGGGGAGTTCGAGATCGCCTGGCCGTGATGCGAGACGATGAACAGGTCCGCGGTGCCGAGGCGGTTATTCGGGCACATCAGGTCGAGCTCCTTGTTGTAGGTGAGATCGCCCATGTGCGCGACGCGGAACTTGCCGAACGTAATGTAGCTGCTGACCGACTGCGCGTTCTCGGTGGGATCCGGATCCTGCGCCTTCGAGTCCGCGCAGTAGGGATTGGGACGGCCCGCACCCTGCAGGTTCGTCTTGAGCACGTTGCCCGCCGCGGCAACAACCCGCCAGTTCAGGTCCTTTACCGGGATCGTGTCACCCGGCTTCACCACGGTGTGGGTGGCCTTGCTGGTGAGCGGCTCGTAGACGGTCTTGAAGAATTCGTCGGTTGCCGGCGTCGCCTGCACGTTCGCGCCGTGATCGTAGTAGTGCGCGATCGGGATCTGTTTGGCCAGCTCCTGCAGCCCGCCGAAATGGTCGCCATGCCAGTGCGTGATGATGAGGTGATCGATCCTGGTGACGCCCGCATCCTTCGCGGCTTCGACGATGCGGCCGGCGTCGCGCGCGGCCTGAGCGCCGCCGTTCCCTGTGTCGATGAGGACGGTTTCGCCCGCCGGCGTGACAAACAGCGTGGCGTTGCCGCCTTCAACGTCGACGACGTAAATCTGGAGCGGTTTGCCGGCGCGGTTCTGCGCGAGCGCAGGCGCGGCAAGGCAGGCGAGCGCGAGCAGACACACGGAGGTTGTGCGCATCATAGGAACTTTCCTCATGTGCGCAGATTCTACTTCACATCTTTGATGATGAAGAGCTTCTCTCCGGGACGGAGCAGGCCAAGTTCCCGGCGTGCGATGTCCTCGATGGCCTGCGGATCCTCGCGCAGCTCGCGCGCCTGTTCGCGAAGGCGGGCGTTCTCGGCGCGCGATCGGGCCAGCGAGGCTTCGAGCGTCCGGTACTGTTGCCGTGCCTTCAGCATGGCGAGGAAACCGCGATCGCCAACCAGCGCGTCGATGATGAGCACGCACCCGACGGCCACCACGAGATAGCGGACGAGGCGACTGCGGCGCTGTCGCGGCAGCGAGGAGGTCGTCGTGGTGTCCGGAGCGCGTCGTTTCATATGTTGGCGGACCAAACGATCCGCCCTCTTCAGACCGTGGCAGAATAGCGCGTTTCGATCGCAGGTACAAGTACCAAATTCCCGATCGAAGTACAACTGGAATCGTGAGCTCGACGGCAGACCGATCGGCGGTCATCATCCTGACGACGCTCGGGGCGTCCGCGGATGCGGCGGCGTTCGCGCGCGTGCTGGTCAACGACCGGCTCGCGGCGTGTGTGAACGTGCTGCCGCCGATGACATCGGTCTATCGCTGGAAGGGGGCAATCGAGGAAGACCGCGAGCAGCAGCTGGTGATCAAGACCACCAGCGATCGCATCGCGGCTATCGAGGCGCGGTTCCGGGAGCTCCACCCATACGAGCTTCCCGAGTTCGTCATCCTCGACGCCGCGACGTCGGCGGCGTATCTCGCGTGGATGCGGGATTCGATGGCGGCGACATGAGGCCTATCGCCAGCGACGCTGCCGCAAGGACGGCCCAGAACACCGTCCGCGGCAGCAGATGCAGCCATCCCAGCACCCACGTGGCCGCGGCGATCACCGCGAGGCGCGTCAGGAAGTAATTGCGGAACTGCCGCGCCTGGTCCTGCGCGATTTGATTCGCCAGCAGACGTCGCAGGCGATCCGGTTCCATATCAGACGAGCGCACCATCAGCCCACCACCTGACCCGCGAGCGCCGCATCCGTGCGCGCCGTCCGTTCGGCGTCTCGTCCCAGATGGAACGGGACGCTCGTGACGATGACGTTCGGCCTGAACAACAGGGCACCCTTGATGAGCAGCGCATGCTGGTTGTGCAGCAGGTGCTGCCAGAGCCGGTGGGGCACGAATTCTGGCAGGATCACCGTGACATAGCCGGCTGGGTCCTCGGCCCGGACATCCTCGATGTATTCGAGCAGCGGCTCCATCAATGACCGATACGGCGATTCGAGAACCACGAGGCTGGTTCCCTGTCCCCATTGCGCCCATTGCTGGCGGACGGCGGCCGTCCCCTCGGGATCGAGCTCGACGTAGACGGCCCGGACGTCGCGCGAAAGCGTCCGTGCGTACCGCAGCGCCTTCACGACCGCGCGCTGCAGGCTGCCGATCGGCACAAGCACGACATGCCCGCCGACCGGATCGGGCCACCACCCGCGCAACGTGAGCTCGGATGCGACATGGTCGTAGTGCTTGCGTGTGATCTTGAAGATCATGACGAGCGTTGGAATCATCAGGATGATGATCCACGCGCCCTCCGCGGCCTTCGTCGTCGCCACGACGAGAAGGACAACGCCGGTCACCAGCGCTCCAAATCCGTTGATCGCGGCGCTCGTTCTCCACCCAGGTCCGCGCAGGGAACGCCAGTGCATCACCATGCCCGCCTGCGAAAGCGTGAAGGAGACGAACACGCCGATCATGTAGAGCGGAATCAGCGCATGCGTGTCTCCGCCGAAGATGACCAGCAGCAACGCACCGAGCCCGCTCAGGATGACGATGCCGTTGGAGAACGCGAGGCGGTCGCCACGGTTCATGAACTGCCGCGGCAGAAATCGATCGCGGGCCACGATCGAGGCCAGCCGGGGGAAATCCGCGTACGCGGTGTTGGCCGCGAGCACGAGGATCAGCATCGTGGCGGCCTGCACGACATAGTAGGGCCACCCACGGCCTCCGAATGTTGCGCGCGCGATCTGGGAGACCACCGTCTCCGTATCATTCGGAATGATCTGATACGCGTGCGCGAGCATCGTGATGCCCATGAACATGGTGATCGCGAGGATCGCCATCGCCACCAGCGTCTGCGCGGCGTTCTTGCTTTCAGGCGAGCGGAATGCCGGCACGCCATTCGAGACCGCCTCGACGCCCGTCATCGCGGTGCAGCCGTTTGAAAATGCCGTCAACAGCATGAACGTCGTCAGTATTCCGGTACCGGCTGGAACCGCGGCCTCGGTCGTCACCGGCGCCAGGGTGCCCGTCATGTACCGCCAAGCGCCGACAGCGAGCATTATCAGGATGCTCGCGATGAAAAAGTAGGTCGGTGAGGCGAACAGACGTCCCGACTCGCGAATGCCGCGCAGGTTCCCGAACGTCAGAATCAGGACGAACACGAGCGACAGAATCACGGGGTTGAGGCCGTACTGGGGCAGCGCCGACGTGATGGCCGCGACGCCTGCTGCAATACTGACCGACACCGTCAGCACGTAATCGATCAGCAGCGCTGCCGCCGCGACGAGCGCGGGCATCGTCCCGAGGTTTTCTTTCGCGACGATGTACGCCCCGCCGCCGTTCGGGTAGGCGTGGATGGTCTGTCGGTACGAGAACGCCACGACCGCGAGCATGGTCGCGATGACTGCGCCAATCGGCGTGACCAGCCACAGCGCCCCGGCGCCGGCGATGGTGAGGACGCGCAGAATTTCTTCCGTGGCGTAGGCAACGGAGGAGAGCGGGTCGGATGAGAGAACGGCGAGACCGGTCACCCTGGAGAAGCGTTCGTGGTGCGCGAGATGTGAGGGAATAGGAGCGCCGACAATCAGGCGCTTGACCTGCGAGAGAAACGATTCGTCGGACACAAGGCCTCCAATGCGCCGACGGGGTTAGCTGACGGGCTCGAGGTTGGAGTCCTCTACCGTCCGCCTTCGCCCGCCTTCGCACCTCGGTGCGTCGGCGTGACTTCGGCGAGACGGATGCGCCCCTGATGTTGGGTCCCCCGTTCCGCTCGTCAGGGCGAGCGAATTAGGCCGCATCCCGATTATGTGAACCGTTCGCACGTCTCGCGGCACCCTTTACGGTTTTTTTATGACTTGCGGCCGAGGCGGATATCGTACCGTCTGGATCGTCGATGGATGTCAGTCCAACCACGTCGGCGCTCGCGCTCCTGCTCGCCGTTCTTTGCGTTGCGGCATTCGGCCGTATGTGGATGGCCATGGCCGCGGCTGTGGCGGCCACGCTCTGTCTGAACTACTTCTTCCTTCCGCCCGTCGGCACCTTCACGATTGGAGATCCGCAGAACTGGGTCGCGCTCGTGGTGTTCCTGATCGTCGCGGTGATCGGCAGCCAGCTTTCCGCGGCGGCGCAGTCGCGCGCGCGTGACGCGGCGCGAGGCGCACTGGCATCTACGCTGCTCGCCTCGCTGAGCCACGACCTGCGGACGCCGCTGACCGCCATCCGTGTGGCGATTGGCAATCTCACCGGCACGTCATCAGATCTCGAGCGGCGGCAGCAGGCGGAGGTCGCGCTCGGCGAGCTCGATCGTTTGAATCACCTGTTCGATCACATTCTGGACATGGCGCGCATCGACGCGCGGACGGTGACAACCGAGCGCCAGTGGGTGACACCCGCTGACATTGTCGATGCCGCCGTCACCTACGCAGGCCGTGCGCTGGAGGCGCACCAGCTGTTCGTTGAAGTTCCGTCGGACACTGCTGTTCATCTGGATCCACGCCTCATCTCCAGCGCGGTCGCGCAGCTGCTCGAGAACGCTGCGAGATACTCACCAGCCGGTTCGACGATCGCGATTCGCGCGGCCGTCGCCGACCGCGACGTTCGCATCAGCGTCGAGGACGCCGGTGCCGGTTTGTCGCCGGGGGATATGGCGCGATTGTTCGAACCGTTCTTCCGAGGGGCGGCGGGTGCGGCCGTCCCTGGAACGGGCATGGGTCTCGCGATTGCGCGCGGGCTGGTGACCGCTGAGGGCGGCCGTATCTGGGCGGAAAACAGGAGCGATGGTGGTGCGCGTTTCTCGATTGTCGTTCCTGCCGAGTCGCGGCCGGCCGCTGTGGCTTGACGTCATCATGAGCATGCGAGTGCTGATCGTTGACGATGAGCCGTCCATTCTTGCCGCGATGGCGCCGTTGCTCAGGTCGCGTGGTTACGAAGTGTCCACCGCGAGGAGCGGCCAGGGAGCGCTCGATGCGCTGGAACGCGACCATCCGGACCTGGTCGTGCTCGATCTCGGCCTTGCCGACGCCGACGGCATCGAGATCTGCCGTTTGATCCGCGACGGCAGCTCGACACCCATCATCGTCCTTTCGGCTCGCGGCAAAGAATCCGACAAGGTGGCGGCGCTCGATGCCGGCGCGGATGACTACGTGACCAAGCCGTTCGGGACCGAGGAGCTGATGGCACGCATCAGGGTCGCGCTTCGGCGTCTCGAGCCACCAGGCGCGCCCGAAGGTCAGATTACAGCAGGGGATCTCGTCATCGATCGCGATCGCCGGCGCGTGCTGAGAGATGACGAGGAGATCCGGCTGACCCCGAAGGAGTTCGAGTTGTTGCTCTTCTTTGCCCAACACCCGGGTCGCGTGCTGACGCACCGCGCGATTCTCAAAGCGATCTGGGGACCGCATGCGGTCGATCAGCCGGAGCACCTGCGAGTGCTCGTTGGTTCGCTGCGCCGGAAGATAGAGCGCGACGCGACGCGGCCGAAATATGTGCTCACCGAGCCGTGGGTCGGTTACAGGTTCGCCGATGAATAGATTCGCCCCATCGACATTCGCCATTGTCCTGGCCGTTCTCGCTGCACCCGTCGCGCAGGAGCGGCCGCTGCCAGACTTCGACGCGTTCGCCGCGCAGGTGAAGATGCACCTCGCGACCGACGAGGAGCGGCAGAGCGGCTACATGTTCATCGAGCGGCGCACCGATCAGCGGCTGGATTCCTCCGGCAGGACGCAGCACGAGTCGGTGAAGGTGTTCGAAGTGTATCCGGGACTTCCGGGCGAAGACCGGTATCGGCGGCTGATTGAAGAGGACGGCAAGCCTGTGGGCGCGGCGAAGCTGGCGCAGGCGGATCGAGATCGGCGGAAAGAGGTCGAATCCTACGCGAAGCGGGTCGCGTCGGCGAGCGGGCGTCAGAAGGAAACGCAGGAGATCGAGAAGGAACGCCGTCACTACAACGAGGCGATCGATGACATCTTCCGCCTCTATGACATCCAGATGGTCCGGCGCGAGCCGATTGAGGGGCACGACACGATCTTCGCGACGCTGACGCCGAAGCCGAATGTGAAGCCGCTGACAAAGGACGGCGGCATCATGCGGCACTTCAAGGCTCGGGCGTGGATCAGCGAGTCGGACTACGAGCTGGTTCGTGTCGAGATCGAGGCTGTCGACAGCCTCTCGTTAGGCCTGGGGCTGCTGGCGAGAATCGACAAGGGAACGACCGCCACCTACGAGCGCCGTAAGGTCAATAACGAGGTCTGGCTTCCCGCGCAGGTGACGTGGACAGCCGGCGCGCGCGTGCTGCTCCTCAAGCGGCTGCGCGTGCGAGGCACCGCGGAGTTTTCTGGATATCGGAAGTTCACTGTCGATACATCCACGACCTACACGACGCCGCCGTCCTAGGCGGACCTGAAGGTCCGCCTCTACGGCCGGTGGCTACTAAGCGGACCTGGTCCGCCTCTACGGCTGGTGGATACCTAGGCGGACCTGAAGGTCCGCCTCTATGGAGGTCTGCGTAGCGGCGGACCTTCAGGTCCGCTTTCGGCGCGAGCGAAGCCACCCGATGAGTGCCGGAAGCAGCGAAATCGCAATCACGACCATCACGACGACGTCGATGCGCTTGTCGATGCCGGGAATCACGTTGCCGAGGAGATACCCGGCGAGCGTCATGCTCGTGATCCACAGCACCGCGCCAATCACGTTGTACCCCGCAAACTTTCGATAGCCCATCTCCGCGACGCCCGCCACCACCGGCGCGAACGTTCGAAGGATGGGCGCGAACTGCGCGATGACGATCGTGATGCCGCCGTGGCGCTCGTAGTACTCGTGGGTCATCTGCAGGTGGTCGCGTCTGAACAGCAGCGAATCCGGCCGGCTGTAGAGCGCCTTCCCTGTGCGCTTGCCAATCTGATAGCCGGTCGCGTTGCCGAGAATGGCCGCCGGAATCAGCGTCACGATCAGCAGCGGCAGGCTCAGGTCGCCGCGCGCGGCGAAGAGGCCTGCGGTGATGAGCAGTGAATCGCCCGGGAGGAAGAAACCGACGAGCAGCCCCGTTTCCGCGAAGATGATCACGGGCAGGCCGAACTGGCCGACGATGCGGATCAGTTCCGGAACGTTGTAAACGGTATGGAAAAGATTTTGGAGGAAGTTCACGAGATCCGGGCGAGCGCCTGTTCGAGGTCTTCTTTCAAGTCGTCCACGTCTTCGATGCCGACAGACACGCGCACGAGGTCGTCCGTGATCCCGATCTGCGCACGCCGTTCCGGCGGCACCGACGCGTGCGTCATCGTTGCCGGATGGCTGATGAGCGTCTCGACACCGCCGAGGCTCTCGGCGAGCGCCATGAGCCGCACGCTGTTGAGCAGCGTGCGCGCGTTCTCGAGCGAGCCGAGCGCAAACGAAATCACTCCGCCGAAGCCGCGCATCTGTTTCTTCGCCAGCGCATGCTGCGGATGCGCCGGCAGACCGGGGTAGTGAACCTGCGTGACCTTCGGATGCGCTGCCAGGAACTCGGCGAGCGCCATCGCGTTCGCGTTGTGCCGCTCCATCCGGATCGGCAGCGTCTTGGTGCCGCGCAGGACGAGCCACGCGTCCATCGGCCCGATGATGGCGCCCTCGGCGTTCTGCACGAACCGAAGCCACTCGATGTGCTCGTCCCGCATGGCGACGACCACGCCGCCGACGCTGTCGCTGTGCCCGTTGAGAAATTTCGTCGTGCTGTGGATCACGACGTCGGCGCCGAAGTCGATCGGCCGCTGCACGTACGGGCTCGCAAACGTGTTGTCCACGACGACAACGACGTTACGCGCGTGTGCGACCTCGCATGCGGCCGCGAGATCGGTCAGCCGCAGCGTCGGATTGGTCGGCGTTTCCAGGAACAGCATGCGTGTCTTCGGCCCGATCGCTGCGGCGATGTCCCCGGTCTTCGATGAATCGACGTAGCTGAAGTCGAGCTGATACTTCCGCAGCACCCGCTCGAACAGACGGTAGGTGCCGCCGTACGTGTTGTCGGTGACGACGACGTGATCGCCCGATTGGAGCAGCGTCATCACCGCGCCTGTTGCCGCCATTCCGGACGCGAAACCGAATGCTGCCTTGCCGTTCTCGATGGCGGCAATGTTGGCTTCGAACGCCGATCGCGTCGGGTTCTGCGTCCGGGCGTACTCGTAGCCCTTGTGCTCGCCAAGCGCCTCCTGGACGTAGGTGGACGTCTGATAGATCGGGGTGATGATCGCGCCCGTCGAGGGGTCGGGAACCTGGCCGGCGTGGATGCAGATCGTGCTGAATCTGGCCGTGTCGCGCAGCTTCACGGGACGACAGCGTACCATACCGACGTGGGGTTTCTCTGGCGCGTCCGGCGCAAGCTGACGCTCTCCTACGTCTTCATCGGCTTTGTGCCGATCCTGCTCCTCGTCGCCTTCTTTCTGCTCTGCGGACTACTGCTGTTTTTCAACGTGAGCTCGTACCTTGTCCAGTCCCGCGTCAGCGCGCTCGTGGACGAAACGCGGTTTCTTGCGGAAGCGACGACCATCGAGCTCGCGCAGGCGCCGGATGATCCGACTTTCGACGAAGTGCTGACACGGAGGCAGGAGGCGGCATCCGCGCGGTACCACGGCGCGTCGATTGTCGTCGTTCCGACGGTGAGGACGTGCGGGCCGGCGAACTCGGCGCCGGGCCGTACCGTGAGCCGGCCGCTGATGAGCGGCGCGTGGGCGCATCTGGACGCGCCAACCGTGCTGCCCGACTGGGTCACATGCGAAGGCTACGCAGGATTGATTGCGTATCAGGCGCCGCCGATGGGCGCCGCCGCCATCCGCGAAAGCCCGTTATGGCGCACGCATCTCGCCGTCCGCGCCGTGGCGCTTCCCGCCGATGCGATTCCGCGTTACGCCGTTGTCGTGGACGTGCCCGTCACGGCGGCAACCGGCCTGCAGATCCAGAACGAAACCGGCATCGAGCTCGGAGACATCTCGACGCTGGGGATGACGGCGACCGATGTCGCGCCCGTCACCGGCCGGGCGATTGAAGAGGATTCATCGGCGCCTGCCAGGAACGAACCGCTGTCGTGGATGACGTTTCTCGACTACACCGACTGGGTCACCGGCCGCACCGGGAACGTCGTCATCGCGATCGGCCTGAACGTCCCCGACATTTATGGCCGCATTTCGGCGACGCCGCTCACGCAGATCGGTAACTACAGCGTCGGGCAGCTGCTGCTCATCATGCTGATGGTCGTGGCGGCGCTCTTCGTCATCATTCAGACGGTCGCGTACGTCATGGGGCTGAAGCTCGCGCGTTCGATCACCGGAGCCGTCCACGAGCTCGCGACGGGGACGGAACACGTGCGCCGCGGCGACTTCTCGCATCGAATCCAGGTGAACAGCGCGGATCAACTTGGCGACCTGGCGGACTCGTTCAACTCGATGACGGCGAGCGTCGAGGACCTGCTCATCGAGAAAGCCGAGAAGGAGCGGCTCGAGCAGGAGCTTCGCATCGCGCGCCAGATTCAGATGTCGCTGCTGCCGCAGGGGCCGCTGAAGCTGGATGGACTTTCAGTGACCGCGCATTGCGAGCCGGCGCGCGAAGTCGGCGGCGATTACTACGATTACTTCGCGCTCGGCGAGAATCGCGTCGGCATCATCATCGCCGACGTGGCCGGGAAGGGAACATCCGCCGCGCTGTACATGGCGGAGCTGAAAGGTCTGATGCTGTCGCTCAGCCAGCTGCACGCATCGCCGCGCGAGCTGCTGATGCGCGCCAACCGCATCATCGCCCAGCATCTCGATGCCCGCAGCTTCATCACGATGACGTATGCGGTCGTGGACCTGTGTGCGCGCACGCTCACCTACGCGCGCGCGGGGCACTGTCCGTTGCTCTATCTCCAAGGGGCAAGGGGGAAGGGCGAAGGGGGAAGCAGGGTACAGCTTCAGATTCCCGACGGGCTCGTGCTCGGGCTCAAGATTGACGACGGCGAGCGGTTTGACAGTCTGCTCGAGGAGGTGACGCTGCGGCTCGGCGTCGGCGACGTCGTGCTGCTGTTCACCGACGGCGTGACCGAGGCGATGAATGCCGCAGGCGAGCCGTTCGGCGAGGATCGGCTCGCGGCGCTCGTCGGCGAGCATGGCGAACTGCCGTTCGAGGAGCTGCGCGAGCGGATCGTCCGCGAGATTCGCGCCTTCGTGGGCGATGCCGGGCTGCACGACGACCTGACGCTCGTGCTGCTAAAAGTGGATGATGTCGGCGCATTCGCCGTGGCGGCCGATGCGCAAACACTCATGGTGAACAAATGACGGCGATCGTCAGATCCCGATACACAAATCGAACATCATAAATCACCAAATCTCCATGCCTCCTGTCGTCGTTTTCAGTACCACGTCGGACATCGAAGCCAGCGTCGTCCTGGCGCTGCTCGACAGTCAGGGGATCGCGGCTTTCCGCATCAGCGGGAATCCGCAGGCGATTCTGCCGATGTCGATGAGCCCGCTCGGCGAGGTGCGCATCGCGGTGCCGGAGGATGTCGCCGACGATGCGCGGCGCATCATCGAAAGCCATCGAGAGGATGTCGGCGCGCGCGTCGTGCGCCTGCGCGACGAGTTCGACGAGATCGAAACGCGCATCGACTACCGGTTCAGGGATCGCGGACTGCTCGAGCACGCGCTGACGCACAAATCACGCGCCGCCGAGGACGTCTCCGGCGGCGTCGCCGACAATGAGTCGCTCGAGTTTCTGGGCGACGCCGTGCTCGGCCTGGTCGTCGCAGACGCGCTGTTCCGCCAGTATCCGAACTACAACGAAGGACAGAAGTCGAAGATCAAGGCATCGATCGTCTCGACGCAGGCGCTCGCGCGACAGGCCGAGGAGATTCGTCTCGGCGATCACCTGATCCTCGGACGGGGCGAAGAGAAAACCGGCGGCCGCTTCAAGCAGGCGCTGCTGGCCGACGCCTATGAAGCGCTGATTGCGGCAATCTATCTCGACGGCGGACTCGACGCCGCCGAGACGTTCCTGCGCCGCGAGCTGAAGAACGCGATCGACGCCGGCGCCGTGCGCAATTTCGTCGGGCAGGACTTCAAGTCGGCGCTGCAGGAGCGCGTCCAGGCGCTCGGACGGCCGCTACCCGAATATCGCATTGCTGGCGAAACGGGGCCGGACCATCGAAAGATCTTCGAGATCGAGGTGGTCGTCGGTGGAGAAGTGCTGGGCGCGGCCAGCGGCAAGGCAAAGAAGGAAGCCGAGCAGGAGGCGGCGAGGCTGGCGCTGGAGCGGCTATCGTAATTCAAAATTCAAAATGCAAAATGCAAACAGTACCCCTTGACGAAGAAACGGGGTGAACGTCGTTGCGACATTCACCCCGTTGCTGCAAACACATAGTGTTTGCATTTTGCATTTTGCATTAGTCGATCTCGATTATTCCCCAGCTTTTCCGCTCGTCCGGTGTGGCATCGACGCCGGCATAGGCAAGCGCCGGCGTGGCCTCCGGGTGCGGCAGCCGTGCGAGCGCGTACTGCTGGACCTCGCGCGCGACATCTTCATCGCCCGGTGGAACCGGGCGGCAGTGCAGGCGCACCCACAGCCGCAGCACGGGATCGGTGAAGCTGTATCGCTTCTGCCGCGATGTCACCAGGTCCACATCTTCGAGCCACGACAGGTAATCCTTCGTCGAGCCCGGCGTGCGATGCAGGCGATGGGAGATTTCGGTGAGCGTGAGCGGCTCTTCTTCCGCGAGCACGTCGAGGATGGCCTTCAAAGCGCCGTAGCCGCGCGCGCGATGGAGACGGAGCTCGTAGCAGAAGCGGCACCAGTGATTCAGCGAGCCGTCCGATGACAGCAGCGCGGTGAGCGCGCTGACCGGATCCGCCGTTCGTCCCATCTGGGTCATCACGTCGCCAACGGCGCGCACATAGGCGGCGCGCCCATCGGTGAGCGCCTGCACGGCGCGACCCAGGTAATCACGATCGTCGGTCGGCATCTGCTCGTAGCCGTTGAAGGTCGGCGCAAGAAAATCGGTCACGTCGGCCGGCACGAGCGCCGGAATGTGCATCACCTCGAACCGGGACGTGGCATCCCGCAGCAGCCGATGCGCCCGCGCGACGTATCGAGTCGTCAGCACGAATCGGTTCGGGCTCGCGGCCAGCGCTTCGAGCAAATCGCGCAGCACGTGGCGCAGCCCGGGAAAGCTTTCGAACGTCCGCAGCTCGAGCACCTCGTCGAGCAGGAACGTGCAGGGCTCGCCGCCGGGCGCACGGGCCGTGTCGAGGAACACGAGCAGCATGTCGAACGCCTCGCGCGCCGTCGCGGGCTGACGCTCGGCCGCATGCCAGGGGAAGGGCGAGGAGGCGGTCACTGCCTGGAGAAAACGTTCGGGTGTCGTGGCACAGCGTTCGATCGCGACGTACTGCGCGGCGGTCCGGCCAAGCCGTTCGCGCAGCCGCTGCAGCAGCATGGTCCGTCCGGTGCCGCAGCCGCCGAGGACGACGGGGACACGCGATGGAGCTGCTTCGAGAGCGCCCAGAACCCGTCGATCGAACCCAGACTGTTGACCCGCCATTTCCGAACTCCCTCTGCCCACCCCATATTCCGGGAACCGGGCACATCGTAAACGCTATAAGGGCCGACCTTTTCGGCTCCGCTCAGCTTCCGCGGACCCACCGTAGCCGTAGCGACGGGGGGAGGTCCGTCCCTACGAGGGCTGCATCGGCAGCCGGATTCCACGAGAGGCAGCCGTGGCGATCGCCTCCGGATACCCCGCATCTGCGTGCCGCGCCACCCCTATGCCCGGGTCGCAGGTCAGCACGCGTTCGAGCTTTGCGTCGGCCTCCGCTGAGCCGTCCGCCACAATCACCATTCCTGCGTGAAGCGAGTACCCGATCCCGACGCCGCCGCCGTGATGAACCGACACCCATGTGGCGCCCGCTGAGGCATTCAGCAGTGCATTGAGCACCGGCCAGTCGGCAATCGCATCACTGCCGTCGCGCATGCCTTCCGTCTCGCGATAGGGCGACGCCACCGAGCCGGCATCGAGATGGTCCCTGCCGATCACGATCGGCGCTTTGATCACTCCGGCGCGCACGAGCTCGTTGATCTTTCGTCCGAAGCGCGCGCGGTCGCCGTATCCGAGCCAGCAGATGCGCGCCGGCAAACCCTGGAATGCGACGCGTTCGCGTGCCATGCGAATCCATCGCACCAGCGCAGCGTCGTCACCAAACATGTCGAGCGCGAGCGCATCCGTCACATGAATGTCTTCGGGATCTCCGGAGAGCGCAGCCCAGCGGAACGGACCTTTGCCCTCACAGAACAGAGGTCGCACATATTCAGGCACGAAGCCGGGAATGTCAAACGC
>Ga0075424_100002716_pt1 | contig 16284 bp, 18 predicted proteins | sample SoiMethybrSBSTD3_FD_75301 | JGI IMG/M metagenome (GOLD analysis project Ga0075424, IMG submission 75301) | Bulk soil microbial communities from a Populus tree surrounding site in Tennessee, USA - Soil MetaG P. TD hybrid SBSTD3 | ecosystem: Environmental > Terrestrial > Soil > Tree plantation...
TTGACGGCGCCGTCGATCTGCAATTCCCTCACGCTGGGCTCACGTGGCGCCTTACATGCCCTGCCGACAATGCGCTTGAGCTCGGGGCGCTCGCCAAGACAACTTGGGAGTAAATAAGCGGTCACAAGGTCGCGCGGACGGTCCCAGCCGCGCTTAAAGCCACGAGGGCCGCTGCTGTCGCGATCGCGCCGCAGTCATGGCGCTGTCTTGAGCGCCGGCGGATTGCTGCAACTGCTCACGTCTTAAATTGGCACGACTGAGAAATCTACCGTGCTGCAACGATCGTGTCCGATAATTGAGGGGCTTCCGCCTCGCCTAGGCGTGCGACCACATCCTTCAACCAAAATTCCAGGACCGCGCTCCGGGCGCCAGGTTCCGGCGCATGGTCCAGCCGCATCGCTAGACACCAAGCACTTTGGCCGCAGGCTCACTTGTTCGCATAGTGACGTCGTCCTCGACTATGGCCGGGCGATTCGTGTCGCCTTCAGCGGGTCAGGGCAACGTTGACCAACGTGAGCACGGAAACGAACGCCATTCCGCCTCCCGCCAGTCGCATTAGCGTCGGTTCGCTGACGTAGCCTCGGCCGACGATCAACCGCAATAGAGCCGCACTCCCCACGGCGACACAGTATTGGATCACTCCGAAACCGATGACATAGGCGCTGAGTGGCGCCGCCTCGGCACCGACAATGCTTTCGCCGTATGCATACCCGTGAAATAGGCCCGCTATGCCGAACAGGAGCGCGAGTAGGACGGTCGGGGTTTTGGAACGCGTGGCAACAATCGTGGCGGCTGCTGCGACGGTGAGGGCGATGACCGACTCTGGCCACGGAAGATCGAAGCCCTGGATGTGGATGCAACAACCCAAGACGCTTCCTGTCACAAAGAGGAGCGGTAACAACATAATCCGTCCGGCGAGCTGGGACATCAACCCGACGCCAACGGTGAAGGCGAGGTGATCGATGCCAATGAGTGGGTGTCCGAGCCCCGACAGCAATCCTTGCCAAGCCGTGCTCGGTAGCTGGCCACCCATGAAGTGGTGAGCGAATGCGGGTGCCGTCAAAGGCAGCCCGACAACAACTGCTGCAGCCAGTACCAGTATCTTCAACGACGGTCCCATCCGCTCCCCTCCCATTTGAGCTGCTCTTGTTGACTCCATGGTATGCGCGGAGCCAACCATTCAGCAATGCATCGTTTGCAAGCCGCGAGGTCTCTGGACCGAAGGATGCTCAATCGATCAACTGCCGCGCTTCGGTTGGGAGCACCTTCCGTGGAGGCGTCACGGCCTTCCCCAGCTCAAACCCCCAGCCTCGCAATCGTGGCGTGGTGAACGCCCATGGTCCTGCCAATTGCCCGGCAGCTTTCGCCAGCGGCCATGCGCTTGAGTGCCTCGGCTTGCTGGTGATCGGTCAGCTTCGGTTTGCGGCCGAACCGCGCGCCTCGTTTCCTCGCGGCGGTCCGGCCTTCGTTGGCTCTCTTGACGATGCGATGGCGTTCGTCCTCGGCCATCGCGGACAGGAAGGCAATAAAGCCGCGGCCGAGCGGCGTGGTCAGATCCAGGTGGGGCTTGTCGATCACCTTGATGAGGGCGCCCCGGGCATTGATGCGATTCGATGAGGTGGATCCCGTCGAACATCGAGCGGGTGGCGCGGTCCCATTCTGCCACCACGAGGATGTCGCCCGTGCCGAGGTCGTCGATCGCCCTCTCGAGTTCAGGGCGGCCCTTGACGGTCTTGCCGCTGGCTTTCTCGCGGAAGATGACGTCAACGCGTTCAGCGCGAAGCGCGCCGAGTTGGCGGTCGAGGTTCTGGTGAGAGCTGCTGACTCGGCAGTAGCCGATTTTCCGCATTTCATTTCTATCCTGAATTGTTATCCACCAGAACATGCCTGATTTGGCAGGTTTTTGGATAATCACTAAGAAATTTTGCGGCAGAGTTTGACACTCGAGCAAGCAGCTCATGCTCAACATGCGCCGCCCGCATCCAGATCACGCCTGCTCAATCCACTGTGAGGAGCCTAGAATTACATGCATATGCAGCTATTTACTGAGTCAGATGGATACTTACGCTCGGAGGAGAATGATCATGAGAACGATTATGAGCGCCTTGCTGGGACTCTCCGTCCTCGCTGGAGCATCGGCCTCGGTTAGCGCCGCGGACTGTAAGGTTGCGGGTTGGACTGATAGCGTGCCAGGTCAACACCCCATCTTCGTCTGCCCCGGTGATCGAGACTACAGATGAACAACTCGCAAGCGCTGAGACGCTTGCACGCGAGCCACCTTGCGGGCCTAGCTTGCGGGTGCGTGCTTGAGAAAGTCCTGAGCGTGAGCTTGGGGCTTTCGCGTTCCAAACGAGGTCGAATTTGCTCGGCTGCTCAACCGGGATGGCTTTGCGCCACGCTGGATCTTGTCGACATACTCCGCCGTGCGACGTCATGGGTCGAGGAAGTTCGTTCCATACGACATCAGACCTCCCTGTTCGAGACGTGCTGGCGATTATTGTACATCGTAGGCAGTCGTGCCGCGGTGGGCTAATGTGTGGGTGCGCGCGAACTTGACGTCTTCATGCGCTCCGTGCCGATTCGAAACCGGCCGCGCCGAAGGTGTCCGATTGCAAAGTCCTCAAGATATCGCTCGTTCATGGTACCCTCGGAGTAAGGGTCCCTCAGCAACACGTTCGCCCTACCCTTTGCAAGCCTGTACATTCAGCATGAACGGGCCTTGCAATGTTGTCGTAGCGGCCGGTGCTCTTTCTCGGGTTTCTCGCCCAGTTCGTCTCTATCGCGACGCATGATGAAAAATACCGACCGTCGGTGCGAAAGGTACCATGAACCTATCCGGGTTCCACCTGATTACGCCTGAGCGCCGGCTCATACCAACGTGTGTGCCAGGTAATCGCATGCAATTGGTCTCGAGCGCCATTCCGATCATCTTTTCTGCGGAAGCTGGCCGCTGCAATGCCATTGAACCTGAGCGCCGGCTCGCCTGAACCAAGGAAGCTGGTCATGTCGACAAATTCCTCAACTCCGACGCGGCGCAGCATTCTCGCAGTCTCTGGGGCAGCGGGGGTCGTCAGCCTCCTCCCTCTGCACTGGGCTGCAGCTGGGGAACCGTCAGGCCCACCGATCAGGCATGGAGAGTCCAAGATGGCTAGCAAGGACGAAGTTCGTCCCTTCTCTTTCCATGCTGCCGAGGCGGAGCTTGCCGACTTGCGCAAGCGCATCAACGCCACAAAGTGGCCCGAGCGGGAACAGGTCACGGACGACTCACAAGGCGTACAGCTCGACACGATTCAAAGGCTCGCGCGCTATTGGGCGACAGAGTACGACTGGGGCAAGGTGGAAGCACGCCTCAATGCCCTGCCCAACTTCATCACCAACATTGATGGGCTCGACATTCACTTCATCCACGTGCGGTCCAAGCACGAAAACGCGTTGCCGATGATCGTCACGCACGGCTGGCCCGGCTCAATCATTGAACAGCTCAAGATCATTGAGCCGCTGACAAACCCCACGCTGCACGGCGGCAGTACAGCGGATGCCTTCAACCTCGTGATTCCGTCGCTGCCCGGCTACGGCTTTTCGGGCAAGCCCAAGGCGCCAGGGTGGAACCCGGTTAGCATCGCCAAGGCATGGGCGACGCTGATGCAACGCCTCGGCTACACAGCGTATGTGGCGCAGGGTGGCGATTGGGGGAACGCCGTTTCGGAGGTGATGGCCCTGCAACAGCCCCCGGGATTGCTTGGCATTCACACCAATATGGCCGCCACCGTCCCCGCCGATGTGTCGAAGGCGCTGGCGGTTGGCGGCCCGCCGCCGGCCGGCTTATCGCCTGAGGAAAAACATGCGTGGGATCAGCTCGATGACTTCTACAGGAACGGGCTGGGCTACGCGCTGGAGATGAACAACCGGCCGCAGACGTTGTATGGCATCGCCGATTCTCCGGTTGGCCTTGCGGCGTGGATGATCGACCATGACATTCGTAGTTATCGGATGATCGCGCGAGCTTTCGCCGGCGAGTCGGAAGGGCTCACGCGGGACGACGTCCTCGACAATGTTACACTCTATTGGCTGACGAACACCGCGATCTCCTCAGCCCGCCTCTACTGGGACACCCGGCACAACCTTCCACCTGGTGGTTTTTTCGATGTGCGGGGAATCAAGATCCCGGTCGCGGTCAGCGCTTTCGCCGAAGAGATCTACCAGGCTCCGAAGAGTTGGGCCGAGAAGGCCTACCCGAAGCTCATCCACTACAACAGTTTTCCTAAGGGCACCCATTTTGCTGCCTGGGAACAGCCAAAGCTCTTTGTCGATGAGATGCGGGCCAGCTTCAAATCACTGCGCAAGTCAATCTGACACATGCAGGGCGGTGCACGCTGAGCCATGCTCCGCGTCGGACGTCCAAAGGTAGTACCAATGAAAACCAACAAACTCTTGGCGACCGTGGTACTCGCCGCCGCAATCGGAGCATCGATTGCGGGCTTCGTAGGGGACACTGCCATGTCGCAACCATCGACATCCCCAGGGATAGGCGTTCCATTCTTGCACGGGTTCTTCTCTGGCAAAAGTAGCAGCGGAACGGAGTTGGCCGCCCTCGAGCGTGCGGACGAATGGCTTAATTCGCCACCGCTGACGCCGTCGGCTCTGCGCGGGAAGGTCGTGCTTGTCGACTTCTGGACCTATACCTGCATCAACTGGCTGCGCACGCTTCCCTACGTTCGCGCTTGGGCCGAAAAATACAAGGACAAAGGATTGGTGGTGGTCGGTGTCCATGCACCGGAGTTCTCGTTCGAAAAGAACCTGGCCAACGTGCGCCGCGCCGTGAAAGACCTGAAGGTCGAGTATCCGGTGGCCGTCGATAACGAGCATCGCATTTGGCACGCTTTCAGCAACCAATATTGGCCTGCCCTCTATTTCATCGATTCGCAAGGCCGCGTACGCCATCATCACTTCGGCGAGGGCTCCTACGAACAGTCGGAAATGATCATTCAACAACTGCTGATCGAGGCCGGGGCTATGGATCTCGGCCGCGAGCCGACCTCGGTAGAGGGTAGCGGCATCGAAGCGGCTGCCGACTGGCGCAGTCTGAGGTCTGGGGAAAACTATGTCGGATACGATCGTACCCAGAACTTCGCGTCACCCGGAGGCGCGACCCTCGACCAGCCTCGCATGTACGCGCTCCCCGCGCGGCTACGCCTGAACGATTGGGCGCTGTCGGGGGAGTGGACAGTCAGGAGAGAGGCTGCCGCGCTGAACAAACCCAACGGACGCATCGCCTACCGCTTTCGCGCCCGCGATCTGCACCTCATCATGGGACCGGCGGCGGCAGACAAGCCGGTACGCTTCCGCGTGCACATTGACGGACAGCCGCCAGATGCTGCTCATGGCATCGACGTTGATGAGCAAGGAAACGGTAGGGTTACCGAACAGCGTCTCTATCAGCTGATCCGGCAGCCGAAGCCTAGCGCCGACCGGCTGTTCGAAGTTGAATTTCTTGATCCGGGCGTGGAAGCCTTTGTTCACCTTCGGCTGATCCGATAGGTCGACAGTGCTGCGCCGGGCAGGCTCAGATGTGCGAGGAACAATAGGGCGATGGAGAGCCACCAATGTCCCCGACAGCGTCAGCACCCCATCGGCGCGATTTTCTCAGGACCTCCGCCATTGCCGGCATCAGCATTGCGGGCGCCCCGCTGGCGACGATCGGCTCTGCCTATGCGCAACCCCGCACCACAAAACCTGAACTGCCCAAAATCACGGCAGGAGCGAACACTTCGTTCGCTCCCTTAAAGCAGATCGACGCCGGCCCCCTGAATATCGGCTATGCCGAGGCCGGTCCAGCCGATGGCCCCGTGGTCATTCTGCTGCACGGCTGGCCCTACGACATTCACAGCTTCGTCGACGTGGCGCCGGCATTGGCATCGGTAGGCTTCCGCGTGCTCGTTCCCTATCTGCGCGGCTACGGTGCGACCCGTTTTCTTTCTAGTGAGACTTTTCGCAACGGCCAGCCTTCGGCCGTGGCCGTCGATGTCATTGACTTCATGAATGTGCTCAGGGTCGAGAAGGCGGTTCTCGCCGGCTTCGACTGGGGCGCGCGAACGGCTTGCATCGGCGCAGCGCTTTGGCCAGAACGGGTCAGAGCGCTCGTCTCCGTCAGCGGATACCTGATCGGCAATCAAGAAGCCGGCAAGATGCCGTTGCCGCCCAAAGCCGAGCTCGAGTGGTGGTACCAATTTTATTTCGCCACGGAACGTGGCCGTATGGGCTATGAGAAGAACCGGCATGAGTTCAATAAGCTGATTTGGCGGCAGACTTCTCCCAAGTGGAACTTCGACGAAGTGACGTACGCCCGCAGCGCGACCGCCTTCGACAACCCGGACCACGTCGCCGTAGTCGTTCACAATTACCGCTGGCGGATTGGCATAGCTGAAGGCGAGGCGAAATATGGTGAGCTGGAGAATCGGCTGGCCATGGGTCCGACCATTGGTGTTCCGAGCATCACCCTCGAAAGCGATGCGAACGGTGCACCGCATCCGGAGCCCAGTTCATACGCCAACAAGTTCACGGGTCGCTATCAGCACCGGAACATCACGGGCGGCATCGGGCACAACCTCCCGCAGGAAGCCCCGCAGGCCTTCACCGAAGCTATCCTCGAGGCCGACGGGTACGCTTCTTGATCGTCGATAGACGCAGCGGGCTCGAAAGCGAGGACACCATGGCCTTTAGCATCAAAGTCAACGGCAAGACGCACAATGTTGATGTCGACGGCGATACGGCGCTCCTTTGGGTGCTACGTGACGTCCTGGGCATGACCGGCACGAAGTTCGGTTGTGGCAGGGCGCTGTGTGGCGCCTGCACCGTGCATCTCGATGGTGCCGCCATCCGCTCCTGCATCACGTCAATCGACAGTATCGGCAGCTCTGAAATCACAACCATCGAGGCCGTCGGTGCGACCGCCGTGGGTGCCAGGGTGCAGAAGGCGTGGCTCGACCGCGAGGTCGTGCAATGCGGCTACTGCCAGTCAGGCCAAATCATGTCTGCTGCGGCATTGCTTGCTAGCAATGCGCGCCCGACTGACTCCGAGATTGACGAGGCGATGTCCGGCAACATCTGCCGATGTGGCACCTACGTGCGTATTCGCGAAGCGATCAAAGTGGCCGCGCAGGGCGGTGGCCAGAAAGGTTGACCATGTCTCCGGATCACAACGTTTCCTCTGCCTCCGACCCCGACCTGGATCACTCCGTGACCGATCTCTCGCGACGCACTTTTCTAAAAGCCGGAGCGATCGCGGGCGGCGGACTTCTGCTGAGCCTCAGACTGCCTTTCGGTGCTGACGAATCCTCAGCGGCTCAGACGGCAAGCTTTGCGCCAAACGCCTTCGTCACTATCGACCGTGACGGCCGGATTGTCTTGACCATGCCTTACGTGGAAATGGGCCAGGGTACCTACACCTCGATCCCGATGCTGATCGCCGAGGAGCTCGAGGTGGAACTCAGCCACGTGCAGCTCGCCCACGCGCCGCCCAACGAGAAGCTCTACGCCAACCCTTTGCTGGGTATACAGGCGACCGGCAATTCCAATGCGATACGCGGAGCCTGGAAGCCACTGCGGGAGGCCGGCGCAACTGCCAGAACCATGCTGGTCGCAGCTGCCGCAAAACGTTGGAACGTCGAGCCGGCGTCATGCCGCGCGCAAAGCGGGGAGGTGCTGCACTCCGCAACAGGGCGAAAGGCCTCGTACGGGGAGCTCGCGGCCGATGCCGCGGGCATGCCGGTGCCCGTAAACGTGCCGCTCAAGGACCACAAGGATTTCCGGCTGATCGGCACGCGCGCCAAACGACTGGATACACCGGCGAAAGTGAACGGGACGGCCGTCTATGGGATCGACGTCCGACCGCCGGGTGTAAAGATTGCAACCTTGGCGCAGTCGCCCGTGTTTGGCGGCAAAGTTAAGACGGTTGAGGAGGCGGCAGCACGTGAGGTCAAGGGCGTACGCCAAATCGTGCGGCTCGATGACGCGGTCGCGGTTGTGGCCGATCATATGGGCGCCGCAAAGAAAGGGCTGGAAGCCCTCGTCATTGAATGGGACGAAGGGCCGCTCGCGGGGCTCACCACGGCGGCGATCGCAAGCGAGCTCGAGCGGGCAACGCTTGGACCGGGCGCCGTCGCACAGAGCCTTGGCGATACCGAGCGCGCAATGGCTGAAGCCGTCACGAAGGTCAATGCGATCTATCAGGTGCCGTTCCTGGCGCACGCGACGCTGGAGCCGATGAACTGCACGGTCCACGTGCGCAAAGATGTCTGTGAGGTCTGGGTCGGCACGCAGGCGCTTGCGCGCGCGCAGGCGATAGCCGCAAAAACGGCGGGCCTGCCGTTGGATCGGGTGGTCGTCCACAATCATCTCATCGGCGGAGGATTTGGCCGGCGGTTGGACGTCGACGGGGTCGCTCGGGCCGTGCAAATCGCACAGCAGGTCGAGGGTCCGGTCAAGGTGGTGTGGACCCGCGAGGAGGACATTCAGCACGACATGTATCGGCCCTATTGGTTTGACCGCTTATCGGCCGGTCTTGACGGGAAGGGGATGCCGGTTGCCTGGATGCACCGCTTCGCCGGTTCATCGGTGATCGCGCGCTATCTCCCGCCGGCGTTCAAGAATGGCCTCGACCCAGACTCCACGGAGGGTGCAATTGATCTCCCCTATGAACTCCCGAACGTTCGCGTTGAATATTTGCGGGTCGAGCCCCCCGGAATTCCGACCGCCTTCTGGCGCAGCGTTGGGCCGTCGCACAATGTCTTCGTGGTCGAAAGCTTCATGGACGAGCTTGCGGCCGCGGCCAGGCAAGATCCCGTCAGCTACAGGATCGCCCTCCTCGACAAAACGCCGCGTGCCAAATCCGTCCTCGCCGTTGCCGCGGAGAAATCCGGCTGGGGGCAGCCATTGCCCGCCCGGGTCGGTCGAGGGGTCTCGCTGCAGTTCGCATTCGCGACCCACATGGCACACGTTGCCGAAGTCGAAGTCTCGAACGATGGAGACGTACGCGTCCGACGTGTCGTTTGCGCGGTCGACTGCGGCGCGGTCGTCAATCCTGATACCGTGCGGGCACAGATAGAGAGCGGCATCATGTTTGGCATCACCGCCGCACTCTATGGCGAGATCACCCTGAAAAGGGGTCGTGTCGAGCAAGACAATTTCGATTCTTACCAGATGCTTCGCATGAACGAGGCTCCCACGGTGGAAGTCCACATGGTGCCAAGCTCAGAGCCGCCGGGCGGCATGGGTGAGGCGGGGACTTCGGCCATCGTTCCCGCAGTGGCCAACGCCATCTTTGCGGCAACCGGCAAGCGCCTGCGTAAGATGCCGGTCGACGCTCGGTTACTTAAGCGGCCCACATAAGGAGAAGAGGACCACCGGGTGAGCCACAAATGCCGAAACCGCAGAGCTCAATCCGCGCGCTAGCTGTGCGGACGATTGCGTAACGCCTGCCGCATCATGGCTCATCGCCCAAATAACCACGAGTCCCCTTGCGCGGAGGTCGATCGATGGGCCGAGACTCGGTGCCCTCGGCGATGTCGCCACGCTCTGCCGGCTCCACGGACAGCCGGCGACATGCGATAGCCCATTCATTCTTGGTCATGTGCGTGGCCGAGTCCCAATCTGCCAAGCACGTTTTCAACCACTCGGCGTTGACTTCATCGATTTCAGGAGATTGGCCGTTGGCCGTGCTGTAGACCAAGACCGAGACTAGCAAGCATAGGGATCGAGACACTCGCATAGCACGGCCTACTGACCAATCAACAATCAAATCTGACGGAATGCCTCTTCGAGGCGAATCCGCAAGACTTCTCAAAGCCGGACGCGGAGAACACCTAGGGCATCCGGGATAACCCAGAGGCGCACAAGACGGCCTATGTCGAGGGCGTGTCTATCACCGAGCGACGAGCTCGTGGCGAAGCGGAAGGCGTCCTCGAGGATGACGAAACCCTTCCCTGCCTTCAATCGGTATCGGCGCCGCATACTGCCTCGGCGTCGGCGATCTCGAAACCAGGTCGCTTGGCGAAGGCATGGTAGCGCAACCTCCTTGCCGATCTGCCTGCGCGGTCAACATCTTTGGTAGAACATGCCGCCACCGTCCGAGACCTATCTGTGCGGACGGTAAATTCGTAGGGCGAGATGGCAGTTCAAACGTAGTACTGCAATCGCATGTGCGCGCGTCATCGACATCACTCGTTGCTGTCTGCGATGTAATCCGCGACGCTGGGACCGTCGACGCACGGACGGCCTTTGCCTGCCACTTGACCCTCGACGAACGTGACCGTCTCGTGGAGCGGCGCCCGGGCCGTGCGGGCGTAACTCACTGTAACGCTTCCTCGGGACATGCTGGTCGGTGAAGCCGCGCACGGCACGTCGGCTCATGACCGCCTCATACACGTCCATGATCGCCCACCTTCTAGTTGCTAACCCGCTTTGTCATCCAGCAGTCACTCTGCAGGTACGAGCGCCGGAGCGCCCTTGTTCTTGATCAAGAACACCAGGAATTTCGCCGGCTTGGTACCGCTCGCATTCCGGTCAACGACATGGACATCGTCAGGGCCTTCATAGAAAGTCTGTCCTGGTGTCAGTGTTACCTGTTGTCCACCCTTCAGCTGCATCACAACCGAGCCTTCCAGGACGTAAACAAACGCATGTGCATTGTGTCGGTGAATGGCGCTCGACCCGCCGGGCGCATGGTCTACCGTGATCATCAGAACTTCCCTGCCGGGGTTCTCCGTAAGATCCTTGGACATGAGCGACGTGACCTTAGCTTCCTCAGCCATCGCCGTGCCGGTCATGAGGCATAGCAGAACCAACGCAACGAGTTTCATTGTCATAGTCGCCCCTTTCGTTCGTCGTCCGGGACCAGCTCGGGCCAGCGGGGTGAAATCCCTGGGCGTACCCCTGATGCAGGATCAGGCTGCAGCCTGTGAGCGGCGGAACCATTCGTCGAGACCGATGCCGCCGAGACGCGCTTCGCCCAACGGCACGAGTGAGCGCTCCTCAACGCGGCCGCCGGAGTATCGAGCCTCGGGATCGCTCACAACCTGGCGCGGGTCGCCGACCGTCTTCAGATAGCGGGCGACGATTTCGTTGAACGGCGCCCGTTCCGGCCCGGCGATTTCGACGATGCCGTTTCGCGGCGCCGCGAGCGCCACCTCGGCAACGGCGGCGGCAACGTCGTCCGCCGCAATCGGCTGGAACGCGCCAGGCGCAATCCTGACCACGTGTCCATCCGCACCCATATCGGCGATGCGGCCGAGGAATTCCATGAACTGGGTCGAGCGGATGATGGTGTAGGGAATGCCCGAGGCCTCGATCAGTTTCTCCTGGGCGACCTTGGCGCGGAAGTAGCCGTTGTCGGGCGACCGGTCGGTTCCGACGATGGAGAGCGCGACATGGTGCCGGACGCCCGCTGCGGTCTCGACCGCGAAAAGGTTGCGGCCGGAGGTCTGGAAGAATTCCAGCACCGCCTTCTCCTCAAATGTGGGCGAATTGGCGAGGTCGATCACCACCTGCGTACCGGCAATAGCCTCTTTGAGGCCCTCGCCGGTGATGGTGTTGATGCCGCTTTGGGGTGAGGCGGCGACGATTGCGTGGCCGCCCTCGCGCAGAATAGCGACGGTCTTCGAGCCGATCAGGCCCGTGCCGCCGATGATGACGATCTTCACGTGATAACTCCTGAGTTCGGTCCAGCGATGTGCTAGACATTTCCGTTCAGGGCAGGGCTCCATGCAGGTTCTGACGTCTTGCGGGCATCAGCGTGTCGCCCAGAGTCAACTCAGCATGTTCCAACGGCTGTTCAGAACTCCCAAGGGCCCGGTATCCAACGAAAGGCGTCGCCGTCGACCGCCACATGGCAGACGGACGGAAACGACAGGTGGGTGGCCACCAGCGACTCGCGGTTCGCCGCCAGCTCCCGCAAAAGACGGACCCGGACGCGGGCCGCCTCCTCGGGGTCGTGTTCGAAGCCGCTATACCAGTCGGGGTGCTCGAACCCGACATGCCCGGGGGTGAGCACCCCATCTCTGACCATTACGTCAATCTTGCCGACCATCAGCGCGTACCGCGACGGAACCAACTCGTGCTCCGGTCTACCGTGGGTATACCTCGCGTTCACCTTGGCGGCGCAACGCTTGACCGAGGGGTGCGGTGTGTTGTCCAAGCCCATGTTTGTGTCCTGCTGACAACCTTACCCACGGCCGCATCGGCCACCTCCAGCGCCGGAGTGCACGCACTAATCTTGACGATCAGCTTTATGACGAAAGGATGCTATCGGTTGTCCCCTGTACGGAGCGACTACACGATCCACTGAGCCCCAACGGGAAGATCTACCGCTAACTGACGCCGCTTCGTCCGGGCTGGGGTTCCGCTACCGCGGCTGAGTTCCGAAGGGACAAGTCGCTTGCCATGCTGCGCATGAGCAAAGAGCGCCAGACTCTGACGGATGCACCGCACAAACGCATACGGGAAACTTCTGGCCCAATCCAGGGTTGGCCCTGATTTTTCTCCCTGTTCGACAGCGCGAATGTTGCAGCGGGCGGTGGTCCGTACGTTCGCTTCGCAAGGTGAGCACGGACGCGCTGATGGCGCAGGTGTCGTCCATGGTCGTTCCCGTGAAGCTGCTCGCTGCGCTGCGCGCCTCAGGTCTGGCGGGGGCTGCTCTCTCGGCTTTCTTCCTTGGGGCACTATTGCTGGGCAGGTCTGGCTATCGCGGTAACGTCGGTCTGAACGACGAGCGCGTCGATACGCTATGCACCAACGGGCCAAGCGCTTCGGAGGCGACTTTCCATAGCGAGATGAGCCGCGCGAACGCCCGTATGCTTGCAGGCATGAAGGTTGCGCCGAGCGGCAACACCGACCGCGACTTCGCACGCATGATGATCGCTCACCACCAGGGTGCAATCGACTTGGCGCTCGTCCAGCTCAAGCACAGCAACAACAAGCCGTTGAGGCGCCTCGCCCAATCTATCATCGTCGAGCAGGGACAGGAGATCACCTACATGCGCAGCCTGCTCGAAACCAACGAGACTTTGCTAGTCAAGCACGTCGCCGACCAATGAGCACATTTTCCCTGAACGTCGCACGCCCATTGCTTCCGATCGCGTTCCTGCTGGTGAGCGCCCACGTGTACGCCGGGCAGGCGCCCTTCGCGACGCTTTCGCCAGACTTTGCTGTCAGCGGAAAAGACCGGGTCTATGCTGCGGAGCAGTTCTCCAATACGGTCTCCGTCATAGACCCATCGACTAACAAGAACCTCGGCGTCATTCGCCTCGGCGACCCACAGCCGATGAACTTATCGCCCCTCTACAGGGGTCAAGTTCTTGTCCACGGCCTCGGCTTCTCGCCGGACCGCAGGACGCTCGTTGTCGTATCGATCGCCTCGAACTCAGTGACGTTCATCGATACTGCCACCAACCGGGTGAAGCACACAACCTATGTCGGGCGATCGCCGCACGAGGCGTTCTTCACACAGGATGGTCGCGAAGTCTGGGTTTCAGTCCGCGGTGAGGACTACATCGCGGTTCTCGATGGCGAAACGTACGCGGAGAAAAGACGCATAGCGGTCCCAAACGGACCGGGCATGGCCACCTTCGCGCCTGACGGCCGTTACGGCTATGTCTGCTCCAGCTTGACTCCGGAAACCGTCGTGATCAGCACGCAGACTTACGAGATCGTTGGTCGGGTGAAGCAGGTCTCACCGTTCTGCCCCAACATCGCCGCCTCTCCCGACGGTAAGCAAGTGTGGCTCACCCTGAAGGATCTGGGGCTAGTGATGGTCTTCTCCGCCGAAAGGCCGTTTGATGTGTTGCGGGTCATCGAGACCGGGCCCATCACCAACCACGTCAATTTCGTAAGCACTAGTGGGCAGTTTGCCTATGTCACGGTCGGTGGGCTGAACCAGGTGAAGGTCTTTCGGACGGACACTTTCCAGCAGGTTGCCACTATTCCCGTCGGGGACTTGCCGCATGGCATCTGGCCCTCCGGAGACGGTAGACGCGTCTATGTCGGCATCGAGAATGGAGATGCGGTGACGGCAATCGACACATCAGAAAATCGGGTGATTACCACCATACCGAATGGACAGGCTGCACAGGCGCTGGTCTATATCCCGCAAGCCGTGCCCACAGAGACTGCTGGTGTCGAGAACTTGCAGCCCCTCGGTGTCGCCGGTGCTGCGGTGCACCTGAAGCTCGCTGCCGCAGGTAGCTCCACGTCCACGAGCGTGTCCTTGTTCGATCAAGGTCTGACGCAAGTGCTCCAGGCGGCGGTTGCCGGTCTTGAACCGGTCAAGCCCTACGTGCTCGCGCTGACGTCCAATTCGGATGGGACTGGGCGGGTCGAGCCGATCGCTCAATTCACTACAAATGGTGCCGGGGCACAGGTCGTCAATGCCGTTGGACCCATTCGACAGATTGTTGATCCAAGCGAAGCCCGCGAGCACCGCAGATACCTGGCAATCATTGCTTTCGAGGACGAAAAGCTGGGCCAACCGGTACAGCTCCAGCAATCCGAAACTTTGCCTTCAGGTGGGCGTGCCCTGCAGTAGGGAGCGCTCACGGCTCCTGATGCTCGATATGGGTACGTGAGGTAGGCGCGGCCGCTCGACATCGACGCTATTGCCGAAACTTACCGGCAGATTCGCCGGCAGCCGCCAGGGACAGGCACATCGGATAGTTGAGAACGCGTCGTTCGTAGACGGATAATGGTGCAAGGATTGCCGTCCTCATCCCACTGATTTCCCCCAGATTATGTCTAAAATACCCCTCATTCCCGGCATGTTAGCAGGGCGCACAAGGGCCTTCTCTTCGGGTAGAGTCGAGGATGGGCGCGGTAGCTTGGGGCCAGTGGCCAGCACCCCGTTTCCCATCCCACCGGGTCACGGGAGGCGGTCGCCCGCCCCCCGTTCCCACAGAACGTGGCGTGCGGATTTACCGCACCACGCTCTTCGACAGTTGGTTCACAGCACTGCGAGTGCCTGCAGCTTCCCGTACGGGAGGCGCAGTTTGGGTCGCAGCAACGGTGTCCGCTGTTGGATCTGGTTAAAGGTCTCCCAAGTCAGGCGACTTGCTGCCCGGCTGCGACTACGCAGCGTCCCGTGCCAGTAACGCGCCGCGGTCCGGTATACCTTGAACAGCGCCCGGATGTTTCCCGCAACGCCATAATAGGCATAGTGGCCGCGCAGGGCAGCGTTGATCTCGCTGACCTGGTCACCGATTCGGTGATGCCGAATTTGCCGCATCAGCTCCTGCAGAGACAAAAGGCTGCGCCGTAACCGAGTTTTCTCGGTGCGCATCCCAACCTTGAAGTTACCCTTCCGGTTGCGCGTGCAATAGAGCGTCAGTCCCAGAAAGTAGATAGTCTCTGGGCGGTTTCTGCCGCATTTGCCCGCGTGTCGCTGCGCGAACCGACCAAACTGAACTAACTTGGTCTTGGTCGGCTCTAGAGTGAGACCGGACTTACCCAACCGAAGACGCAAGGCATCCTGGGCGCGCAGGGCGTCCGAGCGATATTGGAAACAGATCACAAAGTCATCGATATAGCGCACCAGATGGGCTTCGCCCCGCAACCGGCACTTGACCACGCGCTCGAACCAGAGGTCGAGCGCATGATGGAGATACAGGTTGCTCAACAGCACGCTGATCGATCCGCCTTGCGGAGTTCCCTCATCACTGGGGTGAACTGCGCCGTCTTCCAGGACGCCCGCCTTCAACCAACGCCGGATCAGATTGATCAGGCGTGGATCACCGACTCGGTGTTCGACAAATCGGAGCACCCAATCGTGATCGAGGCTCCCGAAGAAATTCTTCAGATCCGCCTCCAGCACCCAGCTGATCTTGCCGCCAGCAATGACCTCATTGAGGGTTGCCAGGGCATGATGGGCGCTGAGCCGCGGCCTGCCGCCGAATGAACACGACAAGAAGTCTTGCTCATAAATGGCGGACAGCACCTCAGCCGTGCTGCGCTGGAGGGCCCGGTCAGAGACGGTCGGCACCCCGAGGGGGCGCTTCTCCGCCTTGCCAGGTTTGGGGATATAGACGCGCCGAATGTTCGGCGCCTTATATCCTTGCCGGTGGATGGATTGGAGCATGGGCCCGATCCATTCCTCGAAGCTCTCCTTCGCCCCCTCCACCGTCTGGCCGTCCACCCCGGGCGGGCCCGTGATTGTCGGCCGTGCAGAAAATGGCGATGTGCTTCGGCTCGAAAGCTTTCTGTCTCGGAACGGCCATCCCCGTCAGAGTCTTGATCCGGAGACGG
>Ga0075424_100002717_pt1 | contig 16281 bp, 13 predicted proteins | sample SoiMethybrSBSTD3_FD_75301 | JGI IMG/M metagenome (GOLD analysis project Ga0075424, IMG submission 75301) | Bulk soil microbial communities from a Populus tree surrounding site in Tennessee, USA - Soil MetaG P. TD hybrid SBSTD3 | ecosystem: Environmental > Terrestrial > Soil > Tree plantation...
CTGTCGATCGAGGAGCTGGTGCGCGGCCCGAACACCGGACCCACTCCCTCATTCAGCGACTGGCCCGTCGTCGAGGGCAAGAGCAGCGGGATCACGCCCGGCTACCGGATCGTCGATCCGACGGGACGGCTCTATCAGCTGAAGTTCGATCCACCGGCGAATCCCGAGATGGCGAGCGGCGCCGAGGTGATTGGCGCCGCGATCTATCACGCGCTTGGCTACAACGTCGTCCAGGGATGGGCCGTCGACGTCGATCCCGCGCGGATTACGATCGCGCCCGCCGCCACCATCGTCGACATGCGCGGGCGCAAGCGGCAGATGACGCGCGAGGACATCGATCACATCCTCGAGCGCGGCGCCCGGCTGCCGAACGGCAAGTATCGTGCGACGTTGAGCCGCTTCGCCGATGGCAAGCCGCTCGGCTATTTCAAGTACTACGGCACGCGTCCCGACGATCCCAACGACATCCATCCGCACGAGCATCGCCGCGAGCTGCGCGGGAACCGCGTGTTCGCCGCGTGGCTCAATCACGACGACTCGCGCGGCCTCAACAGCCTCGACATGCTCGAGGGCGAACCGGGGCGGCAATCCATCCGCCACTACATGTTTGATTTCGGATCGATCATGGGCAGCGGAAGCACCGTGCCTCAGGTGCCGCGCGCGGGCAACGAGTACATCCTCGAGTGGACCCCGGCGCTGAAGACACTCGCCACGTTCGGTCTCTACGTGCGTCCGTGGATCCTGGTCAACTACTGGGAAGGCGCCAAGTCGGTCGGGCGATTCGAAGGCGATTTCTTCGATCCGATCGCGTGGCGCCCCGAGTACCCCAATCCCGCGTTCGACAACATGCGCGCTGACGATGCGTTCTGGGCGGCGCGGTTGGTGAGCCGATTCTCGAACGACGCGATTCGGGCGATCGTCGGCAAGGCGCAGTACGGCGAACCCGGCGCCGCCGATCACATCACCACGACGCTGATCAAGCGGCGCGACAAAGTGCTGCGATCGTGGTTGACGGCGATCAACCCGTTGGTCGACGCCAGGCTCGATGCGAGTGGGGTGCTGACGTTCGAGAACGTGGCGGTCGCCTCGGGTGTCGCCACACCGAAGGCTGCATACACGTTCACGTGGTCGGCTTTCGATAACACCGCCGGATCGACAGCCGGTCGTCGGGAAGAGACGCGCGCAACCGAGCCTCGAACCACTGCGCCATCCGCGATTCTCGAAGGGGCGCGGTTCGTCCGCGTCGCGGTACGGACTGCGCATCCGGACCACCCAACCTGGGACGCTCCCGTCACTTTCACGTTTCGACGGACCGATAACGGATGGCAGGCGGTCGGCATCGACCGAATGCTCGCGGCCAGCGTCATAAGGTAAACAGGCCGTAACACCCCACGATCTGCGCGCACTAGAAAGACAGACCTTCAACCCGGGAGACATCGAGATGGCTCGTCGTGCGACACCCCTGCTTGCCACGGCTTCCCTGATTTGCGCTTTCACCCTGTCGTCTCGTCCCTCGGATGCTCAAGTCCTTGCCCCTCAGCCGGTTGGTCTGGAATCGACCGACGTCGCGACTTCGGAATCGGCGTCGAAACTCCTTGGTCAAAAGCAGTCCGACTCACCATCATCGACCTTCGTCCCGAGCCTGGGTCAGATATTCACCAAGACCTTTCGGGAAGATTTCAGGCGTTTGCCCTCTCTTGATTCGGCCGTGATCCTGGGACTGGGTGGCTTGGCTTCTTCGCTCGGCCATTCGTCCGACCAACGAATCTCGAGCGGCATGGTGGGATCGAATAGCAGCGTGTACAAACCAGGCGTATGGATTGGCGCGGCAACGGTTCAGATGGGCGCTGCCTTTGCTACATATTCGCTCGGCCGCTCGACCGGACATCCCAAGCTCGCGGCGATCGGCGCCGACCTGGTGAGCGCGCAGATCGTTTCGCAGACTTTGACGCAGGCCATCAAGTTTTCCGTGGGACGTACGCGCCCGGATGGAACGGCCTATTCGTTCCCCTCGGGCCACGCGGCAACCTCATTCGCGACGGCCGCCGTTCTTCAGCGTCACCTCGGTTGGAAGGCCGGCATTCCCGCCTACGCGCTTGCAACGTACGTGGCGGCCTCGCGCATCGAGACACAGCGTCATTTCCTGAGCGACGTCGCGTTTGGTGCCGCGATCGGGATGGTGTCCGGACGCACGGTCACGCTCGGACATGGCAACGCGCGATTCGCGCTGTCACCGGCCGCCGCACCAGGTGGTGGGGGCGTCAATTTCACGTGGGTTGGAAAGAAGTAACGCGGATGTAACAGCTTCGTTAAATCTGCTACGATGCCTCGTTTTGCCGAGGTGTCATGGCGCGCTTTAGTCTGATTCCGAAAGAAGAGCGGTTCTTCCAGGATTTCGTGGGTCTCTCCGAAGAGATCCGCACTGGCGCGCGCATCCTCAAGCAGATGCTCGGCGACGATCCGCCCGACCTCAGTAAGGCCGACGCGATCAAGGACATCGAGCACTCCTGCGACGGTCGCACGCGGACGATCATCGATCGGCTCAACCGCACCTTCGTCACCCCGCTGGATAGAGAAGACATTCACGCCCTCGCCATCTCCCTCGACGATGTGATGGACGCGATCGACGCGGCGGCAGCTGTGTCGCGGCTCTACAAGATCACTCACGTCCGGACGGGCGCCCGGCGTCTGGCCGAAATCATCTGCGAATCGACCGATCGCATCACCGAGGCTCTTCAGGCGCTGGAAGATCGACACGGGGTGCTCGAGCTCGCTGCCCGCGTGAATCAGCTGGAACGCGAAGCCGACCGCGCGCATCAAGACGCGATCGTGGCGCTCTTCGAAGAGGAGCGCGATCCGATCACTGTGATCAAGTGGAAGGAGATTCTCGACTTTCTCGAGGCCGCGACCGACCGATGTGAAGACGTCGGCAACCTCCTCGAAGGCGTCGTGGTCAAGCACGGATGAGGGCGCCACTCGCCTGAGACGCCCTCGACATGGACTCTGCCCTTCTCGCCGTACTGGCGCTGATCGCCGTCGCGCTGATTTTCGATTACATCAACGGCTTTCACGACGCCGCCAATTCGATCGCCACCGTGGTCTCGACGCGTGTGCTCTCGCCCGGGAAAGCGGTCATCTGGGCTGCGTTCTTCAACTTCGCTGCCGCGTTCCTCTTTGGAACCGGAGTGGCCCAGACCGTCGGCTCGGGCATGGTGGACCTGAGCGTCGTCACCTTCTCCGTGATATTCGCCGGCCTGAGCGGCGCGATCGTGTGGGACCTGATCACGTGGTACTACGGCCTGCCCACGAGCTCCTCGCATGCGCTCTTTGGCGGATATGCCGGTGCGGCCATCGCCAAGGCGGGCATGATTGCGATCATCGCGTCGGGCTGGACCAAGACCCTCATTTTCATCGTCGTGGCGCCGATGATCGGACTCGTCGTCGGTCTCACGTTGATGGCGGCGAGCCACTGGGTGTTCCAGGGCAGCACGCCGCGCAAGGTCGACGCGCTGTTCCGCCGCATGCAGCTGCTCTCGGCGGCGGCCTTCAGCCTGATGCACGGCGCGAACGACGCGCAGAAGACGATGGGGATCATCGCGGGCGCGTTGTTCACAGGCGGATTCCTGCAGAAGGATGCGCTGGGCAAGCTGCCGATTCCGTTCTGGGTGGAGATCCTCGCCTACACCGCGATCGGTCTCGGGACGTTGTCGGGCGGCTGGCGCATCATCCACACGATGGGATCGAAGATCACGAAGCTGACGCCGATGGGCGGCTTCGCCGCAGAAACCGGCGCCGCGCTCGCGATCTACACCGCCACCGCGATGGGCACCGGCATTTCCACCACGCACACGATCACCGGCGCGATCGTCGGCGTCGGGGCGACGAAACGATTGTCGGCGGTTCGATGGGGCATCGCCAGACAGATCGTCTGGGCGTGGCTGCTGACAATTCCCGCCGCTGGCGCGATCGGCGCGCTTTCGTACGCGCTCATTCGTCTTATTTCTGGCGTGCGCTAATTGTGAGGGCGCGGGCGCGTCGCGCCCGCGTGGGGCCAGTCTGCCTTCGTCTTCGGCTTCGGCAGGACTGGTGGGGCGGGCCTTCGGCCCGTCGGGCCGCCGCTTTGCGGCGGTGTTCTTAACCATCCCGGCGCGAAGCGCCGGCCCATTCCGTCACGGCCCCACGGGCGCGAAGCGCTCGCCTATAGAATGCAATCGTGTCCTCCGAGCCCGCCATCCGTATCGTCGTCGCTGAAGACGATCGCGACATCGCCGATCTGATCGCGCATTATCTCCAGAAGGCGGGATGGGCGGTGCACGTGTCTGCGACCGGTGACGCGGCCCTTGCCCACATTCGGAAGCAGCCGGTCGATCTCGTCATCCTCGACGTCATGTTGCCGGGACTGAGCGGACTCGAAGTGTGCCGGGCGCTGCGCGCCGATGCGGCCACGGCCGCGCTGCCGATCATCATGGTGACCGCGCGCGCCGAAGAGACCGATCGCATCGTCGGCCTCGAGATCGGCGCCGATGACTACATCTCCAAGCCCTTCAGCCCCAACGAGCTGGTGGCGCGCGTCCGTGCGCTGATGCGCCGATCGAAGCGGGCCGAGCCTGGCCGATCGACGCTCGAATTTGGAAACCTGGTCATGGATCTCGCCCGCCATACCGTCGAGGATCGCGGCCGCGAGGTGAAGCTCACCGCGAAGGAGTTCATGCTGCTGCAATACCTGCTCGAGCACCGCGGGCGCGTGCTCTCGCGCGACCTGCTGCTCGGCGACGTGTGGGGCTACACGTACACGGGCGGCACGAGAACGGTCGACGTCCACGTACGCCGTCTTCGCGAGAAGCTCCCGGCTCTGGTCGACGGCCTCGTGACAGTGAAACAATTTGGCTACAAGCTGGTGGAAGAATCTGCGTAGTACGTAGTGTCCGGCTTTAGCCGGACCTTTATCGATGAGAACCAGCTTTCGCACCCGGGTCTTCATCGGCTCCTTCGCAGCGGCGGTCGTGTCGCTGTTCATGGTCGCCGTCGTCCTCGCCTGGCGGATCGATCGGCAACAAGAGGCCACGATCGAGCGGCATCTGACCGACGAAGCCCGCCTGATCGCGGCGCTGTTGGCGTCGAACACCGATCGCGACGTGAGCGGACTCGATGCCGAAGCCGATCGCCTCGGTCAGCTCACCGCCAGCCGGGTCACGCTGGTGGCCGACGACGGCCGCGTCGTCGGCGACTCGACGCAATCGATCGAGCAACTGGCCACGCTCGAGAATCACGCCACGCGCCCCGAGATCGTCGCCGCCGGCACCAACACCGTCGGTACGAGTCGTCGCCACAGCACCACCGTCAACACCGACATGCTCTACGTGGCCACGCGCACCTCGCATCCCGTGGTGCGATACGTCCGCGTGTCGCTGCCGCTGAGCGACGTCGACGCGCAGATCGCCGTGATCCGCACCACCGCGTTTGCGGTCGCCGTCGCATCGGTGCCGCTCGCCCTGCTGGTGTCGTGGTTCTTCTCCGCGCCGCTCGGCCGCCGCGTGCAGGCGATTGCCGGCGTCGCCGAACGCTATTCGAGCGGCGATCTCAGTCGATCGACGTACGACTACGGCGAAGACGAGCTCGGTCTCGTCGCACGCGTGATGGACGATTCGGTGCACGAGCTCGGTCGACGGCTCGACGAGCTGTCACGCGATCGCGCGCGCATGGAAGCGATCCTCTCGGGCATGGTCGAAGGCGTGCTCGTAGTCGACGCCCAGGGACGCCTGCAGCTCGTGAACCAGGCGGCGCAATCGATGCTCCGTGTCGCGCCCTCGGCGACCGGGCGGTTGTATCTCGAAGTCATTCGTCATCCCGACATCGCGGCGCAATTGACCGCGGCGCTCCGCGGCGACGCGGTCGGCAGCCACGAGGTGGCGTTGTCGCGCGATCCCGGCCGCACGTTCGTGGCCCGCGCGGCGCCGGTGCAGGCGCCTGGCGCCGGCGGCGCCGTGCTCGTGCTGCACGACATCACCGACCTGCGGCGCGCGGATCAGATCCGCCGCGACTTCGTGGCCAACGTCTCGCACGAGCTGCGCACGCCGCTGACGGCGATTCGCGGCTACGTCGAGGCGCTGCTCGACGAACCGGGCGACGCCGACAACACCCGCCGCTTCCTGGAGATCATCGCCCGCCATTCCACGCGGATGGAGCGGCTCGTACAGGATCTGCTGCGTCTGGCGCGGCTCGATGCGAAACAGGAAATGCTCGACATGACGCGCTGCGACGTGCAGCAGCTGTTCAGCGGCGTCATCGCCGATCTCGCTCCGGCGATCGAAGCCAAACAGCAGCAGGTCACGGTCAGCGTGCCTCCCGACGCCAGCCACGTCGACGGCGATCCCGCCAAGCTTCACGACATCGTCCGCAATCTCGTCGAGAACGCCGTCAACTACTCGCCCGATGGCGCCGATCTCCGCGTGACGTCCGGCCTCGATGGCGGGACGTTCGTGATCACGGTGGCCGACTCGGGGCCAGGCATTCCTCCCGACGATCTGGCGCGCGTGTTCGAACGGTTCTATCGCGTCGACAAATCACGATCGCGTCCGGGCGGGACTGGACTGGGTCTCGCCATCGTCAAGCATCTCGTCGAACTGCATGGCGGTGAGGCACGCGCGGAGAACTCACCGCGCGGCGGTGCCATCTTCACGATCCGGCTGCCACTCTCACACCGAGCGGCTCAATTCGCCGTCGGAGGCTCGATGTGATCGATCACCCGCACCTCGACTCGCCCTCTCGCAGACTTCAGCCTGAGACCGAGTTGCTCCTGAAGCGCTTGAAGGAACGTCGGTTCAGGAACCTCGACTGACGTGCCAGGCCCCGGGACCGAGTCGGGAGGCAGCGCCCACTCCACATCGAAATCAAACGTACCAGCAAGGTCAGTACGGTCGAGAACCGGACGATCGATCCCGGTGAACGGACTCGTGAACAAGACCGCCAGTCGCGCCACGCTCACGTCGCGGCCAGCAAAACGGCCATGACCGGCGACGCTCGCGGCAACCGGACCGGCGCGGCCACAAGGAATCGACGACGGGCCAGACCCGATCAAGGTACACGCATCCGCGCTCGAATGCGGCCGCAACTGCGCTCCGATTCTTCCGCGCCTCGCGCGTATCAGCTCGAACACCGGGCGCATCTGGCCTTCGATGTGCGCCCGCATCTTGAAGCGATCGGCGAGGAGAGACTGCATCATCAGCCGCATCTGATCCTTGGTCGCATTCACATTCGAGCGCGCCTCGATGTCGAACCGATCGTCGTAGATCCAGGACGGGAGTCCAGACAGGTCGCTCTGACCGAGCTTGAACGCAAACCGCAAGTAGGCAATCAGCGGCTGATTGATCGCCGAGAACACATCGCCAGGGACGAACGCATCACCAGCACCGAGCGCGAAGCGTGAGGCCGCGTCGCCACCTGACGCACTCGGCTTCACGGATGCCACATCGAAGGCCATCCTGATTCCGGTGGCCTCCATTTCCGCCAGTGACTGTGGAAGGCTGACGGTCGACTGCGATCGGGGCGCCTCACCACGCGCTGACGTGATCTCAAACGCCCCCGCGAACCAGCACAGCACCGCTCCGCAGCAAACACACCCACGAGTCAGACGCGCCCCACAGCACCCGAACGCCATGACGAACACGATACCGCGACCGGCGTTCCCGTTCCTGTAACGAATTTAACGTCCTCGTAACACCCCCGTCGTCCACCGATCACACCCCCTCGTTAGCGTGAGGTGTCTTCCAAGCAGAGCAAGCCCGGCCTCGGACGTGCGGAGCGCTTGATAAAAGGAGCGGTGAACGACATGACGATGTGGAAAGGATGCAAGCGGATTGGCGCCGCCTTCGGGGTCGCGCTGATGTTGACGCTGCCTTCACTCGCCTTTGCGCAGGGCGATGCGCGGTTTTCCGGAACCGTGCTCGATCAAACGGGGGCCATCCTCCCGGGCGCGACGGTCACGGTGAAGAACGAGAGAACCGGTGAAGAGCGCACGGCGACCAGCAACGCCGAGGGGCGCTATACGGTCACCAGCCTCAAACCGTCCACCTACACGTTGCGCGTGAAGTTCGGACAGTTGGCTCCGCTCGAATACACGGGGCTCGAGCTCGTCGCCACCCAGAGCTTCGAGCTCGATCTGCAGCTCAAGGCCGGCGGTGTGAGCGAAACGATCGTCGTCACCGCACAGACGAACGTCATCGATCTCAGCTCGGCGCGACAAGGCGTCAACGTCAACGAAGCCGAAGTGCAGGCGCTGCCGGTCAACGGCCGTCAGATGTCGCAGCTGATGCTGCAGGCACCCGGCGCGCAGAATTCCGGCACCGGCACGTGGCAGGAGATCCGGTTCTCGGGCCGCGCGGTTGAACAGAATGTCATCCGCTACGACGGCATCGAAGGCTCCGCGATCATCGACGCCGCACCTGGCAATCTGAACGGAGAAGTGCCGTCGCCGTTCAAGCTGCAGGCCAGTCTCGAGAACGTCCAGGAGTTCCGCGTCGAGTCGAGCAACTTCCCCGCCGAGTTCGGCACCGGCACCGGCGGACAGGTGAACGTGATCACCAAGTCCGGCAGCAATCGCTTCAAGGGATCGGTGTTCGAATACGTCCGCAACGACGCGCTGGATTCACGCAACTACTTCGACTCGACCCGGCGCGACAACGGCGATGTCATCGACACACTGCCGAAATCAGCGCTGTCGCAGCACCAGTTCGGCGGATCGCTCGGCGGCGCCATCGTCAAGGACAAGGCGTTCTTCTTCGGCAGCTACGAGGGCTATCGCCTCACCGCGGGCACCAACTCGATTGAAGCCGTGCCAAGCGACCTGGCATGGTCGCAGGCCGTGCCGGCGATCGCGGCCCTGCGCGGCGGCTTTACCGCCCCGGGCGCGGTCATCCTGCAGGGCAAATCGCAGGACCCGCTCTTCGACATCGCGCAGCTGCAGGCGCAGCAGAAGGTGCAGGAGCACTCCTTCAGCGCGCGCGTTGATCTGAAGATGACCAACAACTGGTCCTCCTACGTGCGCGTGTTCCACGATCAGGGCAAGAGCGATCAGTTCGAAGGCGTCAGCGGTCGGCAGGTGCACATCACCGACAACCCGAGCAACGCCGTCTTCAATCTGCAGGGCATTCTCGGCAACGGCGGCACCTTGAACGAGTTCAAGGCCGGCTACAACGCCGCGCCGACGAGGATCGTCGGCAACGCGCCGGTGGTCAATGGCATCGACTTCGGCCTGCTCGCGATCAACCTCACCGGATCGATCGCCAACACGGGCATCGCTGGACAGGGCGCGTCGACGGGCGTCACGATTCCCGGCGGGCTGGTCCGCGCCAACAGCGCCACCAACGGCCACGCGTCTCCCTACGACCCGTACTCGATCACCATCGCCGACACGCTCAGCAAAGTCTCCGGCAACCACGTCCTCAAGGCGGGGGCCGACGTCCGGATGATCCGCATGGAGACCGATCGCGTCGGCGGAACGACGTACAGCTTCGCCAACGTGAACGCGTTCCTGCAGAACAACCCGAGCAACGTCCAGTACGTCGGCAACCTGAGCGACCCGAGCGTCTTCAACGCCGGTGCCAGCGGTCCGCGCCACATCGAGCAGCAGTACTACGTCGGTTTCGCGCAGGACGAGTGGCGCATGGGCCAGAGGGTGACGTTGAACGCCGGCCTTCGCTACGACTACTACTCGGTGCTCAGGGAGCGCGACGACCACATCATCAAGTGGAACATCGACACCGGCATCATCGATCCGCCGACGACGCCGGAGTACACGTCGAAGAAGAACAACTTCCAACCGAGGGTGTCTTTGAGCTACGCGCCGACCGACAAGACGGCGATCAAGGGCGGCTTCGGCATCTTCGTCGGCCCCGGCCAGACCGAGGATCAGATTCAGCCGATCGAGTCCGACGTCATCCGCACCACGCTCACTGGCGTCACGTTCCCGGTCAACATCGACCAGCTCCGGGCGAATTTCGTCAGCAACCCGAACAACCGCGCCTTCCAGCCGCGCGCCTACGCGAACGAGTACACGATTCCCGAGCGCATTTACCAGTACACGACGTCGCTCCAGCAAGAGCTCCCGGGCAACATGGTGGCGACCGCCGCTTACGTGGGAAGCCAGGGGCGCAATCTGTTCCTGCGCAGCGTTGCCAACAACATCGTCGGGATTTTCCAGTCGAACCCGACCGCCACCGCGACGCCGATTCGCGAGTTCTCGATTCTGACTCGCGACGTCAATGGCAACGTCACCGGCGTGCAGAACCCGTTCGCGGAAGTCGACTACAAGACGAGCGGCGGACACGACAGCTACAACGCGATGCAGCTGTCGCTGACGCGTCGCTCGGCCAACGGTCTGATGCTGAACGGCCAGTACACCCTCGGCTACAGCAAGGGCAACACCGCCGGCTCGAATGAAGCGCTCACCGCGGCCAACAACGCGCGCACGATCGACGAGTTCGACTACGACAACGGCTACAACAACTTCGACGTGCGGCACACCTTCAACCTGAGCGCGATCTACACCTTGCCCGGCAAGGGCGCATTCACCGGTGGCTGGAGCGTCGGCGGCATTCTCAACGCGCGCACCGGTCTGCCGGTGAACGTGCTGATCACCCGCAACGACATCGTTTACGTCGATGGCGCGGGCAACGTGTTCAACAACGCGGCCGCGGATCGCACAGCGGTCATCAACACGCCACGAGGCGGCAGCTCACGCAACGTGCGACGCCCCAATCTGGTGCCGGGCGTCGATCCGTTCGTGAAGGACGGAGGCTTGGTGTTCCTGAACCCCGCAGCGTTCTCGACGCCGGCGCCGGGCACGTTCGGAAATCTCGAGCGCAATTCGATTCATGGACCGAGCTTCCGGCAGGTGGACTTCGTCACCTCCAAGCGCATCAACATGGGCGGACCCAATCTCGAGCTTCGTGCGGAAGTGTTCAACATCTTCAACACGAACAATTTCCTCAACCCGGCCGGAACGCTGCCGAATGCCTTGCCCAACAGCAGCCTCACCGAGTCCAACAAAGTGCAGCCCGGTCAGCCGTACACGGGAGCGGCCGCCGGCACGTTCGGCAAGATCAACAGCACGCTGGCGCGCACGGTCGGCCTGGGCACCAATCGTCAGGTCCAGTTCGCCCTGCGCGTCAACTTCTAACGAGACGTTCGCGTTCGACCTGTGGGAGCGGGGGCCGTCCCCCGCTTCCACGTTCCGCTTTCCCGCGCTCGCCAGCGCCTACAACGAACAGCCGGTCACGTTGATCCGCGCCGTCTCGAACGGCTCTCTCTGAGGACCAAGGACCACAGGACGGACCAAGCACCAAGAACCAAGGACGAAGGACTAAACTGAAGCCGATGCAGCTCATCGCGATCGGTGTCGGAGGCGCCATCGGCGCGCTGGCGAGATACCTGCTCGGTGGCGCCGTGCATCGGCTGATGCCCGGCTTCTTCCCATACGGCACGTTCGTCGTCAACCTGCTCGGGTGCGTCGTCTTTGGCGTGATCGTCGGCCTCGCGGAGTCGCGATTCGTGATCGGCCCGATCGGACGCGCGTTCGTTTTGATCGGCGTACTGGGCGGGTTCACCACGTTCTCGAGCTTCACGTACGAGACCTTTGAGTTGATGAGGAGCGGACAACTGGGGCCCGCGGCCATCAACGTCGTGGGTCAGGTCGGCCTTGGCTTTCTTGGTCTCTGGGCTGGCTTCGGTTTGGGCCGCGCCACGTAGGAGTGGCCATGAGAATTCCAACCGAGGGGAAACTCCTTCGCATCTTCGTCGGCGAGGCCGATCGCTGGCACGGCAGGCCGCTGTATCAGGCGATCGTCGAAGAGGCGCGCACGCGAGGGCTCGCGGGCGCAACCGTCCTCAAAGGCTTCATCGGCTTCGGCGCGCACAGCCGTCTTCACACGTCGACGATTCTGCGTTTGTCGACCGATCTGCCGGTGGTGGTCGAAATCGTCGACGCCGCCGAGAAGATCGAAGCGTTTCTGCCGACGCTCGACGAGATGGTGCAGGAAGGACTCGTCACGCTCGAACGCGCTGAAGTGATCCTCTACCGCGGCCCGGCCACGCCGCGTACGTAGTGTCCGGCTTAGGCCGGACCGGGCTTACCGAGGCCGTGAGGTACACTCGCACGCATGCACCCCTGGCATGACAGCTACGTCGACGATGCCGTCGTCGCCACCGCGTTTCCGGTGGTCATCGAGATCCCCAAAGGCAGCAAGAACAAGTACGAACTCGACAAGGAAACAGGACTGCTCAAGCTCGATCGCGTGCTCTACAGCGCGGTGCACTATCCTGCCGACTACGGCTTCATCCCGCGCACCTATTGCGACGACGGCGATCCGCTCGATGCACTGGTTCTGAGCCAGGAGCCGGTGTATCCGCTGACGCTGGTCGAGGCCCGCGCGATCGGCGTCATGCGCATGCGCGACGAGAAGGGTATCGACGACAAGATCGTGGCGGTGAGCGTGAACGATCCCGCATACGCCCACTTCCTCGACAAGGCGGAGCTCCCCGCCCACGTGCTCCTCGAGTTGAGGCGATTCTTCGAGGACTACAAATCGCTCGAGCACAAGCAGGTCGTCGTCGAGGATCTGCTCGGTCCAGACGAGGCCGTCGCGATCATCCGCGACGCGCTCGAACTGTACAGACGCCTGCGTCGAGGCGAGCTGGCGAAAGCCTGACCGAAAGATCTGGCTCGGCGTTTTCTGCGTCAGTGCCGAATCACGGCCGCCGCCGCTCGGAGCGCTCCCGAGCCGTTTTACTTCTATCGCGTGTCGCGGTGCTCACAAGTCGCGTCGCCGCAGCCACACCGGCGTCGCTCGATTGGAGCGATGCGCGTGCGCGCTGGAGGGTGTCGGCACGGTGGGCGACACTGGCCGCCAGCGACTTGTGAGCGCCGTGATCGGCGACAGAAGTAAATCAGGTCCGGAGGCGCAGCGAGCGCCGGCGGACCTCGTGAGTCCAGCGCGGAGGACCTGATTTTCCACGGCGTCGAACAGGAGCCGCGGGCAGGGTCGACCACCGTCCCGACACGAAGTCGTCGCTGCAGCGATTCGATAACGGCTCTAGAGCCGGACACTACGTACGATGAATCAGCGAGGCTGGCACTCGTAGCTGCCCGGGTTCTCAGTGTCGCCCGATCCCTTGTAGCGCGCGATCTGTGGGTACTGACACACGAGCCGTTTGCCAACCTCTTTGCCATCGGCGAAATGCGTCACGATCAGCTGATCCGGCGCGACGCCTTTCTCTTTCCACTCTTCAATCAACGTCAACGCGTCGAAATTGAAGTTGTGGACGCCGGTCGTGCCAGGTCCGTGGCCCATGCCTGGCACCATGAAGAAGCGCATGCTCTCTCGCACCGCGCGTTCACCCACAGTCGCGACGACGCGGTTGTAGTAGTTGATCGCGACCTTCGGCGGCACGGCGGAGTCGGCCCAACCGCCGATCAGCAGCAGCTTGCCGCCTCGTCCGAAGAACTTCCGGAGATCCGGATCGACTGCGTTCACCGGTTGAATCGCCGCACGATCCGACGCCTCGACGTCGCTGGCGAAGTTGATCGGACGCGTCTTGTAGTCCCAGTTCGGATCGCGGAGTACGTAGTACTTGAAGAACTCCACGGGAATGCCCAGCGGCTCCGCGCCGCCGGCCAGCTGGCCCCATCCCAGTTCGCTGCCTGGATAGAGTGGCGAATAGAGCTCGGCGCCGGTCTTCGCGTGACGCGGTCCCAGATAGATCTTCCGCGCCGCTTCCACTTGCGGCGCAGTAAGGCAATTCGACCCGACCGTCTCCTTGCACTGCACGGAACCGGGATCGAACCGGCAGCTTTCTACATCGCCGATGATTCCGTCCTTCACCCCGTCTGCAGCATCACACGCCGCGAGCGCGCCCTGCGCCAGCACTGGATACTTGTCGGGTGGGATGAAGCTCGCCTCGTCTTTGTGCGTCGCCATCCAGACCCACATCTGGCCGAAGGTGTGCCGCGTCAGATACGACGACATCGCGACCACGGCGAGGCCGTCGTAGTCGCCTGGGAAGCGTTGTGCGGCGCTGAGCGCGGCGATTGTTCCGCCGCCGGCTTCGGACATGATCGAGAGCTTCGTCGTGCTGCCGTAGAAGGCGCGAATGAGCGTCTTGGCGGCCACGGTCATCTCGTGCGCCGCGCGGTAGCCGAAGTCCTTGATCTGCTCTGGATGATCGAGTGCGTAGCTCGAATTGCCTTCGTGCCCGGTGTTGCTGCCGACGGCTGCATATCCACGCCTCACGCCGATGGCGAGTGCGTTTGCGTTGGCGCCGGTGCCACCGCCGAGACCGCCATTGCCGGTGCCGCGCAGCTTGCCGTTCCAACCGCTGGCCGGCATCCACACTTCGATCTTGATGTTCGAGTCGGCGCTCGGCCGCATGGTCGCCGCCACCTGACACACGGCGGGAAGATCGGCGAATGGGTTGCCGCGTCCGCCGCCAGCCGCTGGACCGCCGCCTCGCGCCGGCGGCGCCGGCATCGCGCCGGCCGCCACGAATTTCGCGCTGGTGACCGTGCCGCCTTCGAGCTTCATCGTCGCCAGCTTGTCGCACGATGCGTGTCCGGGAGTCGCTGTCTGCGCGTGCGGCGCGGCGACGATCACAATGGCGAGCGCGAGCGTGAAGAGTGGTGCGAGCGAGGATCTCATGCGGCGGATTATAGGAGATGCCGCTCGGAACGTACGTGGTGGCTCGAACGAGCTTACACCGCGCGCGCTAGGCCCGGGCGAACGTCTGGTGTCTCGTTCGCACCAGAAAACGTTTTTCGACCAGCGTCGAGAGCACGTCGGTGCACAACGCCGAATCGAAGCACCACAGCCTCGACGCCTGCGCGACGGTCAGCGTGAGGCCAGGCATTTCGAGGAACTCGGCCTGGGCGCGTCGTAGGGCGTCGGCAAATTCTTCCGCCAGGTGGCGGTGGTTGCGGTCATCGGGGTCCATTGGTCTTACTCCGCCGGAAGCAGGTGCTCTCACGACGAACTGTATCGTCAAGTCGTGACCCGCGCATGACATCGACATCACATTTCTTGGCAGGTGTGATCGCTACGCGGCCCAGGAGCCGTTGCGGAACAGGGTCAGCGCAATGTCGACGTTCGCGCGCAGCGCATGGCGGACGGCCGGCCAGTTCTTCTCCGCGCGAACCAGCGTCTTCCACGAGTAGAGGTGCTTGGGTTTGTGGAAGTCGCTGTTGGCCACATATGGAAAGTGCTTGAGGCTGGTCACCGAGAACAGATCGTCGCGATTGCCGGCTTCCCACACGTCGACGAGATCGGCCAGCTCGTCGCGATGGTCCCAGAGATAGCAGGTGCTGATCTCGATGCGCCGCGTGGTGCGGTGATGCGGGTGACAGGCGATGCTGAGCGCGCCCTGGCGGCGGATTTCGCGCAGGATGTCGTCGGCGCGTTGATCGGCGCTGACATAACGCTTCACGTCGAGGGCGATGATGTGCGAGTTCTTCTTGCTGCGAATGCGGTTCTGCGTCACCTCGGCGCCGGGCACGACGATCATTCCGTACTTCTTCCGCGCCCGCTCGCCCTGCTCGCGGATGTCGTCCAGATAGGCCTCGAAGTCGGGCTCGCGCACGCCGAACGCGCGCCGTCCAAGAGTCGCCAGGCGTCCGGCACGGGCCAGCAGATCCTTCTTCATCAGAATGTGATCGGTGATCGCGATCACGTCGAACTTCCCCGTCGCGCCGTAGAGATCGACCACTTCCGCCACCGACAGCTTGCCGTCGCTCCAGGTGGTGTGGACGTGAAAGTCACAGAGGAGAAAGGGTTCGTATCCGGGCATGTCATTAAGTGGAAAAGTGGAAGAAGTGGAAGAAGTGGAAGAAGTGGAAGAAGTGAAAGTAGTCAAGTGAACAAGTCGAGAAGCAGCTCGAGCTGATAGAGCGATCGGCGAAGTACCGGGAATCTGGGCTCGGTACGACGTGAACCGTCGCACACTCCCCACCACATCGTTGTACTTTCCGACGTGAGTTCTTAATCACTTCCACCTCTTCCACTTGTTCCACTTTTCCACTTCTTCCACTTACGTCCGGACATCCACATGCGTGGTGTCCTTCGGGCGGTGATGCAGCACCTCCGACGTGAAGTTGCGGACATAGAGTCGGAACACTGCGCCCTTCCCCATCGCGTTGTATCGCCGCGCCGACGTGTAGAGATAACAGTCGCGGACGAGGCGCACTCGGCCGATCGCGAACAGCCGGCGGCCAAGATTCGTGTCTTCGCCGTGAAACTC
>Ga0075424_100002719_pt1 | contig 16280 bp, 15 predicted proteins | sample SoiMethybrSBSTD3_FD_75301 | JGI IMG/M metagenome (GOLD analysis project Ga0075424, IMG submission 75301) | Bulk soil microbial communities from a Populus tree surrounding site in Tennessee, USA - Soil MetaG P. TD hybrid SBSTD3 | ecosystem: Environmental > Terrestrial > Soil > Tree plantation...
TCTTCCTTGCCGTTGGTCACGCCCTTGAACGCGCGCTCGACGATGAAGGCGGTGAACTGCTCGCCGTCGACCTTCGCGAAGACGATGAAGACGTCGGCGAAGCCGCCGTTGGTGATCCACATCTTCTCGCCGTTCAGCGTGAAGCTGCCGTCCGCGTTGCGCGTGGCGCGCGTCTTCGCGCCGAGCGCGTCGGAGCCGGAGCCCGGCTCGCTGAGACAGTAGGCGCCGACGAGCTCGCCGGTCATCAGCTTCGGCAGGTACTTCTGCTTCTGGGCTTCGGTGCCGAAGAGCATCAGCGGCAGCGCGCACAGATTCGCCTGCGCACCGAACGTGGATCCGAACGACGCCGAGCGCGACAGCTTCTCGCTCACGACCATCGACGTGACCTTGTCGAGCGCGACGCCGCCGTACGCCTCGGGCACGTCCGCGCCGAGGAGACCGAGATCGCCGCAGCGCTTCAGCAGCTGCCGCGACAGCGTCCACTCCTTCTGCTCCAGTCGATCGAGCACCGGCAGGATCTCGTTGTCGACGAGCTGCTGCGCAGTCCGCGCGATGAGGCGGTGTTCCTCGGTCAATCGTTCGGGCGTGAACACCGCGTCGGCGCTCGTGTCCTTCAACAGCCACTCGCCTCCGCGCAGAAGTTCCGCCGACTTCGAAGCCGTGGTCATCGTCATGATCTATACCCTTTCAAATATACCTGCTGCGCCCAGTCCGCCGCCGACACACATCCAAGCATTTGCGCTGGGCCCACCCCCAGCGCGAACTGACGCTGACGCCTCGCCTCCCGGCGAGGCGTGGCCGCAGGCGCTGTCTCGTTGTTCACAACGTGACGAGTGCGTCGGCGGCTAAAGTCGCTCGAAAATTCCTGCCGCTCCCATTCCGCCGCCGACGCACATCGTCACCATGCCGTATCGCGTATTGCGCCGTTTCATCTCGTAGAGGAGCGTCGTCGTCAGCTTCGCGCCGGTGCAGCCGAGCGGATGTCCGAGCGCGATCGCGCCGCCGTTCACGTTGAGCCGCTCGGGATCGATCGGCAGCGCTTTGAGGCACGCGAGCACCTGCGCGGCGAACGCTTCGTTCAGCTCGATGAGATCGATCTGATCGAGCCTGAGGCCGGCAAGCTTCAGCGCTTTTTGAATGGCCGGAACAGGACCGATGCCGAACCGTTCGGGTTCGACGCCGGCTGTGGCGAACGTGACGAACCGCGCCATCGGCGTCAGTCCGCGTTCGCGCGCCCGCTCGGCGGATGTGACGATGACCGCCGCCGCGCCATCGCTCGTCTGCGATGAGTTGCCGGCGGTGACCGAGCCGGCGACATGGAACGCCGGCCGCAGCTTCGCGAGCGCTTCCGCGGACGTGTCACGACGCGGACCTTCATCGATCGCGAACGTCACCTGTCTGGTCGTCGGCCTGGAACCGTTGCCGGTGGACGGCTCGATGAGCGTCGCCGTCACCGGCACGATCTCCTCGGCGAACTTTCCGCCGTCGATCGCGGCGATCGCGCGCTGATGGCTGCGGAGCGAGAACCGGTCCTGTTCCTCGCGCGAGATTCCCGATTCGCGCGCGTGGTTCTCGGCGACGAGGCCGGTGCTCAGATACACATCGGGATATCGATCGACGAGCGTGGGATTCGGCGCCACCTTGTGTCCGCCCATCGGCACGAGGCTCATCGACTCGGTGCCGCCCGCGACGATCGTCGAGGCGAAGCCGCACATGACGCGCTCGGCCGCGTAGGCGATCGCCTGCAGCCCCGAGGAACAGAACCTGTTCACCGTGACCGCCGACGCGCTCACCGGAATGCCGGCGCGAAGGCTTGCGATGCGCGCGACGTTCATCCCCTGTTCGGCCTCGGGCATGGCGCACCCGAGGATCACGTCGTCGACCTCGACGGCGTCGAGGCCAGGCGCGCGGCGTAATGCTTCGCCGATCGCCGTTGCGGCGAGCTCGTCGGGCCGCGTTCCGCGAAGCGTTCCGTTCGGTGCTTTGCCGGCCGCGGTTCGCGCGGCGGACACGATTACTGCGTCATTCATGGCCAGTCACCCAATAAATCCTCGATCGCGTCGGCGACCTCGCTCACTTTTCCGTCGAACAGATGATCCGCGGCGTCGATGACGGCGAGCTCCTTCGGTTCGCGGGCGCGCGCGTAGAACTCGCGCAGGTCTTTGAGGGGGCAGAGCTCGTCGCGTTCGCCGTGGATGAAGAACTTCGGCTTTTCGCTCTGCGCCACCTTCCCGAAGTCGTACCGATTCACCGGCGCCGCGATGCCGATGAGCGTCGACACCCGATCGTCGTCGGCGCCGACGGTCATCGCAACCCACGCGCCGAACGACATGCCGCCCGCCCACAACGCCGCGCCCGGATAACGGTGACGCACGGAATCGAGTGCCGCGCGGAAATCCTCCATCTCGCCCGGTCCGTTCGAGAACGATCCCTCGCTGGTTCCCGCGCCGCGAAAGTTGAACCGCAACACCGCGCAGCCGATGCGCGCGAGCGCCTTGGCCGCCTGATACACCGCTTTGGTGTGCATCGTGCCGCCGTATTCGGTATGCGGATGCGCGAGAACGACGGCGGCGCGCAGGCGGCCGTCGTGACCGGTCTCGAGCAATCCGTCAGCGCCGACGCCGCGGGTGGCGGGCGGTTCGTCAATCAACGCCTCGAGCCGTCCAGCCGGGCCGCGAAGCTCACCGACCCTCATCACGCCACCGGATGCCGATCCGGTTGCGAATCGGACCCTTGCTGCCGCGCGTCGTCACACTCGTCCACGAAGTCGTGCACGATGGCGGCGAACGCATCGGGCCGTGTGATGCTGCCAAGATGACCGGTCCGCTCCACGACGACCGCGCGCGCGTTCGAAATCAGCCGCGCGTAATTTGCCGAATCGTCCGCGGGCACGACGTGATCGAGACTGCGTTCGCCGGTGACGACGAGCGTGGGTGCCGCGATACGGGCGCAATCGGCGCGCAAATCCATTCCGTTCATCAACCGCGCGCGCTTCGCCATCCGCGACAGCGACAGCGGCGCGCCGACGAGCGTTCGCAGCACCGTCCGTCTGAATCGGCGCCGCTCGCCCGGATCGGGAAAGGCTGCGGCGAGCTCGGCGCGCAGACGCCACGGCGACTCGGCGAGAAACACCGGACCGAACAGCCACGGGGCGCGCACGTAGATCTCGTGACGCGGCCGCAGGCGCCACACCGGTGCGGGCGTCGAAGCAAGCACGAGGGCGGCGACGCGAGTCGGATGAGCGGCCGCGAAACGCAGCGCGACGACGCCGCCGAACGAGACGCCGCAGACGATCGCGCGAGGCAGCCGCTTCTCGACGAGCACGCTGCTCACCTGATCGACGTAGCTGTCGAGACCGCGAGACGCGTCGAACGCGTGCGCCGAGACGCGCTCGCCGCACAACGGAAACGTGATCACGCGGAAGTAATCGGACAGCGCATCGACCGCGGGACGCATGTATTCCCATCGTCCCTGGATGCCGGGGATGAGCACGAGCGGCGTTCCGTGGCCCTGTTCGACAATCACCCGATCAGTTCCTCAACGGCTTTCCCGTCTTCAGTGTGTGCTGAATCCGTTCCAGTGTCTTGCGCTCGCCGCACAGCTTCAAGAACGCCTCGCGCTCGAGATCGAGCAGGTACTGCTCGGATACCGTGGTCTGCTGCGGCAGCGATCCGCCCGCGAGCACATTCGCGAGCGCCCGGCCGACGGTCGCATCGTGATCGGTGATCCGGCCGGCGCGCCACGCGAGATGGACGCCGAGTTTCAGCGCCGCGAGCACGCTGTCGCCGCCGACGCGAATGCCGCTCGGAGGCGCCGGACGCTGATATCCTTCGTGCATACGGTCGAGCGCGAACTCTTTCGCATCGGCCATCAGGCGATCGCGGTTCATCGTGATGCGATCCGCCTCCCGGAGAAATCCGAGCGTTCGTGCCTCGGCGGCGCTGGTCGAGACGCGCGCAAATCCAATCGTCTCGAACACGCGCTGGACGAACGGCAGCAGATCGCTGTGCGACGAGGGAACGTCGTGGACGGCGCGCGCGAGCATTTCTTTCGTTCCGCCGCCGGCCGGAATGAGGCCGACGCCGACCTCGACCAGACCGATGTAGCTCTCGGCCGCGGCCTGCACGCGATCGCCATGCAGCACGATTTCGCAGCCGCCGCCGAGCGTCAGACCCGCGGGCGCGACGATGACCGGAACGTCGGCATAGCGGAGCGCCTGCGTGGCGTTCTGAAACGCGTGCACCATCATGTCGATGTCGTCCCAGTTGCCTTCCTGGGCTTCGAGCAGAACGAGCATCAGGTTCGCACCGGCGGAAAAATTCGGCGCGTCGTTGCCGACGACCAGCGCAGCAAAGTTCGCGGTCGCTTCCTTGACGCCTGCGTGAAGCATCTCGATGGTGTCGCCGCCGATGGCGTTCATCTTCGAGTGGAACTCGACGGCGAGCACGCCGTCGCCGATGTCAACCAGGCTCGCGCCCGCATTCCGGCGCACGACCGCTTTACGATCCTTTGCCGCCTTCAACAGCAGCAATCCGCCACCATCATCGTCACGGCCACCGCGCGAAGGTTCACTGGCGTAGCGCGGCTTGTCCGCTTCACCAACGCCGACGCCAATGACTTCTGCAATCTCGAACGGTCCACGCTCCCACCCGAAACCCCACTTCATCGCGTTGTCGACGTCACGCTTCGAGTGCGCGATGTCGGGCCACACGCGTGCGGTGTACTCGAGCATGGGCTTCAGCGTTGCGCGCAGGAACTCGCCGACCTTGTCGCGGCCCTCGTACAACGTCTTGATCCGTTCGCCGACGTCTTCAATCGACTGAGCCGCGTCGAGCGAGGGAAGCCGCACGGACTGCTTCGGCCGATACGTCATCGATGCGGGATCGAGCGTGAGGATGTCCTTGCCTTCGCGCTTGTAGAATCCCTGACCGGCCTTGTCGCCAATCCATCCACGGTCGACCAGCGCGTTGACGATCGGCGGGAGCTCGATGTTCAGGTTCTTCGCGACGTGCGCCAGGACGTCGATGCCGGCGATGTCCATCGTGCGGAACGTCGCGCTGCGTGGCCGGCCGAGCGCCGGTCCGGTGATCGCGTCGATCTCTTCGATCGTGTACTGGCCCGATTCGAGCGCGCGCAGTACCTGTGCGACGCCGTAGATGCCGATGTGATTCGCGATGAAGTTCGGCGAGTCCTTCGCGATCACCACACCCTTGCCGAGCCGGTGATCGGCAATCCAGGTGACGCGCTCCACGACCGCCGGATCCGTCTCCGTCGTGGGAATCACTTCGACCAGGTGCAGGTAGCGCGGCGGATTGAAGAAGTGCGTGCCGAGCAGATGCCGACGGAAACCGGCGCTGCGCCCTTCGGCGAGCGCGGCGATTGGAATGCCGGACGTGTTCGAGCTGACGATCGTCTGCGGTCCGCGCGCCGCGTCGATTCGCTCGAACAGCGACTGCTTCACGTCGAGCCGCTCGACGACGGCTTCGATGACCCAGTCGACGTCCTTGATCTTCGACAGGCTGTCGTCGAACGTGCCGGTTGTGATGAGCGACGCGGCATCAGGAGTGAAGAACGGGTCGGGCTTGAGCGATCTCGCGCGCTTCAACCCGTCGCGCGCGATGTCGGCGGTGAGGTCGAGCAGCAGCGACGGGATGCCGGCGTTCGCAAAATGCGCCGCGATCTGCGCGCCCATCGTGCCGGCTCCGAGGATCGCGACCGATCGAACCGGGTGTGGCTGAGTCATCGTCCGCGCGCGCCGTTGAGGAAGAGATCGATCACCGCGTCGGCTTCCGGCTCGAGCGCATACCGCCGGCGGCTCAGGATCCAGTTGGTCGCCATCTCGTCGAGCGCACCGAAGAGCGCCTTCGCCGCCATCGTCGGATTGAGCGCGGGGCGGAAGATGTGCGCGCGCTGGCCGTCGGCGATCGCTTCGCGAATGAGACCGAGATAGTCGCGCAGGAGCGACGACGACAGGCGCTCCATGAACTTCGTCGACTGCCGCAGCTCGACTTGAAACACCACGGCGAGCTTGCGATCCTGGCCGAGCCGCGCGAGGTGGCCGCGGGCCAGACGCCGCAGCCGCTCGCATGGATCGCTGATGTCGGCGACCGACGCGCGCCCATGCGCGAGCGCCTCGCGCATCGTTCGCTCGAAGATCGAGATCAGCAGATCGTCCTTGCTGCGGAAGTAGAGGTAGACGGTCCCGGCCGCGACACCCGCGACGCGCGCGACGTCGGCAACCTGAGCGTTGAAATAGCCGCGCTCGGCGAACACATCAATCGCCGCGCGCAGAATCGCATCGCGCTTGCCGCCCGCCGCCGGGAGGTCGCGGCCTTTCTTGATTGCGAGCGCGTGGGTGGGCACTGAATGAATGGTCATTCAGTTTGGCGAGGATGTCAAGGGATACGCGCGGTGACGTGCCAGGGTGCCACGTGCCAGAGTGCCAGGGTGCCGGTGCCAAAGTGCTCGTGCCAAGTGCGGGTGCGGGTGCGGGTGCGTTGCGGGTGCGAGTGCGGCTGCGTGCGGATGCGACGCATGCGCGCCTGGTGTGTTATCGCGTGCTCACATGCGCCGTTATATGCAGTGGTGAGACTGGCCATTCACGATGCAGACCTCAGCGCTCTCCGCTCCGTTTTTGCGCAAAATCGCTACGGCGCGGAATGCGCATTGCGAACGGCGCTCTCGATGTGCGCGAGTCGGTGCGAGGAGCGTGTCTGCTTGGCACCCGTCCCGCGCTATTTCCACCTCGTGAGAATCGTTTCCCGATCGAAAAGCGCCACGCTGAAAACCGTCAACAGGATCCACACGCCCACGAGCCCGAGTCCGATGAACGCGAGCGCTGGCGTCGACAACCAGATGGCTCCCGTGAATTGCGCGACCAGCAGCGCGGAGAGCGGGATGATGATGAGGACGCCGAACTGCTGTGCCGTGCGCGGATCGTTCACTCGTGACGAGATGACGATTGCCGCTTGCAGCGAGACGAGCGCGGCGACTGGACCGACGAACGCGATGAGAATCGCCGTGCGTCCCGTCGCCATCGCGGCCGCGACGCCCGGCTCGGCGAACACGACGAGACCGGCGAAGTAGAGGACGAGCCCCGCGACGGCGATCGCGAGCGTCGGCAGGAGCGCGCCGAGCACTTTCGAGATCAGCAGCTCCCAGGTGGCGATTGGCGTCGCGAGCAGCGGCTCGAGCGTGCGCGCCTGCTTCTCGCCGACCACCGAGTGCGCGGCAAGCGCCATCGCGCCGGTGATCGGGATCAGCAGGAACATCATCAGGAACTGCTGGAACAGGAAGAGCTGCACCCGACCCGTCGGCGTCAGTCGATCGTGGACGCCGGCCACCGCGCTCACGCGTACGAGATCCGAATCGTCGCCGAGCGGCGATCCGGTCATCGCGGGAATGGCGATGGTGACGGTGAAGGGCAGCGCCAGCGACATCAGCGTGACGATCGCAACCGGCAGCAGCGCGCCGCGATTGCGTCGCAGATCGAGCAGTTCCTTCGCCACGAGCGCTCGGAGCCTCGTCACTGCGGGGCGTCTCCGATGAGATGCAGGTACACGTCCTCGAGCGCCGGCGTTTCGTGCCGCACCTCGACGATAGGCGCTCCGGCCGCTGCGAGCGCGGAGACGATCACGGGCGTGTCGCGCTCGCCGTCTCGAACGTGCACGACGAGCGTGCCGCCTTCGCTTTCAGCACCCGGATCGAATTGCCGCGCGACGTGCAGATAGGCGGACGCAGCGGTCGCGAGGCGCACGGTCACGTGACCGGTGTGGAGCCGCTGCCGCAGCGCGGCCGGTCGATCGATCGCGATCAGCCGCTCGTGCAGCAGCGCCACGCGATCGGCCATCCGCTCCGCTTCGTCGAGGTTGTGCGTCGACACGAGAATCGAACAGCCGGCCGAGCGGCGTTCGTCCAGCAGGCGCCGGACGCTGCGCGTGATCTCCGGATCGAGCCCCGACATCGGTTCGTCGAGCAGCAGAATCGTCGGCCGATGAAGCAGCGCACGCGCGAGCGCGACCTTTTGTCGCATGCCCTTCGACAGTTCAGCGGCGCGCGCGGATGCGTGATCGGTCAGCTCGAACAGATCCAGCGACGCGTCGATCACCCGGCGCGCGCCCTCCAGCCGGTAGATCGACGCATAGATCTGAAGGTTCTCGCGAACGGTGAGCCGATCCCAGAGGCCTGGCGTCTCGGTGAGAAAACCAATGCGCCCGCGCAGCGTGCCGCCGCTCGCGGGCGTGAGCGCGACGCCGTCGATCGTCACCGATCCGCTCGTCGGCGCAATCAATCCTGCGAGCATCCGCATCGTCGTCGTCTTGCCTGCGCCGTTCGGGCCGAGCAGTGCGACGATCTCGGATCGCGCCACCTCGAACGTGACGTCGCGGACGACCGTGCGTGGACCGAAGCTGCGCGTGAGCGCCCGTGCCGCGATCACTGCGCTGAGAATTCGAAGAGGCCGGGCGTGATGAGCAGCCGGTCGTTTTTGCCGAAGAAGAGGCTGTTGGGAGAGACGATGCCGGCCGCGCGGAACTGCAGCGTGCGAATCTTGTCGCCGTCCACGTCATACACGTACGTGTACGGCTCGACGAACGAGATCCACAGTCGGCCGCGCCGATCCACGGCGGCCGTGCGGACGGTCGGCTGCACCAGCGGCATCTCGCCTTCCGCCGTCTTCCGCGTCGGCCACGTCGTCGGCAGCTTTGCGATGACGTCGTCGATCTCGCGACCGACGACGCGCCGTTCGAACTGCAGGCGTCCCGCACGATCGTATTTCTGAAACACCGGCTCGCCGGTCTGGAACACGAAAAAGAATCCGCCGGTGGGATCGACGAGCGGAATTCCGCTGTTCAGCGCGAGGTGCACCTCGCGATCGTCCTCGTGGCCGGTGTGTCGAAGCTGACCGAACGTACGGGTCGGCGTGCCGGCGAGACCGTACTCGGTGATCAGACCGCCGGTTTCCGGCTGCGACATGAGGATGGACGTGCCCGTGTATTGCACCGAACCGATGCCGTTCAGCACGAAGCTCTCGAAGACCACGCGCGGCCGCATGCGGCCGGGCAGCATGAAGCCGCCGATGCGGAAGCCCGCGGGCGAGAAGATCTGAATCCGCTCGCGGCCGTTCGGCGCATCGGCGACGACGAACGTGCCGTTCGGCTCGACGGCGAACGCGGTCGGATCGATGATGCGTCCCGCTTCCGCACCGATCTGAATGATCTCCCACGAGCTGTCCTGCTGCTCGTCGAGTCCGAACACCGCATGCGATCGCCGATCGAACACGAAGTACTGGCCGGACGCAGACTGCTGAAATCCGATCGGCTCACGGAATCGGCCGGCGACGTGCGCGGGCACCGCGCCTGCCGAACGCAGCACCTCAGGCTTTATCGCGCCGACCGCCGGCGCGAGGAGCAACAGGAGAAGAGTTAATACCGTGCGGTTTCGCGTATGGCCTTCAGGATGTCAGCGGACTGCGGCAGGATCGCTTCTTCGAGATCGGGATTGTAGGCGACCGGCACGTCGAGCGCGCCGACGCGTCTGACCGGCGCGTCGAGATGCTCGAACAACTCACCGGCGATCCGCGCGGCGATCTCCGCGCCGAACCCGCACGTCAGCTGATCCTCGTGCGCGATGACGACGCGGTTCGTGCGCTTGACGTGCGCCGCGATCGTCGGCCAGTCGTACGGCGCAATCGTCCGCAGGTCGAGGACGGCGACGCTGATGTGATCCTTCTCGGCCTGATGCGCGGCCAGCATCGTGCGCTGCACCAGCGCGCCCCACGTGACGACGACGACGTGGTCGCCTTCGCGGCGCAGGCTCGCGCGGCCGAACGGAATCATGAAATCGGCGCCTGGATACTCCGCCTTGTTGTACGTCTGACGGTAGAGATGCTTGTGCTCGAGAAACAGCACCGGGTCGTCGCAGCGGATCGCCGTGCGCAGCAGTCCCGCTGCGTCCTGCGCGTTCGACGGATACGCGATGCGGATGCCGGGACAGTGGGCGAAGATGCTCTCGCCTGACTGGCTGTGGTACGGCCCGCCGCCGCGCAGGTAACCGCCGATCGGCACGCGGATGACGACCGGGCACGACCATGTGTTCCCCGATCGGTACCGCATCATCGTCAGCTCGTCGCGAATCTGCATCATCGCCGGCCAGATGTAGTCGAAGAACTGAATCTCGACGACCGGCTTCAGCTTGCGCGCCGCCATGCCGATGGCGCGGCCGACGATGTTGGCTTCCGCGAGTGGAGAGTTGAAGACGCGATCGTCGCCGAACATGCGCTGCAGGCCGTGCGTGAGCTTGAACACGCCGCCTTTACCGGGAACAATCGGGAGCGCGTCCTTCCTGCTCGCATCGGCGACATCCTCGCCGAAGACGACGATGCGCGGATTGCGCGCCATCTCGTCCTTCAGCGTGCGATTGATCGCCGCGACCATCGTGTCGGGCTTGCCCTCGGGCTTCGCCGGCGTGTCGAACGCATCGGAGCACGGATCGACGTCGGGCGAGTAGAGCCACATCCGCACCGTGTCCTTTTTCGGCTTGGGGGCGGCCAGTGCTTTCTCCGCCGCCTCGTTCACCTCGCGCTCGACGCCGCTCTGGATCGCGGCCATCGTTTCGTCGGTCGCGAGCTCGTGTTCCCTCAGGAAGTCGGCGAATCGCTTCAGCGGATCGCGCCGTGCTTCGGCTTCGCGCTCGGCCGGCGCCTTGTAGAGCTTCTCGTCGTCGGACAGGGAATGCGAGTAGGGACGGATGACGAGCGCGTGGACGAATGCCGGTCCTTTGCGCGCGCGCACATATTCGGCGGCCTCGCGCATCGCCCGCAGGCTCTCGAAGAAATCGGTGCCGTCGATCGACTCGACTTTCAGTCCTGGAAACGATCGGACCAGACGCGAGATGTCGCCACCCGGCGTCTGGACCTCGACGGGGACCGAGATGGCGTATCCGTTATCTTCGACCACGAAGAGGACCGGCAGGCTCTTCGTGCATGCGGTGTTCAGCGCTTCCCAGAACTCGCCTTCGCTCGTTGCGCCGTCGCCGAGCGAGATGTACGCGATTTCATCGGGATGAAAGCGAGCCTCGCGATCCGGGATCTGCGGCACGCGGCTGTAGATGACGCCCGCCTCGGCGGCGCCGACGCCGTGCAGCACCTGCGTTCCGGTGGGACTCGATCCGGAGATGATGTTGAGGTTCGGGTGTCCCCAGTGCGAAGGCATCTGCCGTCCCGCGGAATTCGGATCGTCCTTCGCGCCGACGGCGGCGAGCAGCATGTCGAGCGGCGTCAGCCCGAGCTGCAGACAGAGCGCGCGATCGCGGTAGTACGGACAGAACCAGTCGTATCCGGCCTTCAACACGAGGCCGGCCGCGATACCGATCGCTTCGTGTCCGGCGCCGCTGATCTGAAAAAAGATCTGGCTCTGATTTTTGAGCTGAATCTCCTTGTCGTCCAACCTGCGCGACAGGAGCATGCAGCGGTACACGGCGAGCAGCTCGTCGCGCGTCAGATCCGATTGAATCGCCGCGCGATCCTGCCCGTTCAGAACGGCCTTCATCCGATGTCGATTTTATAACAGCCGCCCACGTTGGTATATGCTCCCTCGCATGAGCACCCAGACCGTCCGACTGCATCGATGGGACGAAATCGCGCTCGAAAAAGTGACCGAAATGCTGTCGCGCAAAATCGTAACCGGCGAGCGTGAGATGATCGCGCAGATCTACCTCAAACGCGGATGCCTCGTCCCGATGCACTCGCACGAAAGCGAGCAGATGACCTACATTCTGCAGGGCGCGTTGAAGTTCCTGATCGCCGGCGAGGAGATCACCGTCCGCGAGGGCGAGGTGCTGCACATTCCGTCCTGGGTCGACCATCAGGCCGAAGCGCTCGAGGACACGTTCGAGCTCGATGTCTTCAGCCCCATTCGCAGGGACTGGCTCGATCACACCGACGACTACTTTCACCGATAGTGGTTCAATGACGCGGTAGCGCGAAGGCTTTCGTCGCGCGCGCGCAGGCGAGCGCCGGATCACCATGGCATTTCTGATCATCCTCATCATCGTCGCCGTCCTCGCCGTGTGGGCGATCGCGAGCTACAACCGTCTCGTCGGACTGCGCAATCAGGTGGCGAACGGCTGGCGGCAGATCGACGTGCAGCTGAAGCGGCGCCACGATCTGATTCCGAATCTCGTGAACACGGTGCGCGGCGCGATGGATTTCGAGCGCGACACGCTGACGGCGGTGATGGAGGCGCGCGCGAAGGCGATGAGCGCGTCCGGCCCGGCCGACGCCGCGCAGAAGGAAGGACAGCTGACGCAGGCGCTCGGACGGCTGATCGCCGTCGCCGAGAACTACCCGACGCTGCGCGCGAACGAGAACGTCAAGATGCTTCAGGAGGAGCTGTCGGCGACGGAGAACAAGGTCGGATTCGCCCGGCAGTTCTACAACGACATCGCGACGAAGTTCAACACCGCGCAGCAGGTGTTTCCCACCAACGTGTTCGCGGGGATGTTCGGGTTCAAGCCCGCCGAGCTGTTCGAGATCACAGACGTCCGCGAGCGCGAGGTGCCGACCGTCGATCTGTCGCGTCGTTGATGAACCTGTACGAGCAGCAGGCGTCGAACCGCCGCAAAACGTGGCTGGTGATGGCGGCGTTCATCGCGTTCCTGTTTCTCCTCGGATTCGGCTTCGACGTGTTCTACGTGAATGTCGGCGGCGGGTACGTGCCGATCGGCTCGGTGCTCGCGCTGGCGGTGGGGTCGGTGTCGGCGCTCGCCAGCTATTACGGCGGCGATCGTGCCGTGCTGCTCGCGACCAGCGCGAAACCGCTCGCCGACCTCGCCTCCGCACCGGATGCGAGTCCGGACGAGAAGCTGAAGCTGCGGCAGCTCGAGAACGTCGTCGACGAGATGGCGATCGCGGGCGGCATTCCGCGGCCGCGGATCTACATCGTGCCCGACCCCGACCCGAACGCGTTTGCGACCGGCCGCGACGCGGAACACGCGTCGATTGCGGTGACGCGCGGCCTGCTCGACGCGCTCGATCGCGAGGAGCTGCAGGGCGTCGTCGCACACGAGATGAGCCACATCCGCAATCTCGACGTGCGGCTGATGACGATCGTCGCCGCGCTCGTCGGCGCGTCGGCGCTGTTGTCCGACTGGGCGCGCCGCGGGATGATGTGGGGCGGCGGCGGCAGCTCGCGCAGCCGCGATCGGGATCGCGACGGCGGCGGAATCGCGGCGATCGCATTCTTCGTCATCTGGGCGATTGCGATTCTGCTCGCGCCGCTCATCGCGCAGACGCTCGCCATGCTGGTGTCGCGCCGGCGCGAGTATCTCGCCGATGCGTCGGGCGCCGAGCTGACCCGCAACCCGCTCGGTCTCGCACGGGCGCTCGAGAAGATCGAAGCGGCGACCGCGCCGACTGCGGCCATCAATCGCGGCTCGGCGCATTTGTGCATCACCGATCCGCTCGGGCGTCAGGTCAACCTGAAGGAAGGGTTCTGGCCGGATCTGTTCGCGTCGCATCCGCCGATGCCGGCGCGGATCGCGGCCCTCAAGGAAATGGCATTTCAACGATGACGGGTCACCCATGAATCGCAACGGCGCGGGCTGGATCGTGTTGCGCGTGTGTATCGGTGTGTTCTTCCTGTTCGAGGGGATCGGAAAAATCGGATGGTTCACGCATCCGGCGATCCTCGCCGGTCAGCTGTCGACCTGGATGCAGGCGGCGCCGGCCGGATCGATCAGCCGCGTGTATCTCGAGCGGATCGCGATGCCGTATGAGCCGATCTTCGCGAGGCTCGTTCCGCTCGGCGAGCTGACGTGCGGCCTGGGGCTCATCGCCGGCTACGGGACGCGGCTGTTCGCGCTCATCGCGTTCTTCATGGCGCTGAACTTCCACGTCGCGGGCGGGACGCTGTTCAAGTACGCGTTTCTGACGAACGGCTACGGCCTGCCGGTGCTCGGTTCGACGCTCGCGCTCGCCTTGTCGCCGCCGTCCGCGCGTGTGCCGCGGCCGAAGCGCGGCGTCAGATCCGAGGTGTCTTGAGCGGATCGCCCGGCGAGGTTATTCCGGCCTCGCGCGTTTTCCTATTGATGTAGCGCGGGGCTTTCAGCCCCGCGCTACACGCATCTGGAAACTGCCAAGGGCTCACGATGAGCGGTGAGTCGAAGGGCTCACCATAAGCGTGTATGCGCGAGTGCAACTGCCGTTCGGGATCAGTGGACGCGGCGGTCCCAGTCGTCGGCGCGTCCGCCTGAGTAGACGTCGAACTTCTTGCGGACGCGATTGATCTTCCACTTCAAGTAGCGGTACTTCAGCTCGGACAGCGGGTGAACGCGGTTGCTCTTCAGGAACAGGTACGCGACGAGCAGGCCGCCGAGATGGGTGGCGTTCGCGACGCCGCCGATTTCCGAGAACGACGTGATGAGCGCGATCGCGCCGAGGATCGCGACGCACACTTTCGCCGGCACCCAGAACACGATCAGCAGAATCGGCCGCTCGGGAAAGTACATCGCGTATGCGAGCAGCAGCCCGTAGATGGCGCCCGATGCGCCGACGATGGACGACACGTACACCGCGCGCGCGAAGTCGAACGGCAGCAGCGAGAAGAGCACCGTCAGCGCGCCCGCACCGACGCCGGTGACGAAATAAAATTTCAGAAAATAGCGCGTGCCCCAGATCCGTTCGAGCTCGGCACCGAACATCCAGAGCGCGAGCATGTTGAACAGGATGTGGAAGATGCCGCCGTGCACGAACATGTACGTGACGAGTTGCCACGCGAACAGTTGCCGGACGACGTAGGCCGGCACGAGCCCGAGCACGACCTTGAGCGACGGCATGAACGCCGTGAGCACGAACACGAGCACGTTCGCGCCAATCAGCGCCTTCAGCGCGGTCGATACAGGACCGGGACCGAACGAGAACGAAGCAGCGTACGGAGACGACGGATAGCGGCGCATGCAGAGAAACCCGGATCGTATCGTACCTCGGACGGCGCGGCGGTGTGCCACTGCCGTGATTAGCGGTTCAGCAACTTCCGTACCCGCGACGTTACAGTCTGCAGCGCGTCCTCGAACTCGGCAATCCGCAGCAGCTTCGCGGCAATCGCGAGCACGACGAGCGCGCCGCCGATCGACGCCGCGAGCCGGGCCGACTGCACGAAAATGTGAGAATCGGACACGAGTGTATTCGCGCCATAGTCAATCGCGACGGCCGCCCCCGCCATCGCGACCGCCGCGGCCGTTGTCTTCGCGAACGCGACGCTGAGTCGGCGGCCCTCCAGACCGTCGAGCCTGGCGCGCAACAGCCACACGAGCACGCCGCCGTTCACCAGCGCCGCGATGGATGTGCTCAGCGCGAGCCCGCGGAAGCCCATCGTGCGCACGAGCGTCACGCTGAAGACCATGTTCACGACGATCGTCGCGACGCTCACCACGACCGGCACGCGGCTGCGGCCGAGCGCGTAGAACGCTGGCGACGCGATCCGCGCGGTCGAGTAGCCCACGAGACCGATCGCGTACAGGCGGACGGCCGATGCGGTGGCGGCCGTGTCGGCGGGAAGAAAATGACCGCGTTCGAACAGCAGCCGTACGATTGGCGTCGCGAGGGCCAGCAGCCCGAACGTCGCCGGGATGTTCACGAGCAACATCAACGCGAGTCCGCGTGACAACGTCTCGCGCATGCCGCCCGCGTCGTCGACCGCAGCGTGACGCGACACGGCCGGCAGCACGGCGGTTCCAATCGACACCCCGAACAAACCAATCGGCAGGTACATGAGACGGAACGCGTAGGTGAGCCACGAAACCGCGCCGGTTCCCTGGCTCGTCGCGAGCAGCGTGTTGACGAACAGATTCACCTGCGTCGCCGCAAGGCCGAGCGTGCCGGGCCCCATCAGAATCAGCACCTGACGCAGTCCCGGGTCGGACGGATCGAAGAGCGGTGCGTACCGAAATCCCTCGTGCCTGAGCGGCGGCCATTGCACCGCTATCTGACCGGCGCCGCCTGCGAGCGCGGCGATCGCGATCGCCATGATCCGCGGCAGTCCGAGGCGCGGCATCAGCGGAACGAGCGCGAACGCGCCGGCGATTGTCGCGACGTTGAACATCGCGGGCGCGAGCGCAGGCGTGAAGTAACGATGCAGCGAGTTCAGCATTCCCATGGCCGCTGCCGCAATCGCCGCCATCGTCAGAAACGGGAGCACCACGCGCGTGAGTTGAACGGTCAGCGCGAGCTTGCCGGGAACGTTCGCGTAGTCGGCGGCGTACAACGAGACGAGCGGGTGCGCGAA
>Ga0075424_100002720_pt1 | contig 16279 bp, 25 predicted proteins | sample SoiMethybrSBSTD3_FD_75301 | JGI IMG/M metagenome (GOLD analysis project Ga0075424, IMG submission 75301) | Bulk soil microbial communities from a Populus tree surrounding site in Tennessee, USA - Soil MetaG P. TD hybrid SBSTD3 | ecosystem: Environmental > Terrestrial > Soil > Tree plantation...
TGCATGTCCACGATCTTGCCGTCCCGAAAAGTGATGACCACAGGATTCCTCTCCCGAGGTCTTCCGTTGTCACCTCTCATTTGCGCGGTCCCGATGACCTTGTCGTCGCGGACACGGGCGAAGGTCAGATTGTCGATCGTCCAGCCGCCACGTGCCTTCAAGACCTCACGGGCCTCGTCTGGTCCGCGTCACGAGGGTGTGTGCTTCCACCAGAGGTGGCCGCTCGACGGGCCGCGCCACTCGGCGTCCTCTGCGAAGAGAGAGGCGAATGGCTCGGGGTCGCCGTTGCCCAGCGCCTCTGCGGCGGCACGAAGCTCGTCGATCACATTCGAAGTATGGCGCTCCCGGCGCAGGAGGGCGAGTCGCCCTCCTGCGCGAAGCTTCGCATGCAGGGTGCCGCTCGTCTTTCCCGAAGCATGTAGGGGTCAGGGGGTCGGAGTCTCCTCGGACGCGATCGGTGCTGCCGCAGACACGAGCGCGTCAGGATTCTCCCTGGCCCCCTGACAATCATCAGGTCGCGGGCGTGAAGCACACCCAGGGCCGACTCGCCGCGCGCTCCGGCGGATAGAGTCGCGCTCGCCGGCCCCAACTTCGGCGATGACGAGTCAGGGCACGGCACACGGACGCTTCACTCGCGCGATCCAGCAGCGCAATCTCTGGGCCGCCGAGACGTCGCTGCGCGAGCTCGGCAGCGTCTCGCTCGAGGACGCGCTCGGCTACTTCGACCTGCTCGCCGAGCATGGGCGGCTCGAGACCGAGGCCCCGTTCCTTTCGCTGGCGGAGTCTCAACTAGCGCTTGCAGCATTGGCGAGTCTGTGCGCTGGGGAGCGTGAGGCGGTTCAGGTGCTGCGGCGTCGCTTAGGCGAGTGCGGCCGATGGTCGTGCACCGCATGGGCTAGCCGTTACGACGCGCGTCAGCTTGCGCAGAGCCCCTCTACTAACGTTGGGTCAATGAATGTCCGTGCGCTCGGTCCGGGCGACGACGAGGCCGTGGCCGCTGCGCAGCATCTATTCGACGGCCCAAGCGACCCTGCTGCTACCGCGCGCTTCCTCGCCGAACCCGGTCACCACCTGCTCGTCGCCTACGACGCGGACGAACGACCTGTCGGCTTCGTCTCCGGCGTCGAGATGACGCACCCAGACAAAGGCACCGAGATGTTCCTCTACGAACTCGCGGTATCGGCGTCCGCCCGCCGCCAGGGCGTCGGTCGCGCGCTCGTGGAGGCGCTGGCGAAGCACGCACGCGAGAGTGGCTGCTACGGCATGTTCGTCTTTACGGACGACCACAACGCGGCCGCGCGGGCTACCTACCACCGCGCTGGCGCGGGGGACACGACGTTGCAATTGATGCTCGAGTGGAACTTCAACGACGGCGCGTCCCAGGGCGAGCCCTCCAACTCTTAACGCTCGCGGCTCGCGTGTTTCTTTGGCCGGCTCTGAACAGCGGCGCACCTAAACGCTCGCTGGGCCAGTGTTCCGGCATGACCCCCTGAACGGCTGGGAGCCGCCTACGTCTTCAAGGGACGCGAGCGATGGGCTGCGTCAAGCCCTCGCGACCAGGCTGCGGGTCGTACGCCATCGGCCAGTACTCGATCTGGTGCGCGATCTGCGAGCCTTCGAGAATCGAGAAAGCAACGACGCGGGCAGCCTGCTCTCCGTCAGTGGCCGTCACCTCGCTGACCACGACGTCTTCCTCAGCAACGATCCGGTGCACATCGAAGCTCCAGCGGCCGGTGTTCGTGGGATACCGCGATTGAATCGCTGCGAAGTTTTCTCGCCCGACGATGCGCTCGCCCGAGCACGGCCAGTCGATCTCGCAGTCCTGCGTGAAGTGACCGGCCGCACGGTGCCAGTCATTCTCCTGCATGGCAGCCCAGAACGACTCGACTGTGGCGCGACTCGACACGACCGCGAGCATAGAGCGAGGACGGCACCCAGGTGGCGCGCTGCTCTTCTGGGCCAGCGTTCACGAATGTCCCTCGACCTGCTCCGCTCTGATCTCACGAAAGTCGAGTGCCCCGGGAGCGCCGCGGTGGGGAAGGACAGATGTTTCGTAAAGCGAGACGAGTTCATGGCCGAGAGATCTGAGCGCCGCCATCGTCGCGACCTGAAGGTTCGCTCCGAGGACGCCGCACCCAATCAGCGGACCGATGTCGGACATTGATGCGAGGGAGCGACCTTCGAGGTTCGATCGGACGATGAGGTCACCGCACCATCGGGATTCGCCGCGACCAGTCAGGGCTTGCCACGGCCACGTCCGCTGTCGGGGAAAGTCGTAGCCGTACCAATAGATCAGTTTGAAGCCTTTCTCGATTAGTTCCGACGCGAGGCTGACAGCCGATAGACCCGGTTCCGTCTCGACGACCGGGTCGAAGGGATCGATGTGGACGAGTACGTCCGCCGGGTCTCCCTTGTATTCGTGGCTCGTCTCGCGGATGACTGCGAGTCCGTCTCTTCGTGCGCAGCGGACTCGGTGGCTGAGACCGAGCGCAGCCGCGGCTTCGCTCAGCGAGCTGACGCTGGCGGTATCTATGTCACAAAGAACGTAGTCGGCTCCGTCGCGGAGGAGACGCATTGCGAGAAGCGCTGAGCCTGGGTAGCTGGGCGGACGCTCGTCGTCCTGGGAGAAACGCTTCAGCTCCTGATAGTAGGGTGACTGAGAGAGGATTGAGCTGCGGCGCCCGCCCTCAAGAAGGTAGTAGGCCCCGTAGTCGCGGGCCGGCGAATGGCTCAAAAGGTAGCTCGCGGAGCCAGCATGCGTTTCCCAGTAGTTAAGGGGCCGCTCGGATGCAAGCGCCTCCGCCAGGGCGACGTGCTTCCAGACATCGCCGAGGTTTCCGAAGTGAGGGTTCGCCATGATGTGTGGAGCGGTCGCGGCTAGGGTGAGGCATGTCGGAAGCTCGGCTGCTTTATCTTGTCGCGAGATATCCGCATCCGACCGCCCTTGCTCGTCGCGTGCGTGACGGCTCGATGTTTGTGGCGCTACGCCGTCTCGAGGCCCGTGGCTTCCTGAGGCAGCATGACGGCTCGTACCTGCTGACGCGCCGAGGCCGTGATGAACTCGCGATGGCCCGGGTTTTGGTCAGGCTCATGGCGCGCACGTGCCATCAGATGCGGTAGCGGGACACTGGGCTGGGCCAGTGTTCCGGAATGACCCCTGAAGGAATCTATGCCCAGGGCAGGCGCGACGAGTACGGCGGCCACTTGCGCCGGAACCGTTCGGCCGTTTCATAAACCTGCTCCGGATCTGAGGTCTCTTTCTCGACGCTCGCGCCGTACCGCGCCGCGACCTCCGACACCGGGTACCGCACTTCGGGGCCTAAGTGTGCTCCGGCCATCAGGATCGCGCACGGCCCGTCGCCAGCCCCCACGAAGGCGTGCTCCGTCCAAGGCGGACAGTGGAAGAAGTCCCACGGTCGGAGGTGTCGCTCCTCGCCCTCGACGAGGAGCCTGCACTCGCCCCCCAGGACGAGGAACCCCTCCTGATTCGTCTCAGCGTGATACACGCCGCTCTGGCCGGGCTCGAGCACGGTCACGTTGATCCCGAGTTGTGCAAACTCGATCGGAGGTTCGCCGTACTCGTTCGCGAACCAGCACGCCGCGCCCCTCGTCTCGGAAGACCACCACTCGGCATCACGCACGTTGACGATGAACCACCCTTCGGTTACGGGCGCGAGTCCCGAGCCGGAGTCCTTGAGCTGCGCTTCGCGCATGGACGCGATTCTCTCAGCTCAGGGGACGGGTCTCTGAGGTGGGCCCAGTGCTCCGGAATGACCCGGGACGCCTCCCTCGTCCTAGGGTGTTCAACGTGCGGAAGATTCTTCTCACAGGCATGTCCGGGACGGGCAAGTCCAGCGCCTTGGTGGAGCTTGCGAAGCGAGGATTCGAGGTCGTGGACACAGATCGGGGCGGATGGATTACGTGGTCGAATGCCGCCGGTGGCTACGTCTGGGACGAGAAGCGCATCGCAGCCCTGCTGGCGCGTAGAGAGGACTCGACGCTCTACGTCTCCGGCACCGTGTCGAATCAGGGGCGCTTCTACCCACTCTTCGATGCTGTCGTTCTCCTGAGCGCTCCTGCCGAGGTTCTGCTCAGCCGGATCACTACGAGGCAGACCAACGACTACGGCAAGAGCAGTCAGGAGCGTGAACTCGTCCTGTGTCACCTGGCTGAGGTCGAACCGCTGCTCCGCGCAACCTGTACCCACGAGGTAGACGCGACACAGCCGCTCGATGACGTCGTCGATCAGTTAGTCGCAGTCGGGCGAGAACCGATCCGGTGAGAGGGCACACGACTGGACCAGTGTTCCGGACGGCACCCTGAAGCGATACTCCGGGCTTGTTCTCATCTGCAAGACGCCTTTGGCATCATCACGCGACCGGCGTCTATACCACCAACAACGGAAGGAGGACGCCTTGAACGCATCGGACAAGGCGCGTGTCTCGGAAGGACTCGGCAGGCTGTCAGAGCGTGCCAAGAAGGCCGAGGAAAGGGTTGCAACGGCCTGGAGTCAGGAGCAGGAGGCGGTGCAGCGTTCTGCGAACGAAGCTAGGGCGGCAGCACAGGCGCATGCCGACAAGCTGAGTGAGACCGCTGGCGCGGACCGAGCCCACGTCTCCGAGTCGTGGAACGAGACGCAACAATCGTGGCGCGACCACCTCGCGAAGATGGACGAAAATTTGCGTGGCGCAAAGACCGCGATCGACGTCGAAGCGGCGGAGAACCGCGCCGAGGACGCCGCTGGCGACGCGGTGACCGCGATCGACTATGCGTATGGGGCGATCGAGGAAGTGGAAGCGGCGGTGCTCGACGCTATCTCAGCAAGGAAGGAGGTAGACGAGCTTATTCAGACGCAGTAAACGCTGGGCCGGCCAGACTCACATATCTCAGGCGCGTTCGTCGCCGCAGTCACAGCGCTTTGTCCGCATGCCGAGAGAGTACGGACGGACGTCGGCTGGGTGATGTGTCGCCTGGGCCAGCGTCCTCTCGCCTGACCCGCCGAGAACGCTAGGCAGCTTCCGGCATCGCTGCGGCTTTGCGTATCACTGCACTCTGGGCCGCCGTCAGCTCGAGCGGGAAATAAAGCGAAGGGTGCCGAGATTCAGCTAGCACCACGGCAGCGACGACGACGGCGTCCGGCTCGGCTCCGAGTCGGAAAAGGTTCTCGCAGACACGCGGAACGTCCTGACCCGCGATGGTCAGGCTTTCGCCGCCATGGAGAGTGAGCCGCACTTCACTCGTCGGCATCGCTTCGAGTCTCGCAGGCTCGTCGGCTGTTCGGGGTTTCGGACATCGCTCAGGCCGATGGTCGAGCTTGCGACATACCTAGTGCTAAGGCAGCCCGTCCTCCCGGAGGAGGACGACCATGGCCGGCTCGCCTACATCCACCGCAAGGGTCAGGAAACATCTCTCGGCAGCGGCGGGGTTAGCTACCTCAGGGATTCGATCTGCGCCAGCTCTTCTTCGGCGCGGCCCCGCAAGTCCCGCAGTTGTTCGGCGAGTTCCTCTGGGGCGAGGTCGACTTCGCCAAGAGCATCGGCGAGGAGGTTGGACAGCACCGCGACACGGATGAGTGGGCCGTCAGGCGGTTGCATGGCGGTGCAATGCCTCGCTTACGGGACTCCGAAACCCCACAGTTCGACCGGCTAGGGATACCGCTATCTGTCGCGCGGGTCCCGGTCAGTTACGTACTGCGCCGCCTCCCCCTGCTTGCTCACGACGTCGTAAGCGTCGGTCCGAGCAACGATCGTTTCGATTTCCGGCAATTCATGTCCGGGCGCGACGATGAATTGCGTCGGATCAGCACGGACGGCCTCGTACTCCGAGGTGGTCATCGGCAGCAGCAGGTTGCAGTCAGCGTTGGAGCACTCGCAGAAGAACTCGAACACATGGTCGTCCATCCCACTGGAAACGGCAGCCTCCTCGATGCGCTCATTCACAGACCGAAACAGCGCCTCGTTCTTGGCTAGACGTTGCTGCCGCGCATCCATAAGCCGGGTAGCTTAGCCGGGTTCTTTCGAGCCGCCCGGCATCCCGTGACGCCGCAGTCCGGCGGCTGACGGGGGCGAGTTCGCGCGGCCCGAAGCTAGCGGCTGAGCAGCTCGATGAGGGAGGCGCGCTGCCGCCCGGAGAGCGCGCCGACTGTCTTGGACGGGCTGATGCGGGCGATGGTGAGTAGGTGCTCCGCTTTGACAGGGCCGATCTTCGGCACCGCGACGAGTAAGTCGAACACCTCGGCCGTGGCGAGGTAGTCGGCACGGGTTGCCAAGATCTGCTCGAGCCGGACCTTGCCCTGGCGCAGTTCTTGCTTCAGCTTGGCCCGCGCGCTTCTCACCTCGTTCGCCTGCCTCAGTGCGATCATCCGCCGTTCGAGCGAGGGTGTTGAGACAACAGACACAGCGCAGCGAATCTCCTCCTGGGTCGTCGTGCTAGTGGTCGTCGGGCATGTGCTTCAGCCAGAGCGTGTCGAGCGTGCTGGGAACGAAGTCGCGCTTGTCGAGAGTGGTAGCCGCACCAGCTGCCCGCGCGACATCGCCCAGCCCGTCCGGATCGGTCGAGATCACGATCACGACCGTTCGCGGCTCGTCGCGGCGGATGATGCGAGTCGTCTGGACTCCGTCCATGCCCGGCATATGGAAGTCGAGCAAGACGAGATCCGGTCGTAGTTGTGGAAGGAGCCGGATCGCCTCCTGGCCCGAGCCGACGGCACCGACGAGACGCAACGTGCTGGTGACCGAGATGACGAAGGCGGCGACACGCAAAAAGACCTCGCTGTCGTCGACAACAAGCACTCGGCCGCGCACGGCTCCCATCAGGCTGCTCCGAACTCCGCTCCTGGATCATGTGGCCCGGGAGGAGGAAGGAGCGGAAGGAGCGACCCAGCGGGCGTTACTCGAACTCAGTATCCCACACGCCGCCGGGAAAGCATCGGACTTTTCACCGATAGGCTCGCCCGGCCCGTCCGGCCCCGGAACGAAGAAACATGTTCAGGTACCGGTTGCACCTCGAGGACGGTTCCGATGCGGGCGAGGCGACCTACGCACAGATGATCCAGCCGGACGACGAGATCCATTTAGCCGCCGGCCAGCGGTTCCGCGTGATCGACGTTCTGCCGTTCGAGGAGGAGGACGAGTCCCCGTGTCGGGTTGCTACAGGTTGAGGCCGCTTAGAAGGGGCCAGCGGGGCGCCGGAAGGGGTTTACGGCCGCCCCGTGGCCCGTGCGACAAGATCGCCATGAGCGCCGCAGCCTGCGGTCACCTGACGGTGTCCTCGCCGCGCTGTGGTGTTCGATGAGGCGTGCCAACTTCCTCGCGGCGCTTTGCTTGGGCCGTTCCGACTGGGCTCGGAGATTGCGGTTTTCGTCCGGTGCGGGCTGGGCAGTAGTGGCCGACTGTGCGTCCGAGGGGAAGGGGTTACCACGACTGCGGGGCCATCCGAGGCTGAGGAAGACTCTCGCGTTGCAATGCTGCGAGAAGAGCTGGCGTGCCGGGACGAGATCATTCTGGCTCTTCAGCACGTCATCCGCGACCTCCGCCACGAGCTCGAGAACCTACGCGTCGAGCATGTCTATGGACTGTTCGCCTGCGAGGCGTCAGTAGACGAGCGAGAGCGGCTCGTCAGCTAAGCGGCAGGACGGGGTGTTGGACGTTCGTCATGTTCGAGGATGAGGACGAGTCGCCGTTCGTGGGGATGCTGAAAGTCGAGGCGGTCTAGCAGCCAGCGGCGCGAGTGACCGGCTCTGCTCGCTATGCGGGCGGGCGCTCCGAGTTAGCGCAGCGTTGCCCAGAGCGTGAACGCGATAGCAAAGACGAAGAGGAACGCAACCGCGACCACGAGCGCGACCCGGTTGAGCGCGCGGAACGGCGTCCCGGCGTCGCGACCGGCGAGCACCTTTCCCGGTGGCTTGGGCTCCGTCATCGAGGAGCGCGTACCCCCCTCACGCAGAATCGAAGCAGACTGTGGTTACGCTCGAGGTGGAGAACGAGTCGCCGCTCGTCGGGCTGCTTCAGGTCGAGGCGGCGTAGCAGCGTCACCTGGAAGACGCCCCGGCGTTGAGCCGTCATGAAGAAAGACACCGCCGCCTTGCGACTGAGCTGATGCCCTCCGTTCGGTTGTGTGGGCCAACTGCCTGCGGCGGTGAGCGAAAGGGGGTCTGGCGAGGCCCCCTTTCGCGCAATCCTCCGGGCTGACGTAGCGACGTTCGCTCCGCTCCGGAGGTGGGTCCCAAGGGGATCCGCTGCTCGATCAGATCGAGGTCGAGATGCTTTGATGTCCTGAAGAAGGCCACCAAAGCATCCCATCCCTACCGCAGCGACCGCCGCGTGGGTACTCGTCCTCGGTCAGGCGGATGTGGCCGCTCCACGCGATCACTACATCTTGGCGAGCTGGCCTCTAATCTCGCCGTTCGGGTTCTTGGCGGTGTGGACGTTGACGTACAGCTTGTGGTGGGCGAGTGCCCTCTTCATAGCCGCCGTGAAGGTCGCCTTGCCGTGCGCGCCACTCTTGCACGGGCCGCACAGCGGGATCAGGACGTTGCCGGCCTTGCCCATTGCGCCCATGTGGATGTGAGCCGCGGTCGCCTTTCCGGTCAGACCGGAGAACGTGACCTTCCAGGTCAGCTTCTTGCCGACGATCTTGCCAGTGAATAGGCCCTTCGCCTTACTGTCTTTCACGACCTGGGCGGGCACCTCCTGCTTCGCGTTCAGCTTCGCGTGGACGCTGAGCGTGCTCGTGCGAGCGCCGAACGCGAGTGCAGCGACAGCCAACGAGGCCGCGACGGCGACCGCGAGCCCTGAAACAAGTTTCTTCACTTCTCCTCCTCCGTGGGGGTCATTGACCATTCGCCCGCGCGAACCGATCGGATCAGACTGCCGTGCTTCGAGAGAGCCCCAGAAGTCCCGTCCCCGGCGATTTCGCGCACGTAGAGAGCGTTTTTCGAGAAGACGGCTTCGTTCGTTAACCCGACCTCGACGTGCCCCGGCCTCCATCCCCAGCTTGCTCCTCCCGAAAGACGAGTCGCCGCTCGTCGGGCTGCTACAGGTCGAGCCCGTAAAGCTCAAACGGGATTGAGGATCCGAAGCGCGAGAGAAATCAAGAGCATCGCCGCCAGGAGGACGATCGCACTCCAGACCGCGTAAGTACCTCCGGCGGCCAGCCGATTGAGTTCGAGCGAACGGAGACAGACCCACTCGCCGAAGCACGCCCACCCGGCTAGCACTCCCAATATCCCGAGCCCCATGGCCTTCATGTACGGCTCGATGTGCGCGTACCTAGGAGGTGCGGGCGGCATCTCCAAGACTCGGAGCTCCACTAGAAGCGCGAGTGGATGATCGCGGATGACGCGAGAAGGAAGTTCGTCTGTTGCACCGGGTTCCAACAGGATGGAGCGCGGCGCGGATGGAGCACTCAGGTTTGATTCCGAGGACAGCACCGGGGACAGCACGCCACGCGCAATCAGGACACCTGCGGCACACCCGACCCGCATGGTTGAGCGAGGAGCCCTTCGCCATGCGGGCCGGCATGCGCCAGGCAGGAATCGAACCTGCGACCTCGCGCTCCGGAGGCGCGCGCTCTATCCCCTGAGCTACTGGCGCGGGGAGGGCCAGTCTACCGGCGGTCAGGCGTTGGTACGTTCCGGCCGTGGACGTCTCCGCGCGGATCGCGACGCTCGAGCTGGCGGAGACATTCGTCATCTCGCGCAGCGCGGTCGACACGGAGGACGTCGTCGTCGTCGAGCTGCGGCATTCGGGCGTCTCCGGCTTCGGCGAGGCGCAGCCGGCCGACCGGTACGACGAGTCGACCGAGTCGGCACGCGCGTACGTCGAGGAGCACGCCGAGCTGCTCCGGGACGATCCGTTCGCGCTCGAGGAGGTGATGGAGCGGCTGCCCGCACGCGAGTTCGCTGCGCGAGCCGCCCTCGACGCCGCGCTCCACGACCTGCAGGGCAAGCTGCTCGGCCAGCCCGTCTGGCGGCTGTTGGGGCTGCGCCGCTCCGGCCCGCCGACGAGCTGGACGGTCTGGCTCGGCGACCCCGACGACATGGCCCGCCGCGCGGAGAAGGCGCTCGACCGCTACCGCCGCCTCAAGCTCAAGCTCGGCGGCCGCGACGGGCTCGACGTCGACCGCGTCCGTGCGGTGCGTGGCGTCGCCGACGAGCTGCCGTTGCAGGTCGACGTCAACGAGGCCTGGAGTCTCGAGGAAGCGCTCGAGTCGCTCCCGGCGCTCTCCGAGCTCGGGGTGGAGTACTGCGAGCAGCCGCTGCCCGCCGGGGACGGAGGCGGGCCCGAGCTGAAGGAGCGCTCGCCCATTCCGATCTACGTCGACGAGGACTGCCACACGCTCGGCGACGTTGCCGCGTGCGCGGAGTGCGCGCACGGGATCAACGTGAAGCTCGCAAAGTCGGGCGGGATCCACGAGGCGATGCGGATGGTGCACGCCGCCCGCGCGCTCGGGCTCGGCTGCATGCTGGGCTGCATGGTCGAGTCGGGGCTCGGCATCTCTGCCGGCGCGCAGGTGGCGTCCCTGTTCGATCACGTCGACCTAGACGGCAACCTCCTGCTCGCGCACGACCCATGGCCGGGCGTCCCGTTCGTCGACGGCGTGCAGCTTCCACCCGAGGAACCTGGGCTCGGTGTCCATGCCGTATCTGCTGCTCGCTGAGGGCTCCTCGGGAGACCCGCTCTACGGCAAGACGATGCGCGGCGTCCTCCGCTACCGGCGGGAGGACGTCGTCGCGATTCTCGACTCCACGCGCGCCGGGGAGACGGAGGACGGTGTGCCGATCGTCGCCACCGTCGAGGAAGCCCTCGAGCACGACCCGACTACGGCGCTCGTAGGGGTTGTGACCCAGGGCGGGTACTTCCCGCCAGCGTGGATGGAGCTTTTACGGACGTGCGTCCAGCACGGGCTCGACGTCGAGAACGGGCTTCACGTCTTCCTCGCGGACGACCCGGAACTGAGCGCGCTCGCTGCAGAGCGAGGCGTCGAGCTACGCGACCTACGCCGCCCGCCGGCCGGGCTCTCGACTGCTACAGGCGAGAACCTGGCGGTAGACGCGACGATCGTCCTCACGGTCGGCTCCGACTGTGCGATCGGGAAGATGACCGTCTCGTGCGAGCTCGATCTCGAGGCTCGACGGCTCGGGCTCCGCTCGGTCTTCGTCCCGACGGGTCAGACGGGAATGGTGATCGCCGGCTGGGGCATCGCGGTGGACGCGGTCGTGGCCGACTTCGTGGCCGGCGCGGCCGAGCGGCTCGTGGTCGAGGGGGCAGAGCGCGGCGGCGAGCTGCTCTGGGTCGAGGGCCAGGGCTCGCTCCTGCATCCGGTTTACTCGGGCGTCGCGCTCGGCCTCTACCACGGGAGCGTTCCGCACCTGCTCGTCCTCTGCCACGAATCCGGCCGCACGGAGATCGAGGGCGCCGGCGGAGGGCCGCACCCGATACCGCCGTTGCGCGACCTCGTCGAGCTGCACGAGCGGCTCGCGCTGCCGGCACGCCCGGCGCGCGTTGCCGCGGTCGCGCTCAACACGCGTGCGCTCGGTGACGAAGAGGCGCGTGCTGCGATCGCGGCCGCGGAGGACGAGACCGGCCTACCGGCCGACGACCCCGTCCGGTTCGGAGCCGCGAAGCTCGTGGATGCCGTGCTCGCGGGGAAGTCGTAGGCTTGGAGTGTGAAAGCAGAAAAGACAAGATGGCTCTTGCGTCTGAGCATGGCTGCGGTATCGCTCTGGATCGTTCTCCGTGATCGGCCCCGGCGGTCGCGCAAGTCTTGACATCGAACATCTGTTCGCCTACCATGCGAACAGATGTTCGGGAAGCTTCTGATTCTCGTGTGCGTCGCGGCCCTCGCCGTCGGGCTTGCAGCCCGCGGCTCGAACGGCGCCGGGCCGAAGCAAATCTACGTCGTACGGCCGGGCGACACCCTGTGGTCGGTCGCTGAGCGCACGTACGCGGGCGACCCGCGGCGGGGCGTCTGGGAGCTCCAGCACCGGAACCATCTCGCCACGGCGACGATCGTCCCGGGCGAGAAGCTCGTCGTGCCCTAAGCGGCGGGAAGCTCGATTCCGAACGTGTAGACCTTCTCGCCGCGGAAGAGACGCTGCTCGGGATCCCACGGGAACCAGATCAGGACCTTCCACTCGAGTGGTCCCTCGATCGGAGGCACACCGAGCCACGGCGCCTGCTGTGTCGCCGAGACGTTCGCCTCCTCGCACACGCCCTGCGGCCCGATCACGATGTCGGTCAGGTTGAACTGGATGTCCGGGAACGCGGTCAGCAGCTCGGTGTAGAAGCGTGCTGCGCCGTCGTGGCCCTCCCAGCGGTGACCGGTCTGGACGAGCTCGTACACGCAGTCCGTCGTCAGCGTCGAGATCAGGCCCTTCAGATCGCGCGCGTCCTCGGCGAGCGAGTGCTTCTTGTACAGCTCGCGAACGTCGCGATACAGCTCGGGCGTGACCTCACGGCGATAGACCTCTAGCACCGTCGGGTCGGCCATGGGCCGAGCCTATCCGAGCTCAGGCCGGAACGAGCTCGTCGGCTAGCGGATCGGTCGCGAACAGCTCCGGCATACGCTCCACGAGTGAGACAAAGGCGTCGACGACCTCGGGCGCGAACTGCGTGCCGCGGTTCCGAACGACCTCGTCGGTCGCGTCCCCCAGCGTCCGGGCGCAGCTGTAGGGGCGGTCCGTAGTCATCGCGTCGACGGCGTCGGCCAGGCCCACGATCGCGGCCTCGAGCGGGATCCCGTCGCACCGCAGGCCGTGCGGGTAGCCGTCGCCGTCCCAGCGCTCGTGGTGGTGGAGGATCGCGGGCACCGCGGCGTGGAGCCGGTGGAGCCGGCCGATGATCCGCGCGCCGTCCTCCGGGTGGCGCTTCACGATCTCGAACTCGAGCTTCGTCAGCCGGTCCGGCTTCGTGAGGATCGCGTCGGGCACGCCGATCTTGCCGATGTCGTGGAAGAGCCCCGCGAAGCGCAGGATGTCGAGCTGCGGCCGTCCGAGCCCCAGCTCCTCGCCGATTGCGACCGCGATCCGCTGCACACGCTGCGAGTGGCCGGCGGTGTACGGATCCTTCGCGTCGACCGTCGCGTTGAGGCTCTCGACCGCCTCGAGCGCGCTCTCCTCGAGCAGCCGGTTGGACTCCGCGAGCCCGAGCGTCCGGGTGCGGAGCTTCTCGTTCTGGCGGCGGAGGGTGCGCGACGCGCCGCGCACGAGTAGTGCGAGCAGCGCCCACAGGGCGAGGAAGACTCCGCCGACGGCGAGCCACAGCATGGTGCGGCGTGAGCCGATCAGCCGGCCGAGCCCCTGCGGGTTCGCGTAGATCTCGTACGCGCCGACGGCGCGTCCTTTCGTGTCGTCGATCGGCGCGTAGACCTCGAAGAGCTGCTGGTAGCCGAGCTCGTTGCGCTCGAATGCGTCCTCGCCGTCAGCGCCCGTCCCGACGAGCGCTGCGACCGCCCGATTCTCGTGGATCGCCTCGCCGAGCTCGTCGTCGAGCGGGAAGCGATGGTCGATCAGGTGCCGATCGCGATTCGCGACTAGCCCGCCGGAGCTCGACCGGGAGCGTGTATTCGTCCAGGCGAGGACGCCGTCCTTCCTCCAGACCTTCACCGTGGCGATGTCGTGTTGGCGGAGGACGCTCTGGGCGAGGCGCCCGTCCTGCTTCCACGGGATGTGCACACGACCGTGGCGGACGAGCAGGGGGTGCACGACGCCGTCGACGTAGCGGGCGAGAGCCGTCTCCTCGGCGTTGAGAGCCTCGCTCTTCAGCGAGCGCGAAAGGATCGAGCCGAGCGCGACTCCGGCGCCGGCGCAGATGAGCGCCGACGCGAGCAGAAAGACACGAAGCAGCGTGAGCGACCGCTGGAGGTCGCGTCCGCGCCGCAGCGGCTTGGCGTTGTCCACCGGCGGAATATCGGCCGCGCAGCGCGGTGGGATTAGCGTCGCGTTCCTAGAATCGCCCGATGGACCTCGACGTCGTCTTCCTCGGCACAGCCGCCTCGATGCCGACCGCTCAACGCGGGCCGGCGGCCTTCCTCGTCCGCCGCGGCAGCGAGCGGCTCCTGTTCGACTGCGGCGAGGGGACGCAGCGCCAGCTGCAGCGGTCGGCGATCGGCCTGCCCGACCTGCAGGAGATCTTCCTCACGCACTTCCACGCCGATCACTTCCTCGGCCTGCCGGGGATGCTGAAGACGTTCGCGCTTCGCGGCCGGGACGAGACGCTGCTCACGGTCTACGGGCCGCGCGGCCTGCGGGAGCTGTTCAAGCGACTGCACCCGTTCCTCGGCCGGCTCCCGTACCCGCTGGCAGTCGTCGAGCTCGAGGCGGGAGAGAGGCTCGAACGGGGCGAATACACGATCGAGGGGTTCACGGTCGAGCACGGCCCCGAGGCTCTCGGCTACGCGATTGCCGAGCCGGAGCGGCCCGGGCGGTTCGACGTCGAGGCCGCCGACGCCCTGGGCGTCCCGGACGGCCCGGCGCGCGGACGCCTGCAGGCCGGGGAGGACGTAACGGTCGACTCCGGCCGCACGGTGACCCCGGCGGACGTGCTCGGCGAGCCTCGTCCGGGGCGCAAGATCGTGCTGACGGGCGACACGGCGCCCTCGCCGCTCGTGGTCCAGGCCGCACACGGCGCCGACCTCCTCGTGCATGAGGCGAGCTTCCTCTCAGCCGAGGCCGAGCGCGCACGGGAGACGATGCACTCGACGGCGGCCGAGGCCGCGGAGGTCGCGCGCCTCGCGCAGGTGCGCCTGCTTGCGCTCACCCACGTGTCGCCGAGGTACTTCGGCCCGGAGCTTGCGGAGGAGGCCTGCGCCGTCTTCCCCGAGACGGTCGTCCCGCGCGACTTCGACCTGATCGAAGTGCCCTTCCCCGAGCGCGGCGCGCCGCGGCTCGTCAAGGGCGGGGCGCGGCCACCGCGTAGCGAGTCGGTGGAAGTCCCTATGATCGAGCCGTCATGAGCGGGATGGTTCAGCTCACAACGGCGGGCGATGTGGCCGAGGCCGAGGAGGTGCAGGAGATCCTCCGCAGCGCCGGCATCGAGTCGTCGGTCGAACAGGCGCCGGAGGACGACGCGGTGAACGTGCTCGTCCCCGAGGCAAAGCTCGAGACGGCGCAGGACGCGATCGAGGCCTTCACCGAGCCTGACGACCTCATCTCCGAGCCGTAGAATCGCCGTAATGACCACGATGGCTTTCTTCCGTGGCAGGGCGCGCGCCACCGCAGGCGCGGCCGCTCGGTCGCCACGCCCTTCGTAGTCGCGCCTTCGCCGACGAGCTCGTCCGGGACGCTCGGATCCTGCCCGGGACGCTCGCGGTCGACCTGGGTGCCGGTGGCGGTGCGCTGACGCGCGCGCTCGCCGACGCGGGCGCCCGCGTGTGTGCGGTCGAGCTCGACCCGGCCGCGCTGCGACAGCTCGAGACCCGATTCGGCAGCGATCCGCGTGTCGAGGTGGTTGAGGGTGATGCGACGCTGGTGCCGCTGCCGACCGAGCCGTTCGCGGTCGTCGCGAACCTGCCCTTCGCCGTCGGCACGGCGATCCTGCGCCGCCTGCTCGGTGACCCACGTGTGCCGCTCACGCAGCTCGACGCGATCGTGGAGTGGGGGCTCGCGGCGAAACGGACTGCCGTCTGGCCCTCGACGCTGCTCGGCTGCACGTGGGGAGCGTGGTACGAGCTGAGTCTCGTCCGCCGCGTGTCTCGCAGCTGCTTCGCTCCGCCGCCGAGCGTCGACGCCGCGGTCCTGCGCGCTACGCGACGTCCGGAGCCGCTCGTTGCGCTGGAGGAGGCTGCCGCGTACGAGGCGCTGCTGCGCCGCGCGTTTGGCGCCAGGAGATCCCTCGACCGGATCCTCCCGCGAGGGCTCGTCCACCGGACGGCGCACGAGCTCGGCTTCGACCCGCACGGCACCGCCCGCGACCTCGGCTCCCGGGAGTGGGCGCAGCTCTACTCGGCGGTCAGATCTGGCAAGCCCCGGGCACGAGCAACGGGAGCTCTTCGCCGACGCGGCGCTTGACTAGTGAGCCGGCGAGGAGGAGAGTCGGCTCGTACTCGTTCCCTTCCGAGGAGGAAGCAAATGCATACCGTCATTCGGAGGTACGAGGGCGTCGAGGACACCACAGAGGTGGCTCGGCGTGCGGTTGAGGAGTTCGGACCGCTGCTCCGTGAGCGGCCAGGGTTCCAGGGCTACTACGTTGTCGACGCCGGAGACGGCGTCCTGGCGACGATCAGCGTCTTCGACAGCGAGCAAGCGGCCGCTGACTCGATCACTGCCGCGGCGGGCTGG